>JGI24023J19991_10000650_pt1 | contig 27071 bp, 19 predicted proteins | sample Cruoilmetagenom1_FD_19991 | JGI IMG/M metagenome (IMG submission 19991) | reverse complement strand
TTGGCCTTCACGCCCAGGGCCTTGAGTTGCTCGGCCCGCCGCACCAGATTGCCCCTGCCCGTGGACAATCGGTCCCTGGCCGTGCGATAGGCCTCCCCGGCGCGGCCGAGCTGTCGCCCCACCTCTTCCAAGGCCTCGATGAAACCGACAAATTTATCGTATAAGCCACCGGCCTGGCGGGCGATCTCCAAGGCATTTTCATTCCGGTCCGCATAGCGCCAGATGTGGTGAATGGTTCTTAAGGTCACCAGCAGAGTGGTCGGTGAAACCAGGATCACGTTCTTCTCAAAAGCCTCGGTGAACAGGGAACGGTCATGCTCCAGAGCCGTGAAAAACGCCGCTTCGATGGGCACGAACATGAGCACGAAATCCAGGGTGTGCAGCCCGGGCAGGTCCTCGTAGTGCTTTTCGCTCAAACCGTTGATGTGGGCCCGCAGGGAGATGAGATGCGCCTTGATGGCCGTGGCCCGCACCGTCTGATCACTGGATGCATGAAAACGTTCATAGGCCTTGAGCGAAACTTTGGCATCAACGATGACATCCCTGCCCTCGGGCAGATGCACGACCACGTCCGGCTGATAGCGGCCACCGCTGTCGCCGGTCAGGCTTACCTGCGTTTCGTAGGCCCGCCCTTTTTCCAGGCCCGACGCTTCCAGGATCCGCTCCAGGACCACCTCTCCCCAGCCGCCTAAGATCTTCACATCTCCTTTGAGGGCGTTGGTCAGGTTGAGGGCATCCTTTGCGATACGCTCGTTGAGATGTTTCAGGTGGTCGATCTCGTTGAGCAGGATCGCCCGATCACGGGATTCCTTGTCGTAGACATCCTCCACCCGCCGCTTGAAATCGCCCAACTGCTCGCGCAGGGGCCCGATCACCCCATCCATCCGGACCTTGTTGTGATCGGCGAAAGTCTTGCCCTTCTCTTCCAGGATCCGTTCAGCCAGCGCCTTGAATTCAACGGTCAGCCGTTCCCGGGCATCGTTGAGCAGGGCGATCTTCTCTCCGGCCATACGGCGCTCGGCATCTAACCGGGTGGACAGTTCCGACAGCTTTTTTTCCAGGGAAAGATTCACACGGTTGAGTTGTTCCCGGGCGTGCCGGCTTTTTTCCAGCGCCTCCTCCAGCACGGGAATCCGGGTAGCCGTCTGGGTCAGGGCGGCCTTTTGCGCTTCCAGGTCGGCCACGGCATCGCGGCGTTTGTCTGACAGGTTTTCGGCAGCGGACAAGTCTAATCTTTGTATCTTGAACTGCTGCCGCACCGAGACCAGATTCTCTTCCAGGGCAGCCTTTTCGGTTTCCCTCAGAAGCTGTATGGCGGCCATGTCGCCTTTCAACCGTGACCGAACCACCAACAATGCGATCACCGAAAACAGAAACAAGCCGGCGGCGGCCCCACCGATCAGATAAATGATTTGGATCTGCGTCATCGAAACGTCCTGAAGGTTTCATACTGTTTATGATATGTTTTTTTCAATACTGTTCAACTGAGCAAAAATCGTCAAAATGCATACGAATATTTTCCCATTTCTAATTTCCAAACCGCTCTCTATAATTCCAACTTTCCGTTATCGCATAATAAAATTTTTAGGTATAAATATTGCTTATATTCGAAACCAATTAAGTCTTTGAAACGAAAGGGGGCCTGGATCATGAGCATTTCGGAAGCGTCAAAGCAGATCTATGGAAGCGTTTCGACCCGTCAGAATGACAGCATATTACCACTGTCTGGTGAACCTGAAGTCGGGATGAGAAAACCTCAGAGGAAGCATATTCAGAGGCAAACACCTGACAACAATGACATTCGAATGAATCGGTTCTTCGAAGGCCTGCTCTTTGTGTTACCTCTATCGATCCTATCTTGGGTCATTATTCTCTGGGGCATCGGCAACATGATCAGTTGGGTTGTCCCCCTCTGAATTAAATATAATATGCTTTATACCATTCCACAAATTTCCCGATCCCCTCTGGAACCGATGTTGCCGGCTTGAACCCCACGTCATTGATCAGATCATCCACATCGGCATAGGTAGCCGGCACGTCTCCGGGTTGAAGGTCCATGAAGTGTTTAATGGCTTCTTTGCCGAGGGCCGCTTCGATGGCTTTGATGAAATCCATCAGTTCAACCGGGTTATTGTTGCCGATGTTGTATATCTTGTACCTGGCATAAGAGGTGCCCGGATCCGGGGAGTCGCCGGTCCATTTGGGATTCGGGTCGGGACTATTTTTCATTACCCGGATGACGCCTTCCACGATATCGTCGATATAGGTGAAGTCACGCCTCATTTTTCCGTGGTTGAATACGTCGATGGGTTTACCTTCGAGTATGGCTTTGGTAAAGAGAAACAGGGCCATATCCGGGCGACCCCACGGCCCATAGACCGTAAAAAACCGCAGTCCGGTGCAGGGCAGATCAAAAAGATGGCTGTAGGTGTGGGCCATCAATTCATTGGATTTTTTGGAGGCCGCGTAAAGAGAAACCGGATGATCCACATTGTGATGGACGGAAAACGGCATATTGGTGTTGGCGCCGTAAACCGAACTGGAAGAAGCGAAGACAAGGTGCTTAACCGCTTGATGTCTACAACACTCTAGGATATTTACGAATCCAGACAAATTCGACGTCACATAGGCATTGGGATTGGTCAATGAATATCTCACCCCGGCCTGTGCGGCGAGGTTGACAACGACATCTATGCCATATGCTTTAAAAATCCCTTCGAGTCGATCCATATCAGACAAATCGGTTTTGAAAAAGGTAAACCCGGGGTATGAATTCAGCATTTCCAGCCTATCCTGCTTGAGCGTAAGATCGTAGTAATCGTTGAGATTGTCGACCCCAAAAACGCGGTATCCATCATCAAGGAGTCTTCTGGAAAGGTGAAAGCCGATGAATCCGGCAGCGCCGGTGACGAGGGCGTTTTGGTATTCGAGATGCATGCTGAATCCTCACTTATTTACGTGTTTTCGATGATCTCATTCACCATAATTTGCCGAATTTATCAAGCAACAATTAAGAAAACAACTTTTGAAAACAGGATCTTCATCGGCAGCGTCGTTTAGTGAAAAGAGATTAATGCAATGGCACACAATCTTCTTATCGGCGGGAATCGAAACCACATAAATGCTATGTGGACGAATATCATGTAAAAACTTGCCATTTTAATAACATTCGTGTATAGGATCCAACAAGCTAATGAGTCGGCCTTAAAACATTTTTTTTTAAAAGATAAGCGGCTGAAATGAAAAAGCCTTTCAAACTGTTGATCATCGATGACGCCGAAGAGATTCTCAATGCCCTGACCAATTTTTTCACCAAGAAAAAATATGATGTTGTCTCTGCGTCCAATGGTCTCGAGGGGCTTAAACATATTGAAGCCGAAGATGCCGCCTTCGATCTGATCATTACCGATCTGGTACTGCCCAGCATCAGCGGTGTGGCCATCATTTCGATTGCTAAGAAAAAATTTCCTGACACACCGGTGATCGCCATCACCGGTTGGGGGGAACACCCGGAGTCATTGGCCAAGGAAGCCCATGCCGACCACGTGCTGGAAAAGCCATTTAAACTTCCTGAACTGGAACAGCTGGTAATAAAACTATTAGCCGATGAGTAACCATTCCAAATCAAAAACAGGGCCGCCCATCGTCGGTGTAAGCAAGAACATGGAGAGGGTTCGTGAGCTGATCGAGCATGTGGCGCACACCGGGTTGAATACGGTCGTTTTCGGAGAAAGCGGAGTGGGCAAAGAGGTCGTTGCCCAGAACCTGTACCAAAAATCCCCCCGGTTCGGTAAGCCTTTCATCAAGATCAACTGTGCTGCTTTACCCGAAGGGCTGCTGGAAAGTGAGCTTTTCGGCTATGAGCGCGGTGCTTTCACCGGTGCGGAACAAAAAAAGAAAGGCAAGTTTCAGCTTGCCCACAGCGGTGTCTTGCTTCTGGATGAAATCGGCGACATGTCGCTTCCCCTTCAGGCCAAATTGCTTCACGTGCTTCAAAGCGGGGGAGGATTTTCACCCCTGGGATCAGAAAAAGAGGTCCAAACAGACACCTGGGTGATTGCCGCCACCAATCACGACCTGAAAAAGGCGATCGACGAAGGAAAATTCCGCGAGGATCTCTATTACCGGCTGAATATCATCAAAATCCACGTGTCTCCGCTACGAGAGCGGCCCGAAGACATTCCTCTGCTCATTGATTTCTATACCAAAGAGTACGCCGCCATGCTCAACGACCGCCATATCGAAAAGCCAAGCGCCCAAGTGATCGACCGGCTGTGCGTCTATAGCTGGCCGGGAAACGTCCGAGAACTTCAAAATGTTTTGAAACGGATGTTGGTACTGGGTGACAGCAACCAGATCGTCGACGAACTTTTGAACGGCGAACGCACGTCATCCCCGACAAGCGAAGCAACGAATGGTCCGAACCAGCAGGTCTCGCTGACCCAAATTATCGATTTAGACGGCAAGAATTCGCCTGACAATCAATCATTTTCACTGAAAAGCGCCAAGAAAGAGGCCGTGGAAATGGTGGAACGGGAGATCATTTCCCATGTGCTGGCCAAAACCGACTGGAATCGAAGCAAGGCCGCAAAGATATTAAAGATCAGCTACAAAACGCTGCTTTATAAAATCAGCGACCTGAATATCATCCCACCTGAGAAATAGAACCCTGACCAATTACCCAATGCTGCGGCACTGATCTGAAAATCATGCATCAATTCGCCGCTGATCACCGCCGGGGCCACCCGGTGAAAAAAGCCCAACAGGAACCCACAACAGGTAAAAGACCGCGTCGAAACGCCACACGAACGGCCCGGCGCCCTCGGCGGGTGTATTGTGGTTTCCCTGGTGATTGGGTTCACGGAATTACAATCCCACCCGGCACCCCATCGGATGAAAGCTGCCGAACCTCAACCTTCTGGAAGGTATTGTAAAAGTCATCCGGCCCGTCGAAGTGCACGGGGAGATAGTTATCGGTCAATCCTTTCAAGCGTCCATCGGTCCTGTCCCGGGTCTCTTCAACCAGGACGACGGCTGTTCTTCCGACGCGGCGACCATAGAATGCCCGTCGCTGATCTGCACCCAAGCGGCGCATCCGTCGGCAGCGCTGCTTAATCACCGATGGTGGAACCTGGTCCTTAAATGAAAAGGCGGGCGTCCCTTCACGCGCGGAAAAAGGGAACACATGCAGATAGGCCACGGGCAGTGACCGAATCAAGGCGTAGGTATTTTCAAAGGCGTCATTCGTCTCACCTGGAAAACCGATGATGGTGTCCACACCAACAGCGGCATCGGGCAACCGACCGATGACGGTTTGGACCAGATCCTTAAAAAAGTCGCTGCGATAGGGGCGGTGCATCCGCTTTAAGATCCCATCGTCGCCGCTCTGCAAAGGGATATGAAAGTGCGGGCAGAGCCGACCGACGACATCTTCACCGGCAACCGCCAGGCAGATGATATCGTCGGATAGTTCCGCCGGTTCTATGGAACTGACACGAACCCGATCGATGGCACCGGCATCCCGGATGCGGCACAGCAGATCATACAGCCCGGTAACCGGTACCAGGTCGCGGCCGTAGCAGCCGATGTGAATGCCCGTCAGCACCACCTCCCGGTATCCCAGCCGTCCCAGCTGTTCGATCTGGGCCAACACCTGGTCCATGGGCAGGCTGCGGCTTCTTCCCCGGGCGTGGGGAACGATACAATAGGTACAATAGGCGTTGCAGCCGTCCTGTATTTTCAAAAACGGACGCGTTCGGCCGCCGTGGGCGATCGCGGGCAACACGGCAAATTGATCGGCACCGGTGACGTCCGGGCATGTTGCCCGTGCCTCAGGGACGGCGTATCCGGACAAATCGGCAAGGATCTGCTGGGGTATCCGGTGTTTGTCCCGATTGTCGACGACCCGGTCAACGCCATCGATGGCGGCCAGTTCCGCCGGTGCGATCTGAGCATGGCAGCCGGTAACCACGATGCGGGCATCGGGATTGTCCCGGATGGCCCGGCGGACTGCCTGACGGCTCTGCATGGCGGCCTTACGGGTCACCGTGCAGGTATTGACAATGACCACATCGGCCATGCCATCGCCAACGGCCGAAAAGCCCTGTTCCGATTCCACCAGTGCATTTCCGATAGCCTCGGATTCGCACTGGTTGACCTTGCAGCCCAGCGTTTTAATAACGATTTTCTTCATTTTATCTTGTGGTCCCAACGATCCACCCGCCACCGATGACCTCATCGCCGCGATAAAAAACCGCCCCCTGCCCCGGTGCGACGGCAGTCTGGGCCTGCTCGAATCGAACCACGGCACCATCATGCCCAACGGGCGACACCATCGACACCACGGCCCGGTGACGGTATCGAATTCGCGTATCGGCCAAGATGGGGTTTTCGGGCAAGGCGATAATCCAATTCATATCCGTCACCCGACAGCTTTGGGTACACAGGTCCGCTTTGGACCCCACCACCAGGCGGTTGTGTCGGATATCGATCCGCACGACGTAATAGGCTTGGCCGGCCGGACAGTTGATGCCGCGACGCTGACCCACGGTATATCGGTGCAGCCCGTCGTGGCAGCCCACCCGATTCCCGGCGGCGTCCACGATATCTCCCGACTGCTTGCAGATGTTGTTGCTCCGGATGAGAAACTCAGCATAGTGGACATCCTTGATGAAGCACACATCCTGGCTCTCTTTTGCGCTCACCGGCTGCAGCCCCTTTTCTGCAGCCAACGCCTTGACTTTTTCTTTGGTCCATATCCCCAAAGGGAAACAGGCACGGGCCAGTTGATCCTGTGTGAGGCGGGAAAGAAAATAGGATTGGTCCTTGTCTTTGTCCAGGCCCTTGCACAGCCGATATCGCCCCTCCTGATCCGCTTCCACCCGAGCATAATGACCGGTGGCCAGACGGGAGGCACCCAATCGGCGTACCTCGGCCAGCAGCGCACCGAACTTGATCGTCGGATTACAAACCAGACACGGGTTGGGCGTTTTTCCATCCTGGTAGGCGGCGGTGAAATAATCCACGACCTCGGCCTTGAACGGTATCTTCAGATCGATGATAACAACCGGAATATCCATTTTCCTGAAGAGACGGCGGACCTCTTTCCATCCCGGTTCGGCTGATTTTTCAAAACCGGTGAGAAAATGGACGCCGAAAATGTCGTGCCCCTGCTGTTTGAGCAGATAGGCGCAAACCAGAGAATCAACGCCGCCGGATACGGCAATGGCAATGGTGTCTGTCATTTAAAAAAGAGCTGCTTGGTGGGACGCACTTCCATGGCCCGCGGCGGGCATGCGGTGACGCATAGTTTACAAACGCTGCATTTCTGCTGATCAAATTCCACCACCATCTCCGGTCGTTTGACGGACAGGGCGCCGGTGGGACACACAGCCGTGCAGGATCCGCAGTGGGTGCATTTTTTCTCGTTACGTTTGATCTCCTGGGAGGCGTTTTGCACATCTACCCCCTGGCGTTTCAGGTAGTTGACCCCCTCTTTATAGCTCTTTTTGCTGCCGGAGACCTCCAGCACCATAAAGCCCTCCTTGCGCGGAAGGATACCTGCATTAAGGATGTTGAACATCAGACCGTATTCCAGGGCCAGTTTGCAGACCAGCGGTTTCTGAACTTCCGTCACGGGAAAGCGCAGTTTGAGTATTTTCGAATACACCTGTCGTCTCCTTAAATTCCCTTTATTTTTAAGTCCAAGCGGTGTAATCTAATAGTTAGATGAAGCGGTGTCAACCACATGAATACACGTCCATATATTTCGACCTGAATTGATCGATGAACCATTTCGCATACCGCACCACCGGACTGGCCATTAAAACCATCACCGGTCTCACCCGTGCCCGTCTGAACATCCACGGTGCAGAAAATCTACCCAACGGCCCGACCATCTTCGTGGTGAATCATTTCACGCGAATCGAGACCGTTTTTCTGCCTTACCATCTGCATCGGCTGACCGGGAGACCGGTATGGTCACTGGCCGCCTCAGAGTTGTTTGTGGGAAAATTCGGACGGTATCTGGAGCAGATGGGCTCCGTTTCCACCCAAGCGCCGGACCGGGACCTGCTGATGGTTAAAACCCTGCTCACCGCCGAGGCCTGCTGGATCATATTTCCAGAAGGCCGCATGGTCAAAAATAAACAGATCATGGAAAAAGGGCGGTTCATGATCTCCTACGCCGGCGGCAAACACCCGCCCCACAGCGGCGCTGCCACCCTGGCCTTGAGAACCGAATTCTACCGCCAACGAATGTCGGAGATGGCCCGGTCATGCCCCGAAGAAGCCCAACAGCTTGCAAACCGGTTCCAGTTGCCCTCCGTGGACAGCATCAGCCGGAAGCCCACCTGCATCGTGCCGGTGAACCTCACCTATTACCCGATGCGGGCACGGGACAACGCCTTGAGCCGCCTGGCCGAACGTTTGGTGGACGATCTGCCGGAACGCGTGGCCGAAGAGATCATGACCGAAGGCGCCATGCTGCTCTCCGGGGTAGATATCGACATACGCTTCGGCGATCCCATTGAAATCACCGCGAGCCTCTCCTGCCGGGCAATCCAGTGCGACATTCGATCTTCGGCGCCCATCGGCTTCGATGACCGAATCCCCTCCTATAAGATCATGCGGCGGGAAGCGCTGAAAATCATGCAACAATACATGGCTGCCATCTATCGGATGACCACGGTCAATCACGATCATCTGTTCGCCGCCTGCCTCAAAAAATCGCCGACCCGCCGCATCAACAAAGCGAATCTGAAACGACGGGTGTTTCTGGCCTCACAAATAAATAACGGTTCAGACCATGTTTATCTGCACAACAGCTTCGACAAGGACCAGGTGCACCTGCTCACCGACGACCGTTACCACAAATACAGTGAGTTCGTAGAGATCGCCGTAGAAAAAGGCGTGCTGGCCGCCGACGGACCCGTTCTTGAAAAGGATGCCGACCGCCTGGCCACGATCTTCAATTTTGATCGATCCCGAATCGAAAACCCCATCGCGGTAAGCGCCAACGAAGTGGAGCCGCTGACGCGGCTGCAGCGCCGCATCTCACGCCTTTGCTGGCAACCCGGATTCTGGCTGAAGCGCAAGGTTGCCCGCTATCTCATCAAACGCGCATTGGATGATTTCGACCGTGATTATGACGCGTTTGCCGGTTTTGAAACCGCCAAGCCCCGCAGTGTGGGTCGACCCTTTCTGATCAAAGGGGACCGCCGCCGGGTGGGGGTCGTCCTGGCCCACGGGTACATGGCAGCACCGGCGGAAGTTAGAGGGCTGGCTGAACACCTTGGAAAAATGGGATTCTGGGTATACGCTCCCCGTATGAAGGGACACGGCACCGCCCCGGAGGACCTGGCCGCCTGCACCTTTCAGGATTGGATCGATTCCATGGATGCCGGCTATGCCGTCCTCGGCAACCTGTGCCGGCGGGTGATCGCCGGCGGGTTTTCAGCCGGTGCCGGCCTGGCTCTGGATCTGGCCCAACGGGTGCCCGCAGTGGAAGGCGTGTTTGCTGTCTCCACCCCGCTGCAGCTGCAGGATGTATCTGCCCGTTTCGTTCCTGCCGTGGATGTGTGGAACCGCTTCATGTCGCGGATTCACCTGGACGATGCCAAAAAGACATTTGTGGATAACCAGCCGGAGAACCCGCAGATCAATTATTTCAAAAATCCCATCTCCGGGATTCGCGAACTGGATCGACTCATGTCGTCATTGGAGCCAAGACTACCCCGGATTACGGCACCGGCCCTGGTCGTCCAGTCACAGGGGGATCCGGTGGTCAATCCCTCAGGCACCGAAAAAATATTTAAACTGATAGGATCGACGGATAAGCAGCTGGTGTTGTTTAATTTCCAGCGCCACGGTATTCTGCTGGGAGCAGGCGCCGAACGCGTATATCGAATCATCGGCAATTTTTGTAATCACATTCGAAAATGGCCCCCACAGGTAACGACACCGGTTGAAGCACCGCCGGGGTCAAAGACCGACTGAAAGGACACGGGACCGAGGCCGGAGAACGGCGCCCACCGCACCGTCTGAGGGCGGGCTTAATCGATAAAAAAAGCCGGTCGCGATCCCACAGGCATCGCGACCGGCTTTCAATTTCCAATCGGACCGTTATCGGCCCTCTTTCGGATCCTGAATCAGCATGGTTGACGGATCCAGCAGCTGGTCACAGATCGTTTCACCTTCAGGACCGCCTTTTAAGCGGCGGATATGAATCTTCTTTCCTTCCGGCTGAAGCTGGATAGCGGCATCGAACAGGTCGGCAACAGATGCCAGCTGAACCGGCAGGCCGTCCATGCCCGGCTCTTCGTGCCGATGCGTGGTTACGGTAAACCACAGGTGCAGGCGATGGTTTTCGGAGAAGGCCTTGAGGCCCGCCAGCGGTGTTCTCAGGCGCTCATCAAAGGGCAGGCCATCGATGATCACCATATGGGGGTCGAATATCTGCCGTTCCTTGAGATCCTTGACCCGCTCCTCCAGTTTGGGCACACTAAAGCCTTCCACCTTGAAGGTCATGATGAACCGGTTCATCTGGATGGATTCCCACAATTCCTTGATCTGCCGTACATGGTACTGATGGGCCAGGCTGTTGAGCACCTCCTGGTACCACAGGCTCACCTTATCCACCGGATCGTTGAGGCTCACATGGAGTACGTTTTTCTGCTGCAGCATGGTGTTGAGGGCCACCTGAACGATCAGGGCGGTTTTACCCACACCGGCACGGGCCAGCACGGCCCCGAACCCCCCTTGCGGAACAATCGCCTCGTTTTCGTGGTCCATCAACCTCAGCGGGTTTCTGAGGATCAGGTCATTTTTCAGCATATCCAAGTTCCTCTCTTTCAAATTAATGACCCTGGCCTTGTTGCGAAGCCCCCTGGCCTCCCGGGGATTTTTACAGACATGCTCGTCTGCGACGGATAAGGCCGGGGACGTGTATGGTTGGGTCTGCGCCCGTTTCCGGGCATTTTTCCATTCGTCCGTGTCAATTGTGGTGATCACCGAACCCATGTGCCTCCTTCTTTGAGACAGGAAAAAAGAGGATCCCATGATCAGGCGACATTCTTTTTCTCTTCCTGACGCTTCCTGGCAATATCTTCAGAAATGCTCCGGGGAACCTGCCGGTAGGTGGCAAATTCCATGGTGAACTGGGCTTTTCCCTGGGTCAGGGAACGAAGCACCGTCGCGTACCCAAACATCTCAGCCAAAGGCACCTGAGATTCAATGGCGCACATGGGCCCCTCTTCCTGGGAACCGACAATCATGCCGCGACGTTGGTTCAACGAGCCCATGACCCCACCCTGGAATTCGGTTGGGGTCTCCACGGCCACCTTCATGATCGGCTCGTGAATCACCGGCGCGGCTTTCATATAACCCTCCAGAAAAGCCCCCCGAGCGGCAGCCTGAAATGCCATGTCAGACGAGTCCACACTATGGGAAGCACCGTCGTCTATCACCACCTTGACGCCGGTAACCGGAAAGGCCATTTTGGGCCCTTTGGCCAAGCACTTTCTGAAGCCCTTCTCACAAGCCGGAATATAAGGCGTGGGTATGGATCCACCGGTCACTTTGTTGTCAAAAACAAAATCTTCGCCTTCAACCGGCTCCATGTAACCGGCCACCCGGCCGAACTGGCCCGACCCGCCGGTCTGCTTCTTGTGGGTGTAATCGAACTCGGCCCGGCGCGTGATGGTTTCCCGGTAGGCCACCCGAGGCGCGCCGCTGGTTACTTCGGCGTCGTACTCCCGACGCATGCGTTCGATATATACTTCTAAGTGAAGCTCACCCATGCCGGAGATGATCGTATCCCCGGTCTCTTTGCTCATATAAGTCTGGAAGGTGGGATCTTCCTTGGAAAAGCGGTTCAACGCCTTGGACATATTGATTTCCGCTTTGTTATCCTTGGGGACAATGGCCAGGGAAATCACCGGATCCGGCACATACATGGAGGTCATGGTCAGATTTACCCTGGAATCGGTGAAGGTGTCACCCGATGCGCAGTCGACACCGAACAGAGCACCGATGTACCCGGCGGAAATTTCGGAGATTTCTTCCATCTGGTTGGCGTGCATACGCACCAGACGGCCGAGCTTAACCTTTTTGCCGGTACGCACATTCACCACGGTGTCACCCTTGGCCAGTTTTCCCTGGTAAACACGGATATAGGTGAGCTGGCCATATTGACCATCCTCCAGTTTAAAGGCCAACGACACGGTCGGCTTGGTGGAATCGGAGATCAGCGTGATCACGGCCTCGTCATGGTCCAGATCCAGCGCCTGGTTCTCCACATCCGCCGGGCAGGGCAGCAATCGGGTGACCGCATCCAGAAGTGGCTGAACCGCTTTGTTCTTGTAGGCGGAGCCCATGAATACGGGCGTGAGTCTCCGCTCCAGGGTCCCTTTTCTCACCGCGTCGATGAGCATCGCTTCCGTAACGGGTCCCTCTTCAAGAACCGCTTCGGTCAGTTCATCGGAAAACAGGGAAGCGGCATCAATAAGCGCCTCCCGCTGTTCCACGGCAGAGTCCACAAGGACTTCCGGGATCTCCTCCATACGGATGGTTTGGCCGTTATCACCGTCAAAATAGAGCGCCTTCATCGTCACCAGGTCGATGACACCTTCGTGATCGGCTTCGAGTCCCACGGGAATCTGCATGGCCACCGCGTTGTGGCCCAGTTTATCCTTGAGTTGCGCGATCACGCGAAAGGGATTGGCGCCGCTGCGGTCGCATTTGTTGACAAACGCGATGCATGGAACCTTATAGCGTTTCATCTGCTGATCCACGGTGATGGATTGGCTCTGTACCCCACCCACCGAACAGAGAACGAGAATGGCACCATCCAGCACACGCAGGCTGCGCTCGACCTCGATGGTAAAATCCACATGGCCCGGTGTATCGATAATGTTGATCTCATGTTTTTTCCACTCGCAATAGGTGGCCGCGGAGGCGATGGTGATCCCCCGCTCTTTCTCAAGCTCCATGGAGTCCATGGTTGCGCCCACCCCGTCCTTGCCCTTGACGTCGTGGATGGCGTGGATCCGATCGGTGTAAAACAGGATCCGTTCGGTAAGCGTGGTTTTCCCTGAATCGATATGGGCGCTAATGCCGATGTTTCTGATGTTGTCGATGCGTGTTGCCATGATCCCCTCTGGTTGTGAGCGCATTGCCTGACCGGTTGAAGCGCTCCGTCTTTTGCGTTAAGGTGAAATAAAAAGATCCCGCATTTGGCAATGACCACACCAGATGGGGGACCCTCTACTACCGATCAGCTTGCTGGTGCGCTAATATAGTGTTGTTGAAACAGATGTCAACATAAATTCTTACATTTAACCCGTTTCCAACCGTCGGCGGCTCGTCCGGTCCCCATGATCAGAAAGGCGATGACGTTTGAATTGGGACCATCTACGCAACTCCCCTTTGGACACCGCAACCCAATTGCAACCACGTGTTGACGAACCGGGGGTTTACAGTCTATGGATAGTATTAGATCAACGAATCCTAAATGAGCCGCAGAATGCTTAATAATCAATCGTGGAAAAATTAATAGCGCAAAACGAGGCCCTTCGTCGAAAGCTACGGCTTTTGGAGAGGGAAAAAGAGGCCCGGCGTAAAACTCAGTTTATCGCCAATGCGGCCGATCAACTGCTCACCATGGTCGACCGAGATTATGTTTATGAAAGCGTCAACCAGGCCTATTGCCTGGCCCGGGGGCAAGATCGCAAAAACATTGTCGGCAAAAGCGTCGCCGCCGTCTGGGGACGGAAGCAGTTCGACTCGATCATCAGACCCAGGCTCGACAATTGTTTTGCCGGCAAAGTGACCAACTCTGAAGACTGGTTCAAGTTCGACGGCAAGGAACTGCGCTGCTATCAGGTCACCTACAATCCTTACCGGGACGACAACGGTCAAATTACCCATGCCGTGGTGGTCACCCATGACATCACCGCCCGGAAGCAAGCGGAATCCGGGATAAAGAGGGCCAACGAACGGCTCGAAAGGCGGGTGCAACAACGTACCGAGGCGCTGGAAGCCGCCAACGATCAACTGCGCAATGAAATCGAAGAGCGCAAACGCGTCGAAAAGGCCCTTCGGGAAAGTGAGGACCGATACCGCTCCGTTTCCCGGGACATGCCGGCCATGGTGTGTCGCTACCTGCCCAACGGAAACCTCACATTTGCCAACATTCGGTTCATGAAACACTTTGAGATTTCCGACGAAACCCTTTTGGACACCAATATTTTCACTTTCTTTTCCGACACCGAAGGACTGAAGATGAAAAGACGGTTGCAGCGCCTGGGTTCGGTAAATCCCATGGTCACTTACGAACAGTGCTGCCGGACCGATGCCGAGGAGACCTTGTGGCGGCAGTGGACCGACAGCGCGTTGTTCGATGAACAAGGCAACACCATAGAATACCAGAGCGTCAGCATCGATATTACCGAGAAAAAAAATGTGGAAAGCAAACTCCAGCAGGCGCAGAAGATGGAAGCCATCGGCACCCTGGCCGGCGGCATCGCCCATGACTTCAACAACCTGCTCATGGGAATTCAGGGAAACCTCTCCCTGATGTATCTGGATGTCAACCACGCGCATCCACTGTTCGACAATGTCCACTGCATTGAGCAGCTGGTGGACAGCGGTGCAAACCTGACCCGTCAGCTGCTGGGATTTGCCCGGGGCGGTAAATACGTGGTCAAACCGGTGAACCTAAACGATGTGGTGGCCGAAACGGCCGCCCTTTTCGGCCGGACCCGGAAATCCATCCGTATCCATGAAACCTATGAACCCAACATTCAGATGGTCTCCGCCGACCGGGGACAGATCGAACAGGTCCTGATCAATCTCTACCTCAACGCCTGGCAGGCCATGTCGGAAAAAGGCTCTCTATATCTCGAAACCCAGAATGTCACCATCGACGGGAAATTCGTCAAACCTTTTGAAATCAGCCATGGCAACTATGTACGGGTATCGGTGACCGATACGGGTAAAGGCATCGACCCGGTCATCTCCCATCGGATCTTCGACCCCTTTTTCACCACCAAGGAATTCGGTTGTGGATCAGGCCTTGGGCTGGCCTCGGTGTTCGGTATCGTGAAGAACCACGACGGCATAGTGGATTTTGAAAGCCAGACCGGCCGCGGGACTACTTTCAGCGTCTACCTGCCCGTCTCACTGGAGACCGTCAAGACGCCGTTACCCGAACCGAAGGGCATCCTAAAAGGACCGGAAACCATTTTATTGGTAGATGATGAGCCCTATATTCTGGATGTCGGCGTGAAAATGCTCGAAAAAATGGGATACGCCGTGCTAAAAGCCTGCTGCGGCGAGGAGGCGGTCCGTATTTTTTCCGATGCCCACCAGCAGATCGACCTGGTGATTCTGGACATGATTTTACCGGATATCGGAGGCGAAGAGGTCTTTGACCGGTTACGCACGGTCAAACAGGATATCAAAGTACTGCTGGCCAGCGGCTACAGCATGGGCGATGCCTCGGCCATCATCGATCATGGATGCAACGGATTCATCCAAAAACCCTTTGGCATGGAAAAACTCTCCCATGCTATCCGGGAAGTGATCGATGACGGTCACCACCAGCCCGCCGAATGATTGGAAAGGTCGCGGGTTCGAAGGTTCAAGAGAAATACTCAAAAAATTACCGGGGCGGGACCCTTAAGGATAAATAAATTCCAAATTCAGACCTCCTCCTTTTTGGAAAAACCGCCCAACCTTTGCCGACGATTAAGATACCAAACAGCTGTATCGCAACTTATAAGGAATCCTTTACCTTCATGGCAGCTCAAGCCCACCGTCCAGCAACGCCATCACCGTCTGCAACCCTCATTCTCGCCCGTAAACACGAAGCGGGCTTTGAAGTCTATCTGCTGCGCCGCAGTGCCGCCAGTAAATTTATGCCGGGCACCTATGTCTTTCCCGGCGGCAACCTGGAAGCCGAAGACCTGGATACGGCCTTTTGGCTAAACCACGTGGATCTTCCCGTGGACCGGTTGTCCCAGACCCTGGATGGCGAGGTGGACCGGATGCTGCCCTTTGCCGTGGCGGCAATCCGGGAAACCTGGGAGGAGGCCGGGCTGCTGCTGGCTGCCCCCCTGCAAGAAATCTCCGGTCCGGAACCAAGCGCAAGCAGCGGCATCCCATTCACTCGGCAGATACATGATAGTGGCCTCGTCCTCTCTCTCTCCAAGCTGGGTCGTTGGCATCACTGGATCACCCCGAAACTGATGCCGATACGCTTCGACACATTTTTTTTCGTGGCACCTGTCGAACAGGATCAAGCGTGCCGGCCGGACAATCATGAAACGGTGCACGGCACCTGGGCCACTCCCGAAAAGGCGCTGGTGGAAAACGCACGGGGCACCCTGCCGCTAAGCCCCCCGACCCTGGTGACCCTGCACCAGATGCTTCCTTTTACCGGCCTCGACGACCTGATGGCCGAATCCCGCCGCCGATCCTGGCCGGCACCCATCTTGCAGCGGTGGTGGCCCCTGGATAAAGGCGCCTTGATCATCGATCCCTGGGACCCGGATTATGCATGTGAAACCGTGTCCGTAGAGATCGACCGTCTGGAGAAGGACGTCTTGCCGGTGGGTGCACCCTTCTCACGGTTGTGGCGGCAGCGGGGAATCTGCAGGCCGGTGCGGCACCCTGATGAAAAAAGCGGATAGGGATATAAACGGAAGATCTTTAATGTTTAGGAACTTACCGTCAATAACGGCAAGCACTTGAAAGGTATTCGCCCCCATGCTGCGCGTTTTTCAAACCGACATTTTAGACCCGGAGCAGTTCGTGGTGACCCTGGAACTGGTACCCGGGCGGGAATCCACCGGTCGTTCGGTTGACACGGTCATGGGCATTGCCCGAGACGCCTTCGCCGACGGTCGCGTATCCGCAGTCTCCATCACGGACAACCCCGGCGGCAACCCGGCGCTGAGTCCCGATGCCATCGGCTACCGAATTTTTTCCATCGGAATGGACGTCATCGTTCACTTTACCTGCCGGGACATGAACCGCGTGGGCATGGAAAGCCGGGCCCTGCAGCTGGCCATGATAGGCATGAAAAACATCCTGGTCCTGACCGGCGATTATTCCGGCAAGGGCTTCGGTGGCCAGGGGGCGCCGGTATTCGACTTGGATTCGGTAACCCTGCAGATCATGCTCATGCTGATCGGCAAACGAATCAACGCTGCCGGGGATCCCGACGGTTATTTCACCGGTTGCGCCGTTTCCCCGTTCAAGCAGACCGAAGGGGAATGCCTGGCCCAGTATGCCAAGATGAGCCGCAAAGTAGCTGCCGGCGCTCAGTTCGCCATCACCCAATTGGGCTACGATGCCCGTAAATTCCATGAACTGATCGGCATTCAGCGGCATATGAACCTTCAGATCCCCACCCTGGGATCGGTTTATCTGCTCACCCCCAACGCAGCCCGCATCATGAATCAGGGACGGGTACCGGGCGCCGTCGTTACCGACCGACTCCTAAACACCGTTGTTCGGGAATGGCAGGACAAGAAAAATGGAAAAACAGCGGCCATCGAACGGGCGGCACGCCTGGGCGCAGTGCTCAAGGGCCTGGGGTATCGGGGTATCCACATCGGGGGTATTCACCGTGACTTTTCTACGGCAGGGATGATCCTGGACCGCATGGCTCAGATCAAGGACGACTGGCAGGAATTTCTCCCCCGGTTCAATTATCCGCAGCCCGACGGTTTTTACGCATTCCGGGAGGCGCCGCCGAATCCGGCGGCTTCACCCGTTTTCGGCCAGCACCCCCAGCCGGTGCCGGTGGTCGACCGGGTGCTCTATCCCCTGATGCGACACGCCCACGACGTGTTTTTCAATCTCGATTCACCAGCGGCACCCGTGTTTCGAACGATTGGCCGAACACTGGACCGCGGCATGGCCGGCCGGCTGTTCATNCACCTGGCCGAACACCCTATAAAACGCGTCCTGCTGGGTTGCCAGCGGTGTGGTGACTGCGCTATCCAGCATGTGGGTTTTCTGTGCCCCGAATCAGGATGTCCCAAGCACACCCGCAACGGCGCCTGCGGCGGCAGCCGCCACGGCATGTGCGAGGTAAACCCGGACCGGCGGTGTATCTGGTTCCGCGCCCACAAACGGCTGGCATCCAAGGGAAAAATCAAGGAGATGTGCGACGGATGTGTCCCCCCGCGTATGTGGGAACTGAACAACACCTCGTCCTGGCTCAATTTCCATCTGGGACGGGACCACCAGAGCAACGGCAGCGAGATTGCGGGATTCTGTCGGCAGGCCACTTGCCGGTTGTTGACGGAGGAGGAAAGTCCGGTGACAAAATACTGAGAAGCGGGGGCAACAAACGGACGTCGTAACCGGTTTTTGCCTTCGGCGCACTCCTTGGCTCAAAATCGGTAGGAGCGTGTCGAGGCAAAACTCGCTCAAGGCTGATCGAAGATCTATTGCTCGGCGGCTCGCCGGTCCTCCGGGTATACGAAGAGACGCCTGAGTCGCCGGTCGTATCCGTTGCGCCGATCCCAGTTGGTTCGCCGTTCCCGGGTAAATGGCGCCGAAACCAGGAAACGCCGGTCCCGGATCCGGCGTCTGCCACCGTTGTCCGCAACCCCAATCGTCGTCAGGATCTTCTCCATCAGTCACCTCCCCGGCCGACGTTGTTAATAGATGAGAACCGATATATAACAGGCGAGAGCAGGAAGCGATGAACGGCGATCCATATGGACATGCAGCAGCGACATACCAATTATGCAACTCCAGCGGCCTGGCTATATTGTATTCGACTTATGGATGGCCGTCAAAATGAATTTTATTTTCCATCGAGAAATCACCCTGGCCGAACGCTCCGAATTTCGGAAAGGGGCCGAGGGCAATGTGGCGGGAATCGCCGCGCAGCGGGCCACACCGGCGGAGATCCACCGGCTTAAAGGACTGCCGGGCCGGGCCAAAAAACATGCAACCGCCGGTGTCGGGACCTGGGAGCCATTTTGTCAGGTGGACAATCGGACGAAAAGGAACCGGCGAAAAAAGGAGGGACCCCATGAACACCCAGGAATATCTCGATCTCGAAAACGAATACGGCGCCCACAACTACAAACCGTTAAACGTCGTCCTGACCAAGGGTGAAGGCGTTTGGGTATGGGATGTGGACGGCAAAAAATACCTGGACTGTCTGGCTGCCTACAGTGCGGTCAACCAGGGCCACTGCCACCCGGCAATCATGAAAACCATGATCGCCCAGGCCCGCAACCTGACCCTCACCTCGCGGGCCTTTCGCAACGATCAGCTGGGATATTTTTACAAAGAGATCTGCGAAATGACCCGTTCCCACAGAGTGCTGCCCATGAACAGCGGCGCCGAAGCCGTGGAAACCGTCATCAAGGCGGTCAGAAAATGGAGTTACCAGATCAAGGGGATCCCCGAGGACAAGGCGGAGATCATCGTCTGTGCCAACAACTTTCACGGCCGCACAATCACCATCGTGGGTTTTTCCACCGACCCGACGGCCCGCAGCGGTTTCGGTCCCTTCACCCCGGGTTTCAAGATCATTCCCTTCGGCGATGCCGACGCCCTGGAAGCGGCCATCACCCCCAACACCGCCGGTTTTTTGGTGGAGCCCATCCAGGGTGAAGCCGGGGTCATTATTCCGCCGACAGGTTACCTCAAGGCCACCCGCGAAATTTGCGACCGGCACAACGTGGTGCTGATCCTGGATGAAATCCAGACCGGTCTGGGCCGCACCGGCCGGCTGCTGGCCGAGGAGCACGAAGGGATCGAGGCGGACCTCACCCTGGTGGGCAAAGCCCTATCCGGCGGCTATTATCCGGTATCTGCCGTCCTGTCCAACAAAGAGGTCATGGATGTGCTACAACCCGGCGATCACGGTTCCACCTTTGGCGGCAACCCGCTGGGCTGCGCTATCGCCCGCACTGCCATGCGGGTACTCAAAGAAGAAAAGATGATTGAAAACGCCGCCGAAATGGGCGACTGTTTCCTGGACGGCCTGAAACAGATCCAAAGCCGGCATATCAAGGAGATCCGTGGCCGCGGTCTGATGATCGCCTTGGAGTTGTTCCCCGAAGCCGGCGGTGCCCGCCGGTTCTGCTACCAGCTGGCCGACAGGGGCATGTTGTGCAAGGAGACCCATGAAAACACCATCCGCTTCGCCCCGCCACTGGTCATCAAAAAAGAAGCGGTGGACTGGGCACTGGAGCAGATCGATGCCGTGCTGACAGGCTGAATAAAAAAAGAGGAAGACCCGTGAAACGCGATTTTCTACATGTGACCGACTTCACCGCCGACGAAATCCATGAGACCTTTGCCCTGGCCAAAGCGGTCAAAGCACGTTTCAAACGGCGCGAGGACTACAAGCCATTTAAGGACCATACCATGGCCATGATCTTCGCCAAGCCATCGGCCCGCACGCGCATCTCCTTTGAAACGGGTTTTTTCCGCATGGGCGGCCATGCCCTTTACCTGGGGCCGTCGGACATCGAAATCGGCAAGCGCGAAGCGGTCAAAGACATCGCCCGGGTCGTGGCCCGTTACAACGACGTTATTATGGCCCGGCTCTTCGCCCACGAGCATGTGCTGGAGCTGGCCGAATACGCATCGGTGCCCGTGATCAACGGTCTGACCGACTACAACCATCCCTGCCAGATCATGGCGGACATGTTCACCGTTTTAGAGCACCGCGGCCACCTGAACGATCTGAAGGTGGTCTACGTGGGTGACGGAAACAACATCGTTCACTCCTGGTTGCACCTGGCCCGGCGGTTGCCCATCCACTTTGTCTGCGCCTGCCCGGATGATTACACGCCCAACGAAAAGACCATTGCCGATACCCGCCAGGCCGGCCTGTCGGAGATTACAATCAGTCACGACCCGAAAGCGGCCGTCAAGGATGCCGACATCGTCTATACGGATGTGTGGGCCTCCATGGGGAAAAAAGATGAGCTGGAAACACGCAAATCCCGCTTCCAGGGGTTCCAGGTCGATAACGAACTGATGGCCGCCACCGGCAAAAAGAGCCTGTTCATGCACTGCCTGCCTGCCGAACGCGGCGTGGAGACCACCGATTCGGTGCTCGAATCCAAGGCGTCGATCATCTTCGACGAAGCGGAAAACCGCATGCATGCCCAAAATGCCATCCTCCTGAAGATCTGCGGGAAAACCCGATGACAACCAAACCCGATCAAAAACCCGTACTATTGGTGGCCCTGGGCGGAAACGCCCTGATCCGGAAGGGGCAGACCGGCACGGTGGAGGAGCAGTTCGAAAACCTGAAGACCCCGGTGACCGAGATCGCCCGGCTCTCCAAAAATTACCGGATCATCATCACCCACGGCAACGGCCCCCAGGTGGGCAACCTGCTGCTTCAGCAAGAATGCTGCGACGCGGTCGCCCGACTGCCTCTGGAAATTCTCGTGGCCCAGACCCAAGGACAGATCGGCTACATGATCGAATCCACCCTGGATGAAGCCCTCATGACCATGGGCATCGACGGCCAGCCGCTGGTCAGCCTGATCAGCTATGTGGTCGTGGATGAAACCGACAAGGCCTTTAAATCGCCCTCCAAGCCGGTGGGACCGGTATTCACCAAAGCCAAAGCCGCCACCCTGCCCTACCCCACGGTCAAAACGCCCGAAGGCTACCGGCGCGTGGTGGTTTCCCCCAAACCGGTGACCATCGTCGAAAAAAGGGAGATCAAGGCCCTGATCGATATGGGGTTCATCGTAATCTGCTGCGGTGGCGGCGGCATTCCGGTGGTGCGCACCGGACGCACGTTCGACGGCGTGGACGCAGTCATCGACAAGGACCTGGCCAGCGCCCGCCTGGCCGAAGAGGTGGGCGTGGACCTTTTCATCATGGCCACGGACGTGGACGGAGTGGCGCTGAATTTCGGTAAACCCGACGAGCACTACCTGACCTCAGTGGATCTGGAGGAAGCGGCCAAACAGATTCTCGATGGCCATTTTTCGGCCGGTGCCATGCTGCCCAAGGTGGAAGCGGCCATGCAGTTCGTCGGCGGCAGCGGCAAGCGGGCGGTGATTACCCGGGTCGACCGTATAGCCGATGCCGCAATCGGTAAAGCCGGCACCGAATTTGTGCTGGAAAGAACAAATTAAGGAGGAATTTCCCATGGCTACCTTTCCCTTGACACACGTGATCGAGTCTCAGCAGTTTGATCGGGACCTGCTGGAGGTTGTTTTCCAAACCGCCGATCGGATGAAGGCGGACGTTTGCGGTGAACGCCGCTTTGCCAAGTCACTGGAAGGCCGAATCATGGCCTCCCTGTTCTACGAGCCTTCCACCCGTACGCGATTTTCATTTGAAAGCGCCATGCTGCGACTGGGCGGATCGGTGATCACCACCGAAAACGCCCGGGAGTTCTCCAGCGCGTCCAAGGGGGAAAGCCTCTCCGACTCCACCCGGATCATGAGCGGTTACGCCGACATAATCGTCATGCGCCACAACGAGGCGGGCAGCGCAGCACGGGCGGCGGAAATTTCCAGCGTCCCGGTAATCAATGCCGGTGACGGTGCCGGCCAACACCCCACCCAGGCCCTGCTGGACATGTATACCATCGTTGACGACTTCAGCGGCATGGACAGCCTGAAAATCGCCTTGGTGGGCGATCTTCGCTACGGCCGAACGGTCCGGTCCCTCTCTTATCTGCTTACCAAGTATGAAAACGTGGAGCTCATCTTCGTGTCACCGCCGGTGTGTAAAATGGAGGGAGACATCAAGGCTTACCTGGATAGAAACAACGTCCCGTGGCGGGAAGAGACCGACCTGGCCGGCATCACCCCTGAAGTGGACTGCATTTACATGACCCGCATCCAGAAGGAGCGCTTCCATGACCCCGAAGACTACCGGATGGCCGCCGGCAAATACATCCTTACCCCGGACCGGGTCCGGACCATGAAACCGGACGCCATCATCATGCATCCACTGCCCCGGGTGGACGAAATCCCCAAGGAAGTGGACGACGATCCCCGGGCACGTTATTTTCAGCAGGCCCGGAACGGGTTGTACATCCGCATGGCGCTGCTCTATCTGCTGTTGAAGAAGGATTAGTTGCCCAACACCATATATAGTGCCACTCATCATTTTATTACCCCCCAAATTGTGCTTTCCACTTTACAACCACCGACCGTAATGATATCGAAAGACCAACGGTCTCCCCATGGGGCGAACGCTTTCCGGTTTTTAACGACGATCAACGCAACCCATCACCATTTTCGCCTTCGGTCGTAACGGCGGTTGTGCACCCTTATCAGCCTTGACCGCTGGAGAGGCAAGCAGGAAAAAGCCGCCATGAAACTAAAAAAACTGGATGTTGTCGGATTCAAATCCTTTTTCGAAAAGGCCAGCATCGCCTTTCCGCTGGGTATCTGCGCGGTGGTGGGTCCCAACGGATGCGGTAAGAGCAATGTTGTGGATGCCCTTCGCTGGGTCATGGGCGAGCAGAGCCTCAAACAGCTTCGGGGCAAAAACAAGGAAGACATCATCTTTTCCGGGGCCAGCGGCAAGCCGCCGCTGAACATGGCCGAAGTCTCCTTGACCCTGGTCAACGACAACGGCAGCATGCCCGAAGAATTCCGTGATTTCAGCGAGGTAATGGTTACCCGACGACTGTACCGCAGCGGCGAAACCGCCTACCTGATCAACAAACAGCCCTGCCGGCTAAAGGACATCCACAATATTTTCATGGGCAGCGGCGTGGGTGCCCGCACCTACGCGGTCATCCAACAGGGAAACATCGGCGCCATTACCGACGCCGGGCCCGACGAACGACGGGTCTTCATCGAAGAAGCAGCCGGCGTCACCCGCTACAAGATGCGCAAAACCGAAACCCTGAGAAAGGTCAAGGCCACCAACCAGAACCTGCTGCGGGTCAGGGACATCATCACCGAGATCGACCGCCAGGTGTCCGGTCTCAAGCGCCAGGCCCGCAAAGCCGAACGGTTCAAAAGGTTTAAAACAGAAGCCCGGCAGATCGACATCCATCTCATCCGCCACAAGGATGCCGAGCTGGGACGGCAGATGGACGAGGCCGGCACCCTGCTTTCATCATTGAAAGACGAGGAGATCGGTCAAAGCACCCGACTCAAAAAGATCGATGCGGCCATCGAAACCATCAAGTTTCAGCGATCTGAGAAAGACCGGGCGATCGCCAGCCAAAAATCCAGGAAATTCAACATTCAGCGCAAGATCGACCGCATGGAAGGCGATATGGCCCATATGAAGACGGACCGGGAGCGGCTGGTGCGTGAGGTTGCCGAATTGGGGGGGGGCAAAAACGAATTGGCGGCCAAAAACAACGCCATCGTCTCTGAAATCGATCAGGTCCAACAACAGCACGAGGAGCTGCAATCCCAAATCAGCGAGATGAAGGCGATCATCGTGCGGGAAAATGCCGATTCATCCAATCTGCGTGGACGCATCGACAAGTTGAATCGAACGCTGGAAACCGGCAAGAACGATTTGATGAAAATGGTGGCCGAGGAGGCCCGGGTAAAAAACACCCACCAGCATGCTGCCAACAACCGCGAGAACCTCAAGCGCCGGCTCAGGCGCACCGACGAAGAAGCCGTGCTGGCGGACAAAACCGTGCGGGAAGCCGCCGGTCGCCATGGGGCCGCCGATACCGAATTGACCCAGATAAAAAACGACATCCGGGATTTTGAGAATCGAATCGCGTCCTTGAAGAAAGAACTGGACGCCGCCATGGCGTCTCTGTCCACCCAGGTCAAAGACACCCAGACCCTGGAGATGGCGCGCAACAAGATCGGCAGCAACCTGGCCGCCCTGAAGAAAATGGAGGCCAATCTGGACTGGTACAAGGACGGGGTCAAGGCCGTGCTCAACGCCGCCAGGCAATCGCCGCCGCAAGAAGAGGTCGACGAACCCATCGGTATCGTCGGGCTTCTGGCCGATGTCATCGATCCTGCACCGACCTATGAAACTGCGGTGGAGGCCGCACTGGGCGAAGCCCTCCAGTACATCCTGGTGCAGGACCAGCCGTCCGGCGCCGGTGCCATCGGCTATCTGCAGCAGACCCAGGCCGGACGCTGCGGATTCATCCCCGTGGGCGGCGTGCGGACCATGGACGATCGCCCGGAAAAACAACCGGAACCCGACCGCCGCCTGTTGAATCATGTCCGCGTGAGGGAAGGTTTTGAATCGGTGGCCGACGCCCTGCTCGGACACGTGGCGGTCACCGAGACGCTGGATGCGGCCCTATCGCTCTACAACCACAACGGCCGGGTGCAGACCGTTGTCACCCGCGGCGGAGACCTGCTGTCCCACCAAGGCGTGATGATCGGGGGCAGTGCGGACAAACTGTCTGGTATTTTGGCCAAAAAACAGGAGATCAAATCCCTGACCTCGCAGTTCGATCGGCTGGGCGAGCAATTGGCAAAGGCTCACAATCTCCGGACGGAAATGGAAGACCGGGTCCGCGACCTCGAAAAGCGGCACCAGGAGACCATGGTCGAAAAAGGCCATGCCGCCCAGGACGCCATGGAGGCGGAAAAAGCCCTGTACCGTGCCGAGGAAGACCTGAAAAACACCCGGCGGCACCTGGAGATTGTCCGGCTGGAACAGGAGCAGCTCGTGGGCGAAGAGATGGATCTGGATGAAGAGATCCAGCGCTATGACGCCCTGCTGGAAACCATCGCCGGCAATGTCGTCGCGGCCCAGGAACAGGTGACCGGCGCATCGGGCCGGATCGATGAAACCGCCTCGCAACTGGAAGCCTTCAATCAGCGCATCGTTGACCTGAAGCTCAAACTGACCGCCGCCAGCGCCAACCTGGAAAACTGCACCGGGACGCTTCGCCGCCTGAAGGACTTTCAGTCAGACGGAATCCGACGCCTCGACCAGCTCTCCCGGGAGATCGCCGCCAAAACGGAAAAGATCGCAGGAACCGGCAAGCGCAACGAGATCCTCAATCGCGATCTGGCCGCCCACTACGACGCCCTCAAGGAGCTGGACAGCCGGTTGAACGCGGACGAAAAGGCCTTCGCGGCGATCGATGCGCGACTGACAGAAGATGACGCCCGGATCTCCCAGATCCAGGAGCAGCGCGAGTCCCTTCATCAGAAAATACGCATGCTGGAGATGGATCTGGCCGAGAAGCGAATCAAACGCGAAAACCTGGAAAACCGGAGCCGGGAGTACTATCACTGCGCCATCAAAGATCTCGACGGTGCTGATGCACAGCCCGATGACACCATCCAGCAGAGCCCCGAAGCGCTGGAAAAAAGACTTGCCACCATCCGTCAGAAAATCGTAAACATCGGCAACGTCAACCTGGAAGCAATCCGGGAATTTGAAGCGCAGAAGGAGCGCTACGATTTTCTGTGCGAACAGCAAGATGATCTGGTCAAAGCCATCGACGGCCTTCACAAGGTGATTCGCAAGATCAATCGCATCACCCAGGAACGTTTTCTGGACACCTTCAATCGCATCAACGAAAAACTCCAGGAAGTGTTCCCACGGCTGTTCGAAGGCGGCACCGCCTGTCTGGAACTGACCAATCCCAGTGAACCGCTGGAAACCGGAGTGGAATTCATGGTTCACCCGCCGGGCAAAAAACTNACCCGCATGAGCCTGCTTTCCGGCGGCGAGAAAGCCTTGGCAGCCATCAGTTTCATCTTTTCCATCTTTTTGCTCAAGCCGGCATCTTTTTGTCTCATGGACGAGATCGATGCACCGCTGGACGACGCCAACGTCATGCGTTTCAACAATCTGATGAAGATAATCGGTGAGAAATCCCAGATCATCATGATCACCCACAACAAGAACAGCATGGAGTTTGCCGATACCTTGTTCGGCATCACCATGGAACAAAAGGGGCTATCCAAGGTGGTATCGGTAAACCTGGACCACGGTGACGACGCAAGGGAACTGACCGCCGCTTAGTAATTACCCAAACCGAACGTTTCAAACGTTTTCATATGAAAGAAACACGATCGTTTCTTTCATTCGAAGGATATCCATGGCACCCAACTGGTTCAAAAAAAAGAGAGACAAATCCCCCCCCCCCA
>JGI24023J19991_10000649_pt1 | contig 27076 bp, 23 predicted proteins | sample Cruoilmetagenom1_FD_19991 | JGI IMG/M metagenome (IMG submission 19991) | reverse complement strand
CCCCCGGAAACGCCCCCGGCAACGCCCCCGGCAACCGGCCGGGAGCCGCCCCCGCCCCCGCCGCTGTCCCGGGACCCGAGCATCTGCATCGTCCCCCGTATGTCAACCACGACTTCGGTCGTATAGCGATCCTGCCCGTCCTGGCCCTGCCATTTGCGGGTCTGTAGCTTGCCTTCGATGTAGACCTGCTTGCCTTTGGACAGATACTGACCGGCGATTTCGGCCAGAGCACCGAAGATGACCACGCGATGCCATTCCGTTTTTTCCCGCCGCTCGCCACTGTTTTTGTCTTTCCACGTCTCGGTGGTTGCCATGGTGAAGTTGCACACGCCTTTGCCGTCCGGGGTGTAGCGCACTTCAGGGTCTTTTCCCAGGTGACCCACCAAAATCACTTTATTAATACCACCTGCCATACGTTACCTTCCTTTCATTCATGGGCGTTTGATTACCGCCTGTTGATTATCATTATCGGTTCTTGGTCAACCATGCCACCAGCCGTCCGGCCAGCGGTTTTTTAGCCCGGATGGCCGCGTGGGGGCACACCTCCAGGCAGCAGTAGCAGCGGATGCACGTGTTGGTGTTGAACGATATTCCCCGAATCGTGTAGGAGATGGCTTCGGCCGGGCAATACTTCCAGCACTCGCCGCAGAGCTTACAGGCCTTGTTGTCCGCCACCGGCTGCTGAATGACGAACTTGCGCATGAATCGGCCCAGACGCTCCGGCCCCATGGTGAGGGTGCCCAGCTCGGGGAACTGAAAGTCGTCCAGTATGGTCAAATCGCCGTCGATATGAACGCTGCCGTCATACAGCCCCATCTCCCTGGCGCTGCGATGGGTTTCAAGATTGTCCGGATCCAGCCCCACCTGAAGGCAGACCACATGATCCACTGCATGGGCGCTTTTTCCGCCCATCAGCAGACCCAGTTCCCGGGGTGTCCCGCTCTTTCCCGGTCCCTGACCTTCCATGGCCAGGATGCCGTCCATGATGGTATACTCCGGACCGACGGCTTCGAAGATGCTCACGATCAGGCGCCCGAACACCTGCCGGTCCACCCCCGCGCGCAGATGCCATTCGGGTTTTTTCAAGCCCACAATACAGCCGAAGAGATTTTTAACCCCCAGGGTCAGCATCATCTGGGTGTGGGTCTTGAGTTTGGCCAGGTTGACGACCACGTCGGCCTGCATGGCATCCTTGGCCACATCGATGGTGCCGAAAGGTTCGCCCACATCCACCGGAATTGTTTTCTCGAAGGGCTTGACCGTCACGTCTAAGCCGTTAAGCGTTTCCGCGTAGCCGCCTTTTTTAAACAGCTTGGTGAAGCTGCCCGTGGCCGGGCTGTCCGATATCTGGACCCGGGCCCCTTTTTCCAGGGCAAACTCCGCCGTCGCCTTCACGATCAACGGATGGGTGGTCAGCGCCTTTTCGGGTGCCGCCGGAGCCAGAAAATTGGGTTTGATCAATACCCGGGCACCGGCGTCGATTGTCGGCGCCTCCCCGGATGCCAGCATCTCGAAGACGATGGGCCGAATCACCTGGTAGTCGTAAGCCGCTTTTCGGATGATGACGGTGGACATGGCCGTGGGTGCTTTCTGAACGACGCTGATTGACATGAGCAAGCGAACTGATAGGGTGCCTTCGTCAGGCAACTTAGTATTGATGCCGCGCTTAATCAACCCCAACGTTGCATAAAAAAATGGCTAAAAAAGATCCTGTTGACGACCATGCATTTAACAAGCGGGTTCGGCGCCATGTTGCCGGTCGGGTCCGGGCATACTATACCATCACAGCCCCGGGTTTCGAGGATTTGTGCCGGCGGGAATTGATTGGCCTGGGCATTGACGACCGCGACATGGAAGTTGCGACCGGTGGCGTGACCCATGCCGGGCGCTTCGTGGATTGCCAGCGGGCCAACCTGCATCTTCGTACGGCCACTCGTATTCTGATGCGCATCGACACCTTTTCCGCCACGAACGTTCGCCGGTTGGAGAAGAGATCCGCCGAGATTCCATGGGAGCTGTTTCTTCCATCCGGGAGCCTGCCCAATATCAACGTGCGTAGCCGGCTATCGCGGCTCTACCATACAAAAGCCATTTCCCAGGGCCTGCTGGACAGCATCGACCGCCGGGTCTCTGGTTGGCCCGGTTCAGCCGCACCACCGATCCTCCAGACCGTGTTCGTCCGCGTGGTGGAAGACCGGTTTACCCTCTCCCTGGACAGCAGCGGAAACCCGCTTTATAAACGGGGGATGAAGCAGGGTCCGGCACGGGCACCCATCCGGGAAACCCTGGCGGCGGCCATTCTCATGGCCGCCGGTTACGATCCCAGGCGGCCGTTGGTGGATCCCTTGTGTGGATCCGGCACCTTTTCCCTGGAGGCGGCCATGATGGCCAAACGGATGGCGCCGGGAGAAAAACGCAATTTTGGTTTCATGGGCTGGCCGGCGTTTCGTGAGGGCCAGTGGGCTTTTTTAAAGCGGGAGGCCCAATCGCATGTACTCAGTTTGGATCGGCCAATAATATTTGCCTCGGATATTGATGCGGGTGCCTGTGGACGGCTGGCCGCTACAGTCGATGGCAACGGTTTGTCCGATGCCGTCAGGGTGATGCAAAAGGATTTTTTCCAATGCGGGGCCAACCAGTATGGCGGCGATCCCGGGCTGGTGGTGATCAATCCACCCTATGGTATCCGCATCGGTTCGGCCAAGCAGGCCGACGACCTGTTCGACGGTATCTGCCGGCACCTGGTGAAACGGTTCAACGGATGGACGGTTGCCTTGATCGTCCCTGGGCGGGCGCTGACCCGTGGGTTGCCCTTTCCGGCCAGACGGCTGCCGCTGTTGCATGGCGGATTGAAGCTAACGCTGATTGTGGGGACCATCAAGTAGAACGCGCCGAGGCAGAAAAGGCCGAGATCCCGCGTATTTCGCCCTTTTTAAGGGTCATGTCCCATGGGCCGGCCTATCGACATGCCACCCACCGCGAGCAAATTATATCAGGACGCCGCAAAGCGGGTTTAAGCTAATTTTAATCCCCCGGCATTCCATATGGCTGGTCAGGATTTTTTCTTCAGCTTGGCCCAGGCATCCCGAAGGGTGACCGTTCGGTTGAACACTAGGGCTTCGGGCTTCGAATCCTTCGAATCCACGCAAAAGTACCCCATCCGTTCGAACTGGCAGAAATAATCCGGCCCGGCAGCCGCCAGGCAGGGCTCCAGCTTGCAGCCGCACAGCACCTCCAGCGCATCGGGATTGATGAAATCCTTGTAGGTTTTACCCGCTTTCTTTTCGTCCGGGTTGGCCTTGTCGAAGAGGCGATCGTAGAGCCGCACCTGCGCGTCCACGGCGTGGGCCGCCGATACCCAATGCAATGTGGCCTTCACCTTGCGTCCGTCCGGGGCATCGCCGCCGCGGGTGGCCGGATCATAGGTGCAGCGCAGTTCGTGCACCTCACCGGTCTTTTCATCCTTGATCACGTCGGTGCAAGTGACAAAAAAGGCGTATCGAAGACGCACTTCCCGCCCTGGTCCCAGGCGAAAGAATTTTTTGGGCGGGTTTTCCATGAAGTCGTCCCGTTCGATGTAGATTTCGCGAGAAAAGGGGACCTTGCGAACGCCGGCCGCCGGGTCTTCGGGATTGTTCACCGCCGCCAGTTCGTCCACCCGGCCCTCGGGATAGTTTTCGATGACCACCTTGAGGGGTCGCAAGACGCCCATGACCCGGGGGGCCCGCTTGTTCAGGTATTCGCGGACGCTGTATTCCAAAAGAGCCACGTCCACCACGCTGTCACGTTTGGCCATGCCGATGCGGTTGCAGAAGTTGCGGATGGCTGCGGGGGGGTACCCCCGGCGTCGCAGGCCACAGATGGTGGGCATGCGCGGGTCGTCCCACCCGCTCACCCGGCCCTCCTCCACCAGCTGGATCAGTTTGCGTTTACTCAGCACCGTATAGCTCAGGTTCAGCCTGGCGAACTCGATTTGCCGGGGGTGGCAGGGTGCGTCCACGTTATCCAGCACCCAGTCGTAGAGGGGGCGGTTGTTTTCGAATTCCAGGGTGCACAGGCTGTGGGTGATGCCTTCAATGCTGTCGGACAAGCAATGGGTGAAGTCGTACATGGGATAGATGCACCACTGATCGCCGGTGCGGTGGTGACTGGTTTTGCGGATCCGGTATAAGGTGGGGTCGCGCATGATCAGGTTGGGGTGGGCCATGTCGATCTTGGCCCTTAGCACCCGGGTACCGTCTTCAAATGCACCGGCACGCATGTGTTGGAACAGATCCAGGTTCTCTTCAATGCTGCGGTTGCGCCAGGGGCTGTTCTTTCCCGGCTCGGTGAGGGTGCCGCGATGCTTCCGGATTTCGTCGGCGTTCAGGTCATCCACGTAAGCTTTGCCGGCCTGAATCAACCGGACGGCAAAGTCGTAGAGTTTTACGAAATAGTCCGATGCGTAGTGCAGGCGATCATCCCAGTCGAAACCCAGCCAGCGAACATCTTCCATGATGGCATCCACATACTCCACCTCCTCTTTGCTGGGGTTGGTGTCGTCGAAGCGCAGGTTGCAGGTGCCCTTGTAGGTGTTTGCCACCCCGAAGTTCAGGAAGATGGATTTGGCGTGGCCGATGTGCAGGTAACCGTTGGGTTCCGGGGGAAACCGGGTGGCCAGCCGGCCGTCGTTTTTATTCGCCTGTAGATCCGTTTCGATGATAGCCGTGATGAAGTTGGATCCCATGGTCGTTTCGTTTTCGGTCATCATATTTTTCCCCAGCAGATCAAGCGGCCTGAAATGGTTGTCCGATTCGGACTGTTGCCTCGGAATTCGTATTCCGAGCGGCCTTGAATATGTCAAAAACCACCAGGGGTGTCAAACCGATAGTGGTTGATTTTTACTGACGATCAACTTTAGTATCAACTCGACAGGCGAGCTCGGCCCGGGATCAAGGGAAAGGACGATTTCCCGGCAATTCAAGGATTCGGGGTGCAAATCAGGCTTGATGGAAACGTTTTCGTGAAAATATTAGACCAGACCCACGATCAGTTTGCCGATCTCTTTCGCCGGCGCTACGGCAAGGGCACGCATTACAGTACCCCGCTCTACCACCATGTGATGAAAATCGGTAAAACGGCGCTGGATGGGCTGGCGCCCTTCGACCGGTTTCCTGAATTGGCCGGGCAATTGGAATCCGACCTGATGCAGCCGCCGGGCCGACTGGTGAAGCAGGTGTCCGACGGGGGCGTTGTCAAATTCGTCACCCGGTTAGCGGATGACCTGGATATCGAATCGGTGGTGATTCCCATGTTCAGGCGCCACAGCCTGTGTGTTTCCAGCCAGGTGGGATGCCGCATGGGCTGCCGCTTCTGCCGGACCGGAAAGATGGGGTTGTTCCGCAATCTGACCGCAGAAGAGATTGTCTGGCAGGTGTTTGCCGCCCGCCACCGGTTGGGATTTAATGTTCGCAATGTTGTGTTCATGGGCATGGGCGAACCGTTGGACAACCTGGACAACACGATTCAGGCCATCCGTGTGCTGACGGATCAGCGGGGGCTGAACATCGCCCGGCGCTATATCACCGTTTCCACCGTCGGACTGACCACCGGCATCGACCGCCTCGCCCGGTTAGACGGGCCACCCGTGAATCTGGCCATCTCCCTCAATGCGCCCGACGATGACATACGCTCCCGGCTCATGCCGATCAACCGATCCATTCCGATGGCCGTGTTGAGAGATACCCTGCTCGGATACCCGCTGAGCAAAAAATCTGTATTTTTTGTGGCCTATGTCCTGATTCAGGGGGTCAACGACCGGCATGAACATGCCGGGTCCTTGGCGCGATACCTGGCTCCCATGAAGGTCAAGCTGAACTTGATACCCTATAACCCGGCACCCGGTTCCGGTTTAAAACCCCCGTCAGCCGAAACCTATGAACGATTTCACGACTGGTTGGTGGCGGAAAAAATCTTCGTTAGACGACGCGGAGAAAAGGGTGGCCGCATCCAGGCGGCCTGCGGTCAGTTGGGTGGACAATACCGGTGATGGTGCGATCGTTGATAAATGATTACTTTTTTTCCCATTTTTGTGAAGTCTTCACCACAATTTAGGCGAAGTAAAGACCCCTTCTAACATTTTTGCCGGGATGTGTCTCGCGCGTATGATAATTCATTACAATTAATTATAGATACTTAACCGCTTAACGGGAATTCTCACAATCAACAATGCTGTTTTGGCACCAAGGTTGCTTTTACACTGCTCGACTGCTCGCAAGGCGTGGATCAGTTGAAAAAAGAAAATACTTTTACATAGCAGGAGCATTAACCATGAAAAAAACGATATTCTTAATTACGCCGATCCTTCTTTTGGTGGCCTTTCCCTTGTTCGGTTCCGGGGCCTTTGCCGATTTTATCGGTAAGCGCCCTATCCCCATGGACTTGATGCTAGAGCCCGTTAATATGCTCCTGTTTGGGATCGGCCTCATGTTTGCCGGCAGCAGGGCGTGAGAACGATTAAAAGATGCGCTTTGCGCAGCCTTGAATTGATCCGATAGAGAACTTCGCTTGCGCCGGGTCCGGAAGGAAACCGATTGACCTGCCGGCGGTATATCCCTCCAATAACCGAAGGGGAGATCATGAGCCAACCCATGATCTCCCCTTCATTTTTCACATACCCTGTCTGAAATGCGACTCACGCGTCTATCGACGGTTGCTGATAGCGGCGCTTAATCCTTTAGCGGGCTATCGGTGGCTTTACCCGAATGACCGTTGGTCTGGTACGGTTCATAATCGAATCGTTGGCCGCCGATGGCGGCTTCGATCATCAGGCCGCCCTTGGCATGGACAAACACGGCCATTCCCTTTCTATAGCTGTTGCCCGCCTGGGTGCCGGTAGCCGGGCCTGCGCTGGCACCGGCTGTTGTGCCCATGGATCCGGCCTGCGCCTGTGCACCGGCTGTGATGGCCACCGCGGATGCATTGATGTCGAACTCGAAGCTTCCACTGGTAAAATCATCGAAAGCGCGTTTATCTTCGAAAAATATGATTTCGCTGAAGGCCTGTCCGCCTATCTGAAATCCCATGGACATTTTGGTCAGGGTCGCTGTTCCTGTGGCGGTACCGCCTTGAAATACCTTCCCTTTTCCATAAGCGGCCCCAACGACGATGCCCCCTTTACCGATGGTGGGAAAAACCGAATATCCAAAAGCGGAGGCGAAAAACGGCTGGACGGCCGCAGATTTTTTAAACACTGCGATGGTGTCCGCATGGCTGTCAGCAAGGATCGAAACAGGAGCCATAACCATCGTTACGAAACCAACGGTCAGGATTGAAAGACGGAGGCGTTTCATGTTGCTACCTTTCGAGATCAGTTGAAAGAAAAGGGACAGATCTACTGAACCAATATTTGCTGCCGTGCGTGTTCAGCGGCAATCCAGTTTGATAGATCCATGGCTCGTGGTCCTAAGGACCCGTGGCTTCAATTTAGCGCATTTTCAAAAAAAGGCAATCGGCCGTTGGCATTTTTCTGCTTTTAATCGTATCTTAACATGGTCTTGGAATATGCATGCAGATCCATTCGGCGTTAGGGCTCCTAAGGACAGCGCATATTAACGGGAGGAGAAAAAAATGAACTACCCCGCCGCAAGCAGCGGGGCATCAAAAAAGAGTGGCTATCTGGCCGTATCGAGAAGGGGCGATACCGCTGCCTGGTGATATTCAGCAGCCGGTCGGTCCATCGTGCGCCGATCGATACCGTTGCCGCTGAAAAGCATGACGCTTAGAAGGATCAGGATGACGACGGTCAACAATCCGTTAGGCGAAAAAAAGTGGATGACGGTTGCCTCGAGNCTCGTGGTGACCGATTCGAAACGTATTCCCATTGCTCACCCCCTGTTTGACGCGATTGCTCTCAACATCGCGTCGTTATTGCGGATGTTATGCCGTGGCGACCGATCGTGTCGCAGAAAGCCTGCCTATCTCGAGATGACTATAGCCCATCTCAACAACTATAGAAACAAAATTCTTTGAATGGTATTTATCGAATAGGCTTCAATCAAATCCCCATCAGGGAGGCACACATGGCGTTGAAAAATGGGGATATGCCCAATATTGGTCCATGGCGCGATGTTGCCCACAGGCAACGTCTTGCACAATGGCAAAGAAAAAAGGCAAAAAGAACTTGTCGCACGAGAGTCCGCCATTTTTGGGATTGGTGCATTTCCAAATTGACATTTAGGCCCCCTTTGACGATAATGAAAAAGGGTGCTTGCGCCGTCCGCCATTGAACCTGCGACCCGCATTGGTGAGAAACGCGTTTTTCCGAGTTCCTTACTGAATCGCTTGCCCCTTAGCCATCTGAAATCCGTACAACGCATCCTGACGTTTTTTCGGGTCTGTTCCAACCGGACGGGCCGCGCCGGCACACCGTAGTGGTTTTAAAAACAACCCATGCCAAGGAGGACCGCTCATGGCCACGCTTAAAATTTTGGTTCCGTACAACTTTACCGGCAACGATGAAAAAGCCATCGACCTGGTTATCGATAGTTTTGGCCGAGAAAGGGATGCCGAGATAACGCTCTTTCACACTTATGTTCCGGTGCCCGACATTGAAGTCAGCGATAAAACCGTAATGGCTCGGCTCTCAGGCAATATGGCCTACTTACGGCAGAGGATAAATGAGCTGGAGACAGCCATCGCAAATGCCGCGGAACGATTGATCGATGCCGGATTCAAAAAAGAAAATGTACACTATACGTATACACCTCGCCAGAAAGAGACGGCCCAGGAAATAATTGATCTGGCGATTCGAGGCGAGTTTACGGTCATTGTCTTAAACCATAATCCAAGCAAAATCAGGAGATTTTTTACCGCCAGTGTTTCCAAAAAGGTCGCAAAGGCACTGATGCATATGAAGCTCTATATCGTCGGTTAGCCGGTTTGCATTTGGATCATCCATCATTAAAATTAGGAGTGACCCCAAATGGCTAAAGCAAGTAAAATCAGTTTAGAAATCTACCAATTGTTTGTTCAAACCATCACCGAGTCCAATCACCTTGATGAAATGGCCGATAAGCTGACGCAGCTCCTGGTGGGCTCGTTGGGGATCAAAGGCGCCAGCCTATTTATATTAAATCCTGAACTGGAAGAACTCGAATTGCTGTCCAGCACCGGCCTGAGCATCGATTATGTAAAAAAAGGGCCCATCTTGGTCGATAAAAGCATAAAAATCGGGTCCAATCGTGAGCCGGTCATTATCCGGGATACGGCCACCAGTGATCGTCTCCAATACCCTGAGAAAGCGGAGCAGGAGGGGGTAAGGGCCATTGTCTCTTACCCCATCATCGTGCGGGGTAAAATCATCGGCTCTTTGCGTCTATACCACTCGGAACAATGGCAGCTAACCCAAGAAGACATCCGGTTTGTGGAGGCGCTGAGCCAGACCATCGGCCTTGCGCTGTTGTGTTTCCGGCTGGCCAATGTCGTCGGCAACGTCAAAGAGACCGTGAACGACATTCACCCGGTATGGCTGTAGCGGCTCCTGGTCCGGGGTGTTGGTGACGGGAATCGGTCTGGGGGCGGACCGAAAGCGCCGATTAAAACCGGAAACGGATGGCGCCGGCGTGGTGAACCAATCGAGCCGCAACCCATTGATACAGCGGATTAAAATTGGAAGCGAATGCCTGCACAAAGGGCATTGGATCCGCCGTCATCGGCCACGGTGCCGAAACCGTCGGAACGATGGTGCAGCCGCAGCAATACTTCCCACTTGGCCGTGGGGGGGCCAAGGGTCAATTCACCGAACCAGTAGATCAGCCAGTGGCTGCTGTCGTCGTTTGTTTCAAGTTCAATTTCCGGGATGCGGGTGGCGTAGGAGGGGCCGATCCCCCAGGCCAGGCTGGTGGCCAGGTGGTCGTCCCAGGGAAACCGGTGCCAGCGCAATCCTATAATGGGCAGATTGAACTCCCAGTGTTCCTGCTCCCCGAAGTACTTTCCCGCCTGCCCCTCCAGTTCCCAGGAAAGCCTGCTGTCGAAGAAACGGTAGGCGGTCCATGAAACCGCCGCTACGATAATCGTGGCATCGGCAAATTCCGCCCCGGGAGTGAAGGTGCCTTCCCATTTTTCTCTGGTCAGTTGGCCACCATAGGCGGCCACGGAAAAATCCTGCGCCGGCGCGACGGCGGGGGTAACACCCAGCAGGCATACCATCAGCCCAACTCGTATGTGCCTTTTTTGACGTTTTCTCATTGGCCGAGATTAACATCTCACCGCTTGCCGATCAAGTCTGCCCGGCCGGCATCGTGAGGGTCGATAAACATGCCACCCCTATCAGGGCCTTGGAAATAATAAAATCCACAATCTTACTTGTCTTTTTGGCCGTCAGTAAAACCGCGTGCAATCCACTGGAAAATGGCCTATGATAAACTTACTTTACGTGATGTTCGGCGGTTTCAGCCTGCGTGACAAACAGACAGCCGAACACGTCGAAGAAAAAACCGGTGAGTTCGCCGCTTTAGGGCTGGTGAACGTCCCAAACCGGTTAATCCTCGGAATTGTGCGTTCCTCGGTATCTATTCTGGAGTCGGTCTGATGGGTCATGCGATCAGGCCTTCTTTTTCAGAGAGACATTACGGGTCACTGCGCAAGGACACAAACAAAGGAGATGTTTCTGATGGAAGGTAACATTAAATGGTACGACGAAAAAAAACGATTCGGGTTTGTCACCACCCAGGAAAACGAAGATATTTTCCTGCATGTTTCGGGCATCAAGGAGTACGGTCATTTCGGCCTGCAGCGCGATGATCGGGTGGAATTCGAAATCAAGGAAACGGCCCAAGGTAAACAGGCGGTCAACCTAAGACCCGTCAAATAAAGGTTTTTTTGAATCAGCAGGCACCCGTCTATCCGGATAGGGTGCCTTTCCTTTTTCTCCCGCCACGATCGATTCTTCTTACCGATGATTGTCGAGCGTTATCGTCGATACGGATCCGCGGTGATGGCATAGCGGCGCATGATCTGCTGCAAGGCCTGGCGTTCCAGTCCGCAGGCTTTGGCCGCCTGGGTGACATTGCCGCGGCTCTGGGTCAGCATATGCCCGATGTANGCGGTATTGAAGGCGCTAAGATTGATCTCTTTGGCCACCTTGTAGGGCAGGTCCGGAGATGGTGTGATCTGCGTGATTGCCCCGGATGCGGGTTTTCGCCCGATGCCCACGTCTGGGAGCGTAATTTCATCGGTGGCCGAAAATAGAATTCCCTGCATGATCAAGTTTTCCATTTCACGCACATTGCCCTCCCACCGCCTGTCGGCAAAGGCATCCATCAACGCTGCTGAAAACCGCTTCAGGGGCTTATCCAGCTTGGCGCAGTGTTTTTCCAGCAGATGCTTGGCGATCAGGGGGATGTCCTCCACACGTTCACGAAGCGGCGGAAGCCGGATGGGAAGGACGTTGAGGTGGTAGAAAAAATCTTCACGGAACTCTCCGGATTTGATTTTTTCCGACAACGGGTGGTTGGTGGAGGCGATGATCCTGACATCCACATGGATGGGCCGGGCGTCGCCCAGGGATTTGATCTCTTTTTCTTGCAGCACCCGCAATAGTTTGGTCTGGATGGTGGTCGTGATGTCCCCGATTTCATCCAGGAAGATCGTGCCGGTGTGGGCTTCCTGAAACAGGCCCTTTTTATCCCGGGTGGCATGGGTAAAAGCCCCTTTCCTATAGCCGAATAGCTCACTTTCCAGAATCGGCTCCGGAACGGTGGGGCAGTTGACGGCAATAAAGGGGCGCTTGCTGCGGTTGCTCAAGGCGTGGACCGCCCGGGCGGTTAGATCCTTGCCCGTCCCCGACTCACCGGTGATCAGCACGGTCAGATCATTATTGGCGACCATCCGGATGGTTTCGTAGACCCGCTGCATCTTGGGGCTGTTTCCAACCAGTTCCTGAAACATGTCCGTGGAGTGGCACTCATTGTGCAATCTCAGGTTTTTTTTGATCAGGCGGCTGCGTTCGAGGCTTTTTCCAGGCGCATCACCAGCGCATCGTGATCGAAGGGTTTGGTGATGAAATCGTAGGCCCCCCCGCTTCATGGCTTCCACGGCCATGTCGATGTGTCCATAGGCGGTCATCATTACCATGGTGACCGCTTCCCCCCGGTCGCTTTTTACCTGTTCGAGGAGTTCCAAATCGATGATTCCAGGCATCTTGATGACGGTCAGCACCAGGTCGTAGTCGGTACTGCGAATCAATTCCAGAGCCGCTTTTCCGGAAGATGCGGTATCCAAGCGACGGTTCAGTTCCGGTTCCAGGCTCCGTTTCAGCAGGGTGAGCATGTCCGGTTCATCGTCGACGATTAGAAGGTTCTGGGTCATGATCTATCTTCCTGAAAAGGGGGCGGTAACGGCTAAAGACAGGGTAAAGGCGGCGCCTTTTCCCGGGTTGTTTTCGACCGTGATGTTGCCGCCATGGCCTTTGCTGATTCCGTAATTGACCGAGAGCCCCAACCCCGTTGCCCTCGCCGGTGGGTTTGGTGGTAAAAAACCGGTCGAAAATCCGGGGAAGACTTTTTTTCTTGATTCCCTGACCCGGCTGGCGGTTTCATCGAGGCTGGTGGTGATTCTAATCGTTTCATTGCGCGCTACCGCATGGATGGCGTTCATCAACAGGTTGATGAGTACCTGCTTGATTTTCTTCTCATCCATGAGAACGGGGGGTACCCTGGGGTCGACGGTGGATTCGATATGGATCACCGGGGTGATTCCGGACGGCTGCATCTGCTGCCGCCTGTGCGTTCGGGTTTGCCGGGAGGTGATCGGTGCGCAGGCGTTGAAAATGGAGAAACGAAAGGGCATTAATTATGTGACGCCACGGGAGGAGGGGACCTGCATCGGATGCGGCACCTGCGCCAAAATATGCCCCACCGGGGCCATCCAATTGGTGGATAAGGGCAATGTGAGAACCATCATGATCCGGAATGAAGTGATTGGCCGCCACCCGCTGGAGCGATGCGAAATGTGCGGGCGGCTGTTTTCGAGACCGAAGTTCCTGAAGCATGTAGAAAAGCGGGAGCATGCCGAGGAACAACCCGATGTGAAGGACCATCGCCAATATTGTCCCACCTGCGCCAAACGCTATTCGAGAAAAGCCCAGCGGTTAACCGTGCCGGTTTTTTCCAAACCGCACGGCTACAAGCCGTAAAATGAAAAATTGCCTGAATAGAATCAAAGAAGATTGAGTGATTGGACCCGTTGCTCCAGATAAATAGGTATTTAAACACACGGCAAAAAGCTTGCGTTGAATTTGTAACACTATGAAGATATTCAGTATCTCACTTGAACCCTCGAATCCTTGGCCCCTCGAACCCAAATAAAAAAAAGCCCCTTCCAGTCTGGAAGGGGCTTTTTTCTGACGAAATGTTTCCGGCGTTTAGATTTCCAACCAGGAGTCCGAGTACAGGGCGTTTCCGAGGATGACGTCCACGGTCTTGGCATAGTCCAGCAACTCTTTGGAGAGGCTGCCGCGATCGGGCTCGGTGCCGTCCAGCATGCCGTAGATCATCTCCACGATATCCTGGCGTTCGCCCTTGCAGATGGCGGTTTGCTGCTCGTCGCGCGGATCGGTGATGATCGATTCCATGCCGCATTTCATAAGCATCACCGTGTAGGTCTGGTTCAGGATGGGGCGCAGGTGATCGGGCGGTCCGTTGGAGATGTTGGAGAGGCCGCAGGTGCTTTTCGCTCCCGGGGCTATATCCAGAACCATCTTCTGGAACTCCATGAGGCTGATGGCCTGGGGCTGCTGGATGTTCACCGGGGTCACGATGCCGTCCACCCAGATCTTCTCGTTGGGGATGCCGGCTTCGTTGGCAAAATAAAGCAGCTCCACGCACAGGGCGGCACGCTCGTTCTCATCCCGGGGCAGGCCGTCGGGGCCCCACATCAGGGCGACGAAATCGGCGTTGTATTCGGCGGTCATAGGCACCATGCGCTCGTAACGCTCGGGGCGGCACATGATGGAGTTGACGATATGGGGCGTTCCGGTGGGGATCTGTTTGATTACCTTCAGGGCCGCTTCGATGGCGTCGATATTGGAGGTGTCGAGGGCCAGGGGCAGATCAGGAACCACGTCCTGAACCACCTCGACCACCCACGGCATCAACTCGTGGCCGTCCTTCTTGGCCGGTCCCAGGTTGATGTCGATGTAGTCCATGCGTTTCTCTTTTTGGAAAAGGGCCTCCTCCTGGATCGGCTTTGGATCCCGCTCCTTGAAGGCGCGGCCGATCTTGGTGGAAATGACATTCAAACTCTCGCCGATTAGTAACATACAAATTTCCTTTCTTTTCTCGGCATCATGCTCCGGCCGGTTCCGGCCACGAATGACGCTATTGCCAACGTAAGGGCCGGCGAGCCGGCCAGGAAAAACAACGGTCAGGGCGGACCCAATTCATGTCCGTCCTGACCGTTAGATCACACAGGGATCAGGCTCTGAGGAAGCCGGGGATGTGTGCTGCCTCCCGGGGACCGACGGTGATGGTCCAGCCGGGCAGTTCCTCTTCCACGTCGCCCACGATGGAGGCGGCATAGCCGGGAATGACCAGTTCCTGATGCTTGATCTTGTCGGTGATGCCGCTTTTTTTAACGAACATGCCCACATCGTCGCCGGCGAACTTGCCGGCCGCCCAGGCGGTGAGTACGGACAGACCCTCGGAGTCTTTGATGAGCAGCCAGGTGGGTACTTTGCTGGCCTCGATCTCACCGGACACGATGAAGTAGGTCAGGGCAAAGTTGGTGGTCACCAGCAGGCGCGAATTCTCGTCGGGGTTGTTGACGGGGTAGATGCCCTCGGTGACGGTCATGGGCCGTTGCGGGTCGGTGAAGATATTGAGGCGTTCCAGCAGCAGCGGGAAGATAGATTCACCGGCAAAGTCGGACAACACCACGATGCCGCCATACTTGGCCACGAACATGGCGCCCAGCATGGACTCCACGTCTATATTCCCGGCCATTTCACACGGCAAGGAGATGGTGGGAAATCCCATGGTGCGATTTTGGTCTTTCAGGGCGGACCGGCGGATGGCGATCATATCTTGATGGCACTGTTTGGGTTCCCGTGAGCCGGGATCGAGCACCAGGTCTTTGATACCCATGCCGGTGAGCTTGTCCGACAGGGACGCCAGGTTTTCGACGGAATCGGCCTTGATGGCCAGGGGCAGGTCGTTCTCCTTGGCGATGGCGCCAAAGGCGTCGGCGTTGGCCTCGGTGGCCGCGTACATCAGCGGTCGCTTGAAGCCGGCCGCCGCCACACCGGCCTTCATCACCTCGGCGTCTTCGGTCATCAAAATTACATTGAATTCCGATGTTTCGGCGATCTGTTTGGCCACGGCGGCGAAGGCGTCGGCATTGCCGCCGACATCTTTCACGGCTACCAGTTCCGGCCGCAGGTTCAAGCCCACGCGTTCGAACTGCAGGGCGTTCCAGCTTTTGAGTTTGGTTTCCAGGTCAGTCGCAGCGATGTCGCTGCCCACTTGAGCTGCCAGCAGGGTGGGGTTGAAAAATGTTTTCTCATGGCGGTACTGAACGGTTTCCCCACCGGTGGTTGCCTTTCGCACGCCCTTGCCGATCACGACGGGGCGGATGGGGGGAGCCGATGCCTCGGAGAGTTGCGTACGGGCTTCGTCGGAAACGTAGGGGCATGCGTCCAGCTCGGCCTTGCCGGATGCCAGGTTCATGGCAAAGGCAAGACAGGTGGGTACCCCGCATTCCTTGCAGTTGGTCTTGGGCAGGAGTTTAAAAATCTGAATACCGGTTAATGCCATACTATTCTCCTTGTCGGTATGGGTGATCCACCCGATCCAAAAGAGCGGGGAATCGGTTCATCTGTGGTACGGGGCGGGCGATGTTGCCCGCCCCGTCGTCTTGCCGGTTAGCCAATGAGCGGATCCATGGTCAGGGCCGGATGGCCTTTTTCCTGGAGGAAGGGCAGAATCTCCTCCTCGGTGATTCCCACAGTCTCATCGGCGATCATGTCATAGAATCCGTCTATACCGTTTGCTTCACCGTATTTTTCGATACGTTCTTTGATCTCTTCCTTCAGGATTTTGGGCATCCAGACCATACGGGCCAGACCGCCGTCACCCTTGATAAATTTTCCCTGGGTGATGTTGAACTTGGAATGGCCCACGAAACCCGGCGATGACGCGCCACCGCCCATGACGCCGGCCAGGGTGGTGAACTTCATGCCGCAGGGGGTTTCACCGGCGTAGTCGCGGCCCACGGTCATCACGCCGTTGCAGGANGGCAGCATGGCGGCGATGCACTCGCAGCAGCCGCAGGTGGTCATGGGATCGACCACCATGGAGTAGAAGTTGTAGTGGGTGACCGCCCCGCGGGAGGCCTTGTAGACGAAGTCGTTGACACCCTTCCACTGGCCCATAACCGGATCGATGCACTCGCCCTTTTCGATGGGCTGGTTGGGTCCGGTGGGGTTGATCTCAAAAGAGGCCTTGCAGTCCATCCAGTTGTAGGCGCCGCACAGGCCGGTTCTTTCCGGGCTCACCGAGCAGACGTGGTTGGGGGCAAAACTCTGGCACAGCGTACAGGAGTAGAAGGTTTCGACATCTTCGTCGGTCATCTTATCCACCCGCTCGTCGCGCATTTTGTATTCGGCCCGGGCACGTTTGGTGAGATCGTCCACATCCTTCTTTTCGGTGTAAAGGGTGATCTGCACCTTGTCGAGGATATTCCCGAAATCCTGGTGAAACTTGGCGTGCAGGACCACACCGATATCTTTCAGGCTGAAGCCCTTTTCGATGGCGGCCTTGCCCACCCGGATCCAGGAGATATCGCGCTGCCCGATATGCATAACACCCTGGATGTAGTTGATCAGGTGATGGATCTGACGTTCGATAATCGGTTCGAAATCAGGCTGGAACTCGCGGCCGGCGATCTGAACAAAAATACCTACCGGCAGGGTTTCCCCCTCCTTGAGATCGGTTACATCCTTGCCGACTACCACCACCTTGGCGTCTTCGATCTCGTTCATCTCCGCCATCTTGCAAAGCTCGGTGCACTGGGTCTTGCCACCGCCTGCCTGGCAGTGTAGATCGGCTCCCCTGACCCGCTCGCCCTCATAGGCCGGGCCGAAGGCGCACGGAATTTCAACATCGGAAACAAGGGTTTTAAGGCCACGGACTTCAACCGACTTGGCGCAGATCTCATCATGGGCAATCGGGGCCACAACATGCTCGTACGTACAGATACCCGTGGGCAGGATCTGGGTAATATCGGTGTCGGCGATGGTTGGAAAACCCCAGTTGACACAACCGGCGGCGGCAACGCCCCACTCGGTACCCACATCGCCCAGGGCGTTGACAAATGCAAACACCCGCTCCTTGTTGTACATGAGAATCTTTCTGTAGTCGCCCGGCTCAACGCCGCCGAAGGCCATGGCCACCCGGTTGGCGAACCCCAATGCGAAAACCGCAGATGAGATGTCGGGTCCGAAGCAGGCGATGCGTGTGCCCCACCCCACCTGCACCCCGGCTTCGATCAGCTGCTCGACCAGGGTGGTGTTGTTATGATTGGCAGCCAGGAACATGTATAGGCCGCGTTGCTGGTAATCTTCGATGATCATCTTGGCGGTTTCCGGATCAGGGGCGGAGCCGACGATGGCCGCAAAACCCGGAGCTGTGCCGTCCACGAACTCGACCCCTCTTTTCCTGAAGATCGTATCGTCGGCAGCACCGGTCCAGAGTTTTCCCGCTTCGATATCCGGATCTTCGGCATGGAGATAGAAATCAGGCTCGTTAAGATACCTGAGCGCTTCTATGATCTCAAAGGATATGATGCCGGCCATACCTGCGTCCAGCAGCGGACCCAGGAAAGGAAGCCAGTTTTTACCTTTGATGTGGGCGGGAAGAAGACCCTGTGCGATCTCCAGGGGTTCCTGCAGATCTTCTAATGTTTCGACTTTGATCCCAAAAAGTGAATATATTACCGGCAGAAAATAGCCGGTGTTGGGAAATCCCACCTTGGTATCCGCATCATAGGTTGCGAGCGCTTTCTGTAATGCTCCTTCGGCCTGTGAAACAACTTTATAACCGCCCTGGATGGCAGCAAATGCGATCAATCTTGACATTTTGTTCCTCCTTCGTTGAGGATTTCATATCTGTTTTTTATCATTCGGAATCCATGATCCTGATGATACCTAAAGTGCCTGACGATCGGCAAAATCCATCATGACCCGATCCCTGGCCTTGTCGATGCCGAGTTCTTTGCGTTTTTTATCGATATGGGCAATCATCAGATGGGCATGCTTGATCGGATCCTGCTCAGCACCCCACATGCCGCCGTAAAGTTGTTCAAACTCCTTGCAGATATAATCGTTGAACACCGGAGCCCCCGTTGTGGGCAGGTTACTAAAAACCGTATAAACACCGGATGCGACAAAATAATGGCCGATCGATATGGCTTTCTCACTCATCCACTCAGGTGCGCTTCCTGCGACAGGCCAATCGCAGATATCATTTCCCAGTCCGCCGGCTTTCACCACCTCTGTCGCAGCCAGAAGTATGCGACTGTTGTCCACACAAGAACCCAGATGGAGAATAGGCGGAATACCGACGGTTTCGCATACTTCAGCCAAACCGGCGCCGCAGTGCACCGCCGCGGATTCCGGTGTCAACAGTCCTTCCATGGCGCAGGCGATTGCCGTACATCCGGTGGTAAGGACAAGCACATCGTTTTTGATCAATTCCTTACATATGGTTATATGATCATAATTGTGCCTTGTTCTGGCGTTATTGCACCCGACGACGCCGGCAACACCGCGGATGCGTCCGTTTATGATGTTGTCGTTGAGGGTATAGTAGGTACCGCGGAACGATCCCCCCAGATGATACTCCGTGGATTCAACACCAAAACCGGCCACGACGGGTGCCTTGTGCTTCGGAATCATGACCTCTGCACCGCGGTTTTTAAAATTGTCACAGGCCAGTTTAACGATCCGCTCGGCATCTTCTATGGCATGGTGCTCGTCAAACTCGATATGGATCACATCCTCCTGCTCCATTTTGGCGATGGGATGGGTGGTGATTATCTTGGTGTGGAAACATTTTGCAACATTGGCAATGTTCTGCATGATACACTGGATATCCACCACCATGGCATCGACTGCGCCGGTGATGATGGCCAGCTCCTGCTGTAAAAAGGTTCCGCACAACGGTACGCCGTGGCGCTGAAGAAGTTCATTGGCCGTACAACAGATCCCTGAGAGCTGGATTCCGTTGGCACCCTGTGCTTTGGCATAATCTATTATTTCCTGCTTCTGGCAAACGGCAACGATCATCTCCGACAAGACAGGCTCATGGCCGTGAATAACGATATTTACGAGATCTTCCTTCATGACGCCGAGGTTGGCCTCGGACTGGACCGGATAGGGAGTACCGAAGAGAATGTCCTGAATGTCGGTGGCCAGCATGGAGCCGCCCCATCCGTCTGCAATGGCCGCCCGGGTGCCCTGTTTCATCAGGTTTTTATAATCCTGGTCAACGCCCATATGGGTACGGTGCATGATCTCGACGATCTCCCTGTCAATATTTCTAGGAAGCACGCCCATTTTTTTCCAGAGTTCATAACGGGCCTTGGGCGCCTTTTTCAAGGTCAGGAGCTCTCCTTCGGGTTTGCCCCATTCGTTCAATGCGGTTTCTGCGGTTTCAACTGCGATTTCATCGATATCCCTGTCCAGCACTTCCCCGTCCACCTCAACAGTGGTGGCAACTTCAAGATATTTGGCGACTTCAAGGAGTTTATCAATATCTTTAATCTTATAAGCCTCCGTCTCTTTTCGTGCCGCGGACAAAAAGACTTCTGCAACACAGCGCCCATGATCAGAGTGGGCCGCTGCGCCGCCGGCTATCATCCTGATAAAGTTTCGGGCGGCAATCGTGTTGGCTGTGGCACCGCAAAGGCCTTTTCTTGTGTCTTCTCCTTCAATGCCGCCTTTGGGGAGAGGCAGACGGCAAGGTCCCATGGAACAGTTTTTACAGCACGTGCCCTGAACGCCTATGGCACATTGCTTCATGGTCAGGGCCCTGTCAAATATGGTTTCAACCCCGAGTTCATGGGAGCGTGCGATCATCTCCTGTGATGCTACATCTATGGAAGATGCAACCGGATCAGCCAGTTTCGGAGCCTTGGCTACCTTAGCTTTTTTTTCTTCTGCCATTTGAGGTTCCTCCTCATATTAGTTACTGAATTTATAGTTTGGCCGCTATTGATACCAGCGATGCCTCATCGTCTAATCTTCTTAAATTTAGATGAGGCAGACCTCTGGGTCTTGGCCGCCGTCATGGTAACCTTTTTATCCTTGGTTGCGGCATCCTTTGCCGCCCTCTCTTCACGTTCCTTCGCTCTCTGCTGCCTCATGGCATCTTCTTCGGCCTCACGCTTGGCAACCGCTTCGGCTTGAGCCTTGACTTCCGCATCGGCCTTTGCTTTGGCTTCGGCCTCGGCTTTGGCCTTGGTATCGGCCTCGGCTTTGGCCTTGGCCTCAGCCACAGCATCGGCCTTGGCTTTTACTTCAGCCTCGGCTTTGGCCTTGGCTTCCGCTTCCGCTTTGGCCTTGGCTTCCGGGTCTTCAGGCGGTGCGGCCGGGGCAGCAGCCGGAGCCGGCGCGGCCTTCTTTTCTGCGGCCGGTTTAGCGGCCGGTTTGGCGGCAGCTTTGGGTGCGGCGGCAGCCTTGGGTGCGGCGGCGGGTTTGGCCGGTGCGGCTTTCTTCTCTTCCTCGATGGTCAGGTCCGGAGCCGGTGCCAAGGCGACCAGGTCCACGGATACGCCTTCCAGCCGTTTGGCGATGGGAGCGATGTCGGCGGCGCTGCCGCCGTCCATGGCGATATCGATGAATGCCTTCACCAGCCGGATGGATTCGGGGTGGCGCATAATCAGGATGTCGGAGCCGGCCATCAGGTAGGTGACGGCACCCACGGCCTCCATGAGAATGCCGCGTCTTTCCGGATCGCCCAGGGTCGGGGCTTCGTCAACACCCTGTTTGGCTTCCTTGCACTTCCAGATTTCGTTGCCGAGATTGTTGATCAGGGGCATCTGGAGCTTGTCGTCGCCCTGGGCCATGGCGGCCATTCTCAGCCGCTCCATGACCGAGTAGCTGTATTCCAGGCCGTAACCCAGACCGCCGGTGGTGGGATCGATGATTACCCGATCCATGGGCATGCCCAGGTTCTCCAGCAGGATGTTGACCTGTTTGGCCAGGTTGACATCGATGGGGGATGAGCTGATGATGGCGTGGCCGTAGCCCATGGCGGCGGCGCCGATCCCCTTGTGGTTCTTGTCTTCCACCGGACCGAGGGTCAGCTGCACATCCTGGCAGTCTTCGGCGATTTGTTTGAAAACCGCCTCGTCTTTTTCGGGGTTGGCGATACCCCAGACCACCAGGGGAACGTCGATGGCGCCCATCACCTTTTTCACCGTGGCCGATGCATCCGCCGGGCTGGCATCGGTGCCGTTGGGATCGGTGCTTTTGAGCTGGAGCACGATAATCTCGGCGCCGTACTCATCGACACATTTTTTTGCCCATGCGGCCGGGTCCGAGACCACGTCCTTGAATGGTTCCATTGCCGCTGCCGGCCACTCTTCGGGTGCCATGTCCCAGATCTCCATGGCGACTCTCGGTTTGTGGGGCATTTCCCCCTCAAACTGATAGAATGGATAGCAGGTTTCGCCCCCGACGGTAACGGCCTTGTCGCCTTTACCGATGGAGATCGCCTTTATTGTACCTGCATAAGATTCCTTGTAGAATTCGAAACTCAAAGTTACCTCCTTATCAGCTACCGGTTAATGACTGAGGTGTGCTGTATTATTATTATCATCATGGTGCCACTGTTTTTATGGCCGGAGCGCAGATACTCGGCCGGAAAATGAAATGCTTAGGCCCCCTTTCATAATTTTTTTTATATATGTGATATCTACGAAGGTAGATAAGAAGCCAGGAAAGGATATGGGCGGGTAAAGGATTCCGCCGCGGTCGACGCGATGGTTATTCCCCGTGTTCAGGCAACGCAGCATCGTTAAAACAGTCCTTTGATGTGCAAATAATGACTTGTTTGTCCGTAGGAAGAACAGCTTGTAAAACAAGGCGAAAGGGCCGTGTCGGCCGGAATGGCGCTCCGCTTCCCAAAGGCGTAAAACGAACGATTATGTTTATATGTTGGACGGTTTATTTGTCAATAGATGAGTGTGATTAAATCCCAATTTCAAACTATATTGCCTTCATTCGACAATTTGCATTTGGCCTTTGACATCGATTCCGCTCACCGAATCAAGCCAAATCAGTATCGGTATATGGTTTCGAACGATTTTCCCTCAGGTGCCTTTTCGGCGCCGTTATTTCAGGACGCCTGCCGTCGCTGAGCCATGCGTTCTTCGAGACGGGGGAACTGGTTCATGTCCGTGTGGGGCAAAAACAGGGCCGCCACATAGTTGTCCATGTAGGATGGGGTTTCAGACAGCTCGAAATTGGTCATGCCGCGGGTGACCTCTACCACATCCTTGCGAATTCGGTTGGTCAGGCTGCTCATCTTGGCTCCCAGGAGGGAGCTGTTGCCGATGAAGGTCACCTTCTCCGGTTCGATTTCCGGCAGTAACCCGATGGTTATGGCTTTTTCCAGGTCCACGTAGCTGCCGAAACCGCCGGCCAGGATGATGCGGTCGATATCCTCCATGCCCATGCCCACCTCGGTTAAAAGGGTCATGCAACCGCTGAAGATGGCCCCCTTGGCCCGGATCAGATTTTCGATGTCGATTTCGGTAAGGGCGATCTCCCGGTCGATCTGGGTTTCACCGGCCCAGGCCAGGACGTATTCCCAAACCCCGTTGTCTTCGCGGATGCGATTGGTATCCAGATCCCGGTTGAATTTGCCCAGGTTGTTGATCAGGCCCAGCTCGAACATGAGCGCGGTCATGATGATCAGACCGGACCCGCAGATGCCTTTGGGGCGTACATTGTCGATGGTCACAAGCATGGGTTCCCAGGTCGCCGGGTCCAGAGAGAAGTCCTCGATGGCGCCTTTGGCCGCGCGCATGCCGAATTTGATGCCGCCGCCCTCGAAGGCCGGTCCGGCACTGCAGGCGGCGCAGGCCAGCCAGTCCCGGTTGCCGATGACGATCTCCGCATTGGTGCCGATATCCATGAACAGGGTCAGCCGTTCGTCCAGGTACATCCCCGACCCCATGACACCGGCCACGATATCCCCACCCACGTAGCTGGAGACGGCCGGATAGACGAGGGCGGTGACATGATCGCGCAGGTTCAGACCGATATCCACCGCACGAATGGGCGGGTAGAGGGTGGAGGCGGGTACGTAAGGTGAGCGCCGGATGTAGCGCGGGTTGATCTTGAGCAAGAGCTGGGTCATGGTGGTGTTGCCGGCCAGGGTGACGGCGGCGATATCGTCCGGGTCCACCTTGGCCCGGCGTACGATCTTGCCGATGATGGTGTTGATGGTTTCCGCGACCACCTTGTGCAGGCGCTCCAGCCCGCCCTCTTTTTCGGCAAACACGATTCGGCTGATCACGTCCTCACCGTAGCTGATCTGGCTGTTGAAATCGCCATGTTCGGACAACACCTCCCCACGCTTCAGATCGATCAGCTGCCCATAGATGGTGGTGGTGCCGATATCCATGGCGATGGCATAGTTGCGATCGGTGGTGTCTCCGGGCTGGACGTTGATGATTTCGGTCTTGCCGTCGTCCATGACCGGCCGGGCCAGGGTGGCGGTGACCCGGAACCCGTTTTCGCGCAGTACGTCGGGAATCTTGCGGATGACGGGCAGGCTGACGGTGAGGCGGTGTTCGTCGTGGTGGAGCTTCAGATGGCTCACCAGCCGGGTGACGTCGGGCAGGTGGTCCTGGTTATCGGGTTCGGGCAGTTCGATGTAGACTTTTTCCACCGGCGGCAGGAACAGCCCCTGTTCCTTGAGGTCGTTGAGATCCCCTTGCCGGATGCGGGCCGTGCGTCGGGGAACGTATTGCCGGCGCAGGACGCCGGCATCCACGGCCGACTCCACTGGCACACGCACGACCACATCCTGGGTGATCGTCGACCGACAGGCCAGGCGGTATCCTTTTTCCCGGTCGGCCGGGCTCAACTGCTCGCTGAGGCCCCCCTCTACCTGGCCGGTTTCCACGATGACCCGGCATTTGCCGCAGACGCCCTCGCCGCCGCAGGAGGCATTGATATGAACGCCGGCCTCCATGGCCGCGCGGATCACGCTTTCGCCGTCATTCACCNTGATTTCCCGGTTGTGGGGCAGAAATGTTATCGTATGGGTCGTGGTCATGTAGTGTCCTTTATATTTCGTCTTAAAAAACCCGCTTCTTTAACTGAGCGTATATTCATAACCGGTTACCCGGCTTTTATCAAGCGAAAGTGGCAGGCAAGGGGCACACAAAGAGATAATTCTACAAAACGGCGGAAGCGGAGAAGGCCGACCACGACATCATTCAACCCAAGTTTCCTTTGGAGGGAGAGTCGGCTGATCCGTTGAGTGGATGACCGACATTCGACCGGTCGACCCGCCACCGGTTCCGGCGATAAGCCCGAACCGGTGGTTTTTTATCCTTCATCGGCGCCTCTGTTTGCGGCCCAGAAGCCGGTTGCTATCTCAAAGCGGCCGGTCAAAAGGGCCGCGCAGGCCAGCAGACGAATGCTTTCGGGGGTCTGNCGCAGGCCGTGCGCGCGCCGGGCATGGATGAACATCCGCCCGGCATCGCCGTCGGCAAAGGCCCGGCGGGCGGTATGCATGTGCCGGCGATGGTTGCGGATGATTTCAGACAGAGGGCCCAGGTCGGTTTTGCAGCGGCGGCAGCAAAGGGCCCTTTTCAGCGGCGCCCCGCAGGTGGGACACTTTTGGGGAAGGTCGGCGTCTTCGATGCGAGCTCTCGGCATGGTTGGTCTACTCGAGATAGAAGAGAATGTCGTCTAAGGCCGCACGGGCGCCTTCGGCATCCGCCGGTCGATCATCGGTCAAGGCATTGCGGATGTCTTCCATTAAATTGATCATTTCGTCGCGGTCATCCTCATCGGCTTCGTCCAGAGCGGCATTGGCTCGTTGAAAGAGTTCCACATAGATCGGGGGCAGGTCGTCCGGCATGCGTTGAAGGGGCGTTTCGGCAGCATCGGGTGTATCTTTTGGCGCATCTTGATCCTGGTCATCGCCCCATAGGGCGACGATGCGTTGCCGGTTGTCTTCCAACTGTGCTCCGGAGGAATTCGCAAACGCGTTTTCAATCACCGCATCGATCGCCTTGCCGGTTTGCTTCTCCACGGCCTTGATTTTCAAAATGCCATTGAGATCCAGATCGTAGTGCAAAACGATCTCGGCCCCAGCCGGTGCGGGCGTCAGGTTGAACTGATAATTGCCCAGCCTGAAATTGTCCAGGGCATCCGGCGCCTCCCCCTGGTAAACCAATACATCAACGATCTGCTGTTGGTCCACCATCGTATAAAAGACCTCGCTTTTGCGGGCCGGAAGCTTGGTGTTGCGCCGGATCAAGGGACAAAAATGGGTCCGGCAGAGCGTGCCGTCGAGTTCGCCGATGGTCGAGGTGCCGAAGGTATAGGGGGTGATGTCTACCAGCACGCCCGAGTCGCTGCGGCCCATCTCCCTGGACGCCTGCAAGCCGGCCCCCACAGCCACACACAGATCCGGATCGATTTCGCTGTGGGGTGCCCGTCGGAATTTTTCCTCGATTAACTCGGCGATCCGGGGAATGCGCGTGGAGCCACCCACCAAAATGATCTGCTCGATGGCCGAAGGTAGCATGCCGGCATCCTTGAGTGCCTGGTTGACCGCATCCATTGTCTTTTCCAGCATGGGCGAGATCATGGCTTCAAAATCCCGCCTGGCCAGTTCCAGTGAGAGGTGGATCTCCCGACCTCGGTGCTGCCCCACATGATCCTCTTCGACCATGGCAAATGGTGACTCGGACAGCTGGATCTTGGCCTTTTCGGCCGCCCGGCGCAAGCGCGCGGTTAACAGAACATCCCCCTTGGCCGCCAGCTGGTATTTATTGCTCAGATGATCAGCCAGATGCGCCACAATGCATTGATCGAAATCATCCCCGCCCAGGTGGTTGTCGCCGGTGCTTGCCAGCACCTCGACCACACCGGCTTCGATGCATACGATGGAGACATCGAAGGTGCCGCCGCCCAGATCGTAGATCAACACCCGGCGGTCCTCAGGATAAAGGCTCTCGTAGGCCAGGGCCGCGGCGGTGGGTTCGTTGATGATGCGCACCACCTCCAAGCCGGCCAGTTGGCCGGCCTCCCGGGTGGCCTGGCGCTGGGCATCCGTAAAATAGGCAGGTACCGTGATCACGGCTTTTCCCACGCTTTGTCCCAGCTTGGCTTCGGCGCGCTGCTTGAGGTGTTTGAGGATAAAAGCCGATATCTCCTGGGGGGTAAAGCGCTCATGTCCCAATGTGAATTGATGATCCGTACCCATGCTGCGCTTGACTGACAAGGCAGTGCGCTCAGGAGCCAAGATAGCCTGGTTGAGCGCCTTACGACCCACAATCAAGGCACCCTGGGGATCGAACCCCACGCATGATGGCACGATGCCATCGTCATTGTCGGTGATGATCTCGCATTGGCCGTCGAAAATGTAGGTTACTTCCGAATTGGTCGTTCCCAGATCGATGCCGATGATCGGTTCCATAGCGTGCTCCCGTGTTGCTTCAAGAGTAGATGGTTATGATGCGCTAAGGGCTGAAGCGCATGTGAGGATTAAGCTATTTATTTACCACCACCTGGGCGGTACGCAGCACCCGCCCGCCGCGCATAAATCCGCCGGCCTGTTCGGCCAGCACCGTGCCGCTGGGTTGGGTGAGGTCTTCATCCCGGGCCACCGCCTGCATGAGGGCTGCATCAAAGGGCTGTCCCTCCGTCTGGATGGGCGTCACGTCCACCTGGGCCAGGGCCTGGTCAAAGCGACGCAGGGCCATGGCATACCCCTGGGAGATGGTGTCCGCTCCTTTTGGCGCCCGCTGATACCAGTGCTTGCGGCGGGAAACCCGTCGGGCGGCCGCC
>JGI24023J19991_10000648_pt1 | contig 27087 bp, 22 predicted proteins | sample Cruoilmetagenom1_FD_19991 | JGI IMG/M metagenome (IMG submission 19991) | reverse complement strand
CCCCCGCCAGTGCCAGCATGTCTTCGGTGTGTTCATCTTGGATAACTTCAAACATATCATCCACCGTGATCATACCAGAAAGGCGGCCATCCACATCAACAACAGGCGCAGATATTAAATCATATTTCTCGAACAGATAGGCCACATCTTCCTGGTCCATATCCGGGTTTATGACAGTTAGGTTTGTACTCATAATTTTGTTAAGCGGCAATTCACGACCCGAGCGCATCAATGTAGAAAGCGGAATATTTCCAAGTGGATGAAAATGCGCATCTATGACATAAACATCAAAAAACAAATCTGGCAAATTTTCGCCTTGGGTGCGCATATGGTCTACTGCATGCCCCACTGTCCAAAATTCAGGTGCAGCGACAAATTCGCGCTGCATGAGCCGGCCAGCTGTCTCTTCATCAAACTCAAGACTGGCTTTTACCTCTTCGCGGTCGCGTTTGGGCAGCGCCGCCAGAACCTTTTCTCGGTGCTCATCATTCAGCTCTTCAATAATTTGCGTTGCATCATCACTATCAAGCTCAATGACAGCATCGGTAATTTGCTTTGGCGCGAGCAGAGGCAAAATGTCTTCCACAACCTCGTCTTCAAGCTCGGCAAGCACAGAGGGCGAGATAATTTCGGGCGCCATTTCCACGAAGCTTTCCCGCTCACTTGTAGAGAGCTGTTCAAACCTATCTGCTATATCCGCTGGATGTGCACGGCCAAGTATGGAGACCAACTGAGCACGATCGCCCGCTGCAATAGCCGCGCGCAGCGCATCAATATTGGCGTACTCGAACTCGGGCGCATGTTCTGTATGATCAAATTGTTTGTTCACGATCGTCCCAATATCCCTTCATGCGTTAGCGCTAATTACCTCCCGTCCTTATAAAGCAAATGTGCCGTGGTGATAGCAAATTCATGAAATAGTTGTTATGTGTTGCCCCTCAATAACTGGATAATTTAGCGTGATTGAAGCTAGAATGTGATCTCACCAGTCAATGTTCTTACGCTTTGTTTTCCGGTAGCCCATAGACGGTGTTTGACTGCACTGGGCTTATGGGGCCTAAGAACCACGAGGTTCGCATTGAAAAGACGAAGTAATTTCAAAGCATAGGAGCAGGAATTGCATGTCTCCTTTTCCCATGTTGAAATATAATATTGCTTGCTTTATTGAACACAGGATAATACCGACGAATAAACATACGGCTCCACCGTGTGATAAGTACCAAAAGAGAGCGTAAAAGGAAGAATAATAAATGCCACAGGCCGCTCTTGATTCTGAAAAACCTTTAAAGCTCACAACCATAGTTCCTGGTGCTATTAAGCATGACATCAGCGATAGAGGCATTAAGCGGCTATTAGAAGAAGTTCAAACAGTATTTTCTGTCGCCTGGATTAGCTTAAGGGCCAGTACTTTCGGAACATATCTCGGAGGTTTGTGGATTATTGTAGACCCGCTACTTCAGGCGACAACTTATTGGATTTTACTCACCTTTATCTTGGCTGTCGCTGGGTCAGATGTGCAGTTTTCCTTGTTTTTTTCGGCCCTGACCCTTTGGCGCTCCCACGCTGTCATCACAACAGGAGCAGCGGGGCTGATTAACACCTTTGGTATGAGATATGCCATTGCAGGCTTACCTATTCGTATGGCGTATATGGAATTTGTTGCGACAGAGTTTTTTATGCTGCTGATCCGCTTGCCGATCGTGCTGATTTTTTTGACCATCACAGGTAACCCGCCACAAATCACATGGCTTTTTGTTATTCCTATTGTAATTGTGCAATTTACATTTTCGACAGCTTTGTGTGTTTGGCTGTCACTAGCTGGAAACACTGTGCGTGACGTTGGTAATATAGTCGGGCACTTTGTCTGGCTTTGGTGGTTCTTCTCTCCAGGGCTTTATAATATTTCCCGTATTCCAGAATGGTTCCGTCCAATTTATGAGACCAATCCATTTGCCCATATTTTCCCCGCTTTACACGGTGCATTGCTTAAGGGGCAAATCGTGCATGGTCCACAATTGCTGATTATTTTTATTGGCTCATTGTTCTTGTTATGGCTTGGCAGTCTCGTAGTAAAACGCAATCAACATTCACTGTATTTCCGAGTCTAATGATTATGACAGCGAATATTAATATAGCTCCGTCAGATATGAGCAATTCCCTTGCAACGGCATGGCCTTGGTTTGCACAGGCTGAAACAATCGATACGGCTTTGATCGAGCATCAGCCACACCCTCTTGAGATTGCGGCCTATCATGGGGTGCGTACGGACTTAAAGCCTTGGGAAAGTTTAGTACGCTCTGCCGCAGCAAAGATTATTGCCCAGGGCAATATCACGCCTGCCATTGTTTCTCATCTGGCCATGGAAGGGTCGAGGCCTCCGACGACTGAGCCAGGGCAAATCACAATGGAGACATCGGCAGGTACCTCTGATCGTTCACTGACTATATTTAGGACGGCGCCGCAGACTGAAGGCACTGTTTACTGGTTTAAAATTCGTGTGATGTCTGCAGCCGACGACCAATTCCAATTTCGCCTAATTAGCCAAGACGGGTATGAAGAAGAAGTGATTAGGGTCAAGGCCGCAAGCTTTGTTGTCGGGCGGACTCAGGAACTGAAAATTCCTATGATAGGCCAAACTCGTCTGATTGCCTTTGTCGTAGATGGGCCATATTTACACCTCTATATAGACGGGGTTTTATGTTATCGCCGGGCACGGTCTCGGCAAAATTGTCCGGCTGGGTTTTTATTTGACTTAAATACTTCCGCTACACATGAAGGCCGTGTCGAAATTTCAGCGCTGGGAATCGCCAGCATTGATAAGAAATTTACTGGATTTACGAACGATGACGACAATACACCAGCTGCCCTAGCCGCGAGCTATATGGCTGCGGGCCTCACATCAGATTTTGGCAAAATCACCTATGCGGTTCAGAACTTGGATATAAGAAAACATGCAAGCATTTTAAAAGCGGGGCTTTTGAAAATGCAAACCTCGCCCGAATTGTCGCGCAAATGGATTACCCAGCCTGTGCTAGATAATTTAGAGGGCACGGACCTAGCCGATGTTAACGCTCATTTAGGCGATCATTTGCAACAGCCAATGCTGCGCGCAGAAAATTTGGGTGTTCGGTTTTTAGCCAATCCGGCCAAGGCTCAATCTTTGTTCGGGTTGTTTGCCAAAGGCGAAGACCGTAAAAACATGTTGCAAATTTTTCAAGATATTTCCTTTGACCTATATTCTGGAGATACACTTGGTATCATCGGGCACAATGGCGCTGGGAAAACCACACTTTTACGGACAATCGCAGGGGTGGTCGGGCTATCATCGGGCCGTATCGAAATACGGGGACAATCCATCCTTTTACGCCCTGGCGCTGGTATGCGCGAAGACTTGACAGGCCGTCAAAACATTCTACTTGGCGGCATATTTATGGGGCATAGCATGGCCCAATCACGCGCAATTATGGATGATGTCATTGAGTTTTCTGAACTCGGAGAAGCCATAGACCGTCCCTACCGTTATTACTCAGACGGGATGCGGTCCCGCTTGGTTTTTTCAATCGCTACAGCTATTCCACCTGATATCCTCATGCTTGATGAGCTATTAGGGGCCGGAGATTTATCTTTTCAGGAAAAAGCCAATGAGCGACTTTCCAGCTATATTTCAAAAGCCAAGGTGGTCATCGTTGTTGAGCATGGTTTAAGTTTTGTCGCCACAAAATGCAATAAAGTTCTATATATTGGCCGAGGCCGTAGGATATTTTATGGGGACCCGCAAATCGCTGTTACGCAATATATGAGTGAACGTGAGTGCGAAGATCAAAATTTACCCTATGGTGAGCCTATCTATCGACGTCCAATGAGTATGTAGGAGTAAAGTGTCATGTCAACATGGGTTAGAATTGTCATTGTTGATTACAAGAGTGGCCCTCACCTTCAAGCCTGTATTGATGCTCTGAAAACACAAACGAATTCAAATTTCGAGGTTGTTATTGTAGACAATAATTGCCCCGAAGGTGCGGCGCAAAACCTCTCAAATCTCGATAGCCGTTTCCACGTCTTATCATCTGAAGTAAATTTAGGCTTTGCTGGTGGCTGTAATTTTGGCGCCCAGAAAGCCCAAACACAATGGCTCATCATGCTCAACCCAGATACCGTGCCAGACCCTGAATGGCTCGAGCACCTATACCAAGCGGCTCAAACCTACCCCGATATTTCTATGTTTGGCACCACACTCGTATCAGCCCAAAGCCCTGGCCTGCTTGACGGGTATGGAGATGTTTTATCAATTTACGGCATTGCTTGGCGCGGGGGGTCAGGCGCACCAATAAGCGTTGCAGGTGATGAGGACTTATTGGTGTTTGGTCCTTGTGGCGCCGCAGCAATGTACCGCACGAACGCCTTTAACGCGGTAGGCGGATTTGACACAGATTTTTTTTGCTACATAGAAGACGTAGATATTGCTTGGCGGCTTCGCCTTCAAGGCAGCGATTGCGTGCAAGTTCGCGCAGCGATTTGCGCACATGTGGGATCCGTGAGTACAGCAGATAATCCCAGTTTTAGATATTACCATACCGCGCGAAACTCCATTTGGATGATCGTAAAATGCGCGCCCTTGTGGATGGTGCCACTCATGTTAAGTCTGAACTTAACTAGTCACATATATCTAAGGTTACGCGGTGCCTATCAAGGTTCTGGATCCGTAAGAGCACGCGGAATTAAAGATGGTTTAAAAGGAATACCAAGGGCATGGAGAAAACGTAAGAACAGGGTTGTCTCGGCCAAACCTTCACGAAATACCATTTCCCCATCCAGTATAAAATGGTTGACGGTATCACCCAAATATTTGCGCAGCAGAGCTATTCGTGGCCGCCCCATCGCTACATTCAAAAAAGACAACAATTAAAAATTTGTTTCTTTCCCGTACTCCACGCTCTAACACTCCACTGGCCTCAATTATATTGCTAAAGACTATAAGGCCTAAAACTAAAAAAAGGATTGTTCTTTGAGGGCGCTATGCGTAAGAACATGCTTGTTGTTGGGCCAATGCATGGCGATTAAGTATCCAAATGACATGGGGGAATAAATGGCAAAATTAACTGAAGGAGAGTCTGTGTACCTTGATTTGGTACGTGGGTTTAGTGCCTTACTTGTTCTATTTGGCCACACAATGGCTTCGATTCCCAACCCGCCCAAATTTGGAACTTTTTACCCTGTTCAAAGTTGGGCTGTGGTTGTGTTTTTTGTATTGTCAGGATTTCTAATCTGCATGTCTGCCACATCTAAACAAAACTACACATTTGGTGGATATTTGATTGATAGGTTTTCCCGCGTATATGTGGCCCTCTTCCCAACACTCATTTTAATCTACATCGTTGACACATTAACAGGGTCGACACCGATCAACAAAGATCTTTGGACGTTCTTTGGCAATGCCACCATGTTAATGGGTATTCCTTTCGACAGGATGTTTGAATCTTTACCATATTTTCAACCTTTCGGGAGCGGCAGGCCATTGTGGACTGTTGCCGTAGAATGGTGGATGTATGTAGCATTCGGTTACGCCTTTTTTGCACGCTCGATTAAAGGTTGGTCATTGGTTATCGGTCTATTGCTGCTGCCCATCGCCTTCGCTGTCACTTTTATTTATGGCGCGCGGGAAAGCCTTGCTATTATATGGATAGTCGGTGCCTTGCTTGCCGTACCACTTATTGGGATGAGCAAAGAAGCGGCTGCGAAAGTTGGCGCGCAATTGTTGATATTATCTTTAGGGCTATTGCTCATGCGTCTTGCTATGCTGCACCCAGGGGCAAGCTCGATCAATTTTTATGATGGGCAGCTGATGCTGTTTACTGAATTCGTCATATTCTCAGGTCTTATTTGTTTTAAGGGATACCGTTTTCTCGAAAAACTTGCGATATGGGTCAAGCCATTTGCCCGTTGGATTGCCGATATTTCCTATTCTCTTTACCTAACTCATTATACCTTGTTAGTGGCGTTTAAACATTATTTTGGTATGAGCTGGATGAAATTTTTCATTTTTTGCACCATCGCAATATTATTTTCGTGGCTCTTTACAATTGTGTTTGACCACCAATACAGAAAATTTTCACGGTTTTTAAAGTCAATTTTCCTCAAGGATACAAAGAAGGTTATGGCGTCTTCTGTTGATAAAAAAACTTAATTCACTGCCCCCATAATAGCGGCGAATTTTATCATCTATGAAAAATTATCTGGAGTATTTTTCATCGCTAGGTCCGAAATAATTTGTGCAGCGATGATGTGTGATTTCCCATGTTGTTTCGTGCCAAAATTATGGAAAAAATAGGCGGTTTTTTCTGGGTCACGAGGCAATTGCAACGCTAAAGCTTTGCCGGCCATTGCGGCAATTGTTTTACGTGAGGCTTCACACGACTGAAAAATGCCCGTTTCGCCTAATTGATATTGATCGGTTTTTGTATCTTTTAGTGGGTATTTAACAATTGGTATTTCAAGTGCACACGCCTCAAGCCCAATATTGGAATCATCAAATATAGCCACGTCACAGCTGAGTAAGAAGTCTGATGAAGCTACGTTTTTGGAAGAAACTACTTTCCCTCCTATTAGGTCTATTGCTTCCCATTCTTTATACCGCTGGTCTCGTGGGTGTGGCCGAACGCAAATATTTGCAAAAGCATGGCTTTTAGATAATATTTGAACCAATTCTACAACATGCTCAACACTATCAAAAAATCCTGGAAAAATGCCTATTTGTTTTTGCAGCTCGGGCATATGTATTTTACTCTCGGAAGCGCGTTTTCTTCCATGTGCCTCTCGCGCTGCATCCATTTTCGGAGAACCTATCAGATGAATATCTGCCGTAATTCCACCAAGGCCGCGATAAATATCTAGGCTATGCTGACCTTGCAAAAGCGCTGCTGTCATACAGTCAAGTGCGCGTTCAACACCGCCAACTGCAGCATGCTGTACATAAACCAACGGAGTTTTACTCGCTGCAACGACCCTGATAATCCCGCGGTTGCGCGGGCTATGGTCATTGGAAATAATAAAGGCAGAAGGCTGCAAATTTCGAATAGCTTTTCGCAGTCGCGCGCCCTCGGCTAGAATCAACGCCAAAAGCTCCACCTGATTAGCTATACGTTTCGACTGACTGCGCGGGAGACGTATCAATATCCACACCGCTTTTGGCAAACGCAATAATGCGGAAATGTAAATAGAACGGCCCCAAATATCAGCAGGGTGAAGAGCAAACAAGTCTACACTATTCGCGGACAATTCCTCTAATATAGGCGCAACGCCATCATGTTGGTTTATTGTAGTCGTATATGCCCAAATTTTAGGAGAAAGGCTTTCAAAGCTTCCCCCTAAACTATGTGCATCTGATTTCCTGAAACACCCGCCCAGAAATATGTATAGGGATTTCAGGGCGCTTTTAAAAATTTGGGTGCGCGGAAATCGAAAAGGCGCCCCATTGACGTTAGAGATACCTGCCAAAAACTCATGAAAGACATCAAATATGTAGTGTTTCCGCCTAGGCGCAGATACGATATCGCCACCTTTTTTGCCTAGCCCCATCTTCAGAGAGACCTATTCAAAATGGCTGAAAGGCCGTCATAGATTTGGCCTTCACACCTCATTAGTTGAAAGATAAAACAGCGTTGGTTACTTGCTGTAACTCTTCATCTGTGATTTGGGTCGAGCATGGAAGCGGTAAAATCTTTTCCCACACACCCGTAGCGACGCCCTGTAAATTAGTGGGGCATTGAGCATAAGGAGCCTGCATATGCATAGGCTGCCAGAATGGACGAGCATCAATATCGCATCGGCGTAGATGATCTCGCAATAACGCTACGCGATCAGCAGTCCAATCTGGCATAAAGATACCCGAAAACCAATGGTTACCTTCTGACCATGGCGCCGTCATAAAGGGCTGAATATCATCCCGGTGCTGGAAAGCGTTTTGATAATGCGAGGCTGTTTTGCGTTTTGACGCTACGAATGTATCTAGCACCTCTATTTGGCCTACCCCCACAGCAGCTTGAATATTGGTCATCCGATAATTAAAGCCCACAATGTCATGATCATAATTGATGCCAGACCGCGCAGTTGAAGACATATGACGAACGCGCTCCATCAAATCCGTGTTGTTCCCAAGTAATACACCACCACCACCACTGGTAATGATCTTATTGCCGTTAAAAGACATCATAGTCATGGTGGCTCGTGTATGGCCGATTGGTTTGCCTTGATAGTTAGTTCCGAGCGCGGCAGCACCATCAGACAATACGGGAAGCCCCCACTCTTCGGCAATATCACAAATGGCGTCCATGTCAGGTGCAAGCCCCATCGTATATACAGGCAATATACACTTTACTGTGCGGCCAGTGGGCTTGTGAATAACGTTGCCGTTTGTATCAATTTCACAATTTTCTGACAGAACCTTGCTTAGCAATACCGGGTCCAGCGTCCAATTTTCCGCTGACACATCTATAATCCAAGGTAAAGCCTTACAATGCGCAACCGCATTGGCTGTCGCAATAAATGTCAAATCTGGAATAATAACCAAATCACCAACGTCTACACCTAATGCTGTCAGGCCAAGATGAAGAGCCGTCGTTCCTTGAGAGGTGACAACGGCATGTTTGTAATCGGTTGCCGCAGCAAGCAAGTCCTCAAACTCTCCCACAAACCGGCCAACTGTAGAAACGAAATTTTCGTCAACACAAGCCTGCAAGTATTTTCCTTCATTGCCAGATATATTAGGAATTGCCAGTGGTATCATGATGGGTTTGCCTATCTATTAAATGCGTTGGTCCAAATTAAGTTTGCTTTGGACATGTGTGTTTAAGAAATCTGGCTCTAACTGAGCTATTATGGTTTTAAGTGTCTCTGTCGTCAGGGCATCAGCATTTTGTTCAAGTTTATGAAGAAAATCATGAATTGTTTTCATCATGTCCGAGACAGAGCCCTTTGAAGGAACGTGCGCTATCGCTTGCATAGCCTCCAAACCGATCTCTTTTGCGGTCTCGTTGTTCGCTATGAATTCTTCATATGGCTTCTCGCCGCTAGTATTTCCTAAGGTTAGCAATAGCGGCCACGCCCCGACAGCTTTATCGGTTGCTACGGATTGCTTGGCTTCATGTTCTTCACAATACGCCTTTGGAGTATAACCATTAGCCTCAATGAACTTTTCCGCAATATCTTTGAGAAATACCAAATGGTTTTTAGGGTCAAGACGGGGTATCGCAATGTGCCCATCAGGGGCTAGGATAGCGGCGAGCGTACATATTTCACCAGATTCTTCAAGGCTAACAAAATAACGTTTGATATCCTTTGGGGAAGCTATTGGCTGTGACAAATCCAAACGCTTCATGAAACTTTCCAATAACGACCCATTCGAGAAAGCAACATTGGCAAAGCGTGCCGTTGTCACTTTATATCCGCGCGCCTCGTTATCAAACATTATGTGTTCCATAACACGTTTGGTTGCCCCCATTAGAGAGCTAGGATTAGCCGCTTTATCTGTCGAAACTGAAAAATATCGGCCAGAAAACCCAATGGCGTCAAGCCATTTTAAAAACCGATATTGTTTGATAATATTCGTGTCAAACATTTGCAATGTTGAGAAAGGGTCTTTTTCTGACCTAACATGTTTGATGGCCGCAAAATTTAGAATTACGTCATAAGCTGGCTCAGATTGTAAAAAAGCAAGAGTAGCGGGTGATCCATAATCAAGCGGCAATGTGCGAAAATCATCAACGTCAAACGGTTCTGATTGAGATCTAAATTGCCTTACCAGCTCGGCAAGTGCATTTTCGTTTTGGTCGACAATATGTAATGCTTGTGGCTGATAGCGGGATAGAACTTTAACTGTACTACTGCCGATAGAGCCCGCCGCTCCAATTGCCAATATTCGCTTGCCAGCAATACCGTTTTGCAATGCTTGTTTGTTTGCGGACATATCAGCGTTGAACATGGACTGTTTACGCCCAGTCGCGATATAGGCTTTCGTAACGTCCTGCGGCATTTTATACGCTCCAAATGTGTCCGGGTCAGCTCAACACATGCGAGCCAAATAAATCAAATGAAATTATAGTTTCATGAAACCTTGTAAAAACTTTTGGCCAACACCACCGCTACGCTCAGGATGAAATTGCACGCCGTAAATACTGCCTTCCTGAATTGCGGCCGTCAATTCAACGCCTTCATAGTCTGCTTGTGCGAGAACAGTGTCCAGATTTGCAGGCTTGCAGTGATAAGAGTGCACAAAGTATACGCTTTCACGGTCACGTTTAAAAGAAGCCAATGGCGTATCGCTCCAAGCGTTTTCATCTTGGCCTATTTGTGGGCGTATATTTGCCCATGAAATATGCGGAACACGTAAATTTTCTTGTGTGTCTTTATCTATACGGACCACAGTTCCCTTGATAAAACCAAGGCCATGGTGGCTGCCAAATTCTTCGCTATTGTCCATCAACACTTGCATGCCAATACAAATGCCAAGAAACGGGCGTTCAAGCTGCTTATATTGATTGAGCAATTCCACGAGGTGTAAATCTTCAAGGGCCTCCATTGCTTTTGCAAAAGCACCAACGCCAGGTAAAATCACACGATCCGCGGAAAGAATTTCATCTTTATCACGAGTTAATTTCACATCTGCATCAATTTGTTTTAAAGCGTTACAAACGGAAAAAACGTTCCCAATACCATAATCAATGACAACAACTTTATTGGACATGAGAGGTCTCCTGCGCAATGTCACGGACTTTAATTTTGGCGCTATGACACGCATCTCGTAAACTTGATAGAGTGAACGCATCGGAATGTAACGCCTTAGCCATAGCGACAGCACTCACATCCGTTTGTTCGAACGCAGCAACAACATGATCCGTTTGCCCCACGCCCCCGCAGGCAATAACAGGAATATTTACAGCCTGACTGACCTGCTCAACGAGCGGCATATCCATACCAAGACTTGTCCCATCATTATCAATAGACGTAATGAGAATTTCTCCAGCGCCGCGCTTGGCGCCTTCTGCAGCCCATTCCACGACTTCACGCCCTGTATGGTTTCGGCCATTGTCAGTCATTGCAAGCCAGCCGCCATTGGGTTGACGTTGCGCCTCGATAGACAAAACTGTTGCTTGCGAACCATAGGTGTCAGAAATTGTAGTCAATAGACTAGGATCAAGTGTCGCCGCCGTATTAATCGCGACTTTGTCGGCTCCAACCGCAAGTAAATCTCGAACGCCTTCCAAACTCCGCACGCCACCGCCAACTGTGATAGGCACGAACACTTCCGAAGCAACGTCGCGAACAATATTAGACAAATTGTTGCGGCCATAAAGACTGGCCACAACATCCATATAAATAAGCTCATCAACGCCTTGATTGTAATAATTGATGGCGCGCTCACGTGGGTCTCCCATTTTGCGCCAGCCCTCCATACGCACACCTTTAATCAGATGTTCCATCTTAACATCTAGGCGGGCTATCAATCGGTGTTTCATCTCGCTACTCGCTTACAGTTAAGTTTTTAGGAAATAGTCTTTCTAAGGTTCCAACCATCATTGCCATGCTGCCAAATATGTGGAGAGCGGAAGGTATTTGCCAAAGCATCAAAATACGCGCGGTCCATAATAGGCGCTTCAAAATTCTTTGAAGCAATTGGGAAAATTTTCTCAGGAATACTAAGATACTCAAAAAGTTCATCCGCAAACCGGTCTGGAAACTCACCGTCATATCGGTTCACAAGCGCAACACCTTCTTCGCGCTCAATATCATTAGAGCGGATTTCTTGGGCTGCATCGTAACTCGCACGGCCAATACCAAACTTTACGTGAGTAGTATAATAGTGAAGATCGTCAATGCGGTCATCAATAGAATTATATTTAGAGTAAGTTCCTGGTGTACGCTCGGGAGAGGCTTCAAACCCGCCGTTTTCAACGCAAAAATAATACGCGTCTTGTGGATGCCATTTCAGGTAATATCCAAGATAATGAACTTGAATGTCTTCCTTGGATAAATCCGCAGGGTTAGCGGGCATATAGCTTTCAAGGTCCGCACGGCGTACGCCAAAATCGGTCAACAATGATTCTACTGATGTTCCGCCCAAATAAACTTCATCTTCAGAATTTGTAGTGAAATACTCATAGTCACGCTGTGAACTTGTATTGTCCGCCAAAGGATTTCCATATTCCGCTTCGTTTTCTCCGTAGAAAATCAAAGGAATACCCATTTTCGCAGCAAATTTAGGCGCAAAACCTTTTTGTCCAAATATGAACGGCTGGAATGGGTGGAATAAATTTTCAACAGCCAACCGAGTCATTAGACGCTTAATGCGACCATTGGGGGTCAACAGATAATTATCAAAGCCAGAGTGAATCCATCTGTTGAAATTCCGCCAGCCCCAATCTGTGTAAATATGAGGCGCCCAAGTACAGGTTAGCGGGTTCATTCCAAATTCGTATTTTAACATCCAAGACTGATAAAAACTGTCCTTACCGCCCGAACCTGGTACCAAGCAATCATAAGAGCCGTTGCGAGAGCGGTATTTATCGCACAAAACCTTCAGTTCTGCCTTACGGCGATCCCAGTCGATAATTTGGTGTTTGCGCTCGGCATGATGGCAAGCATCACAAATTCCGTCTTTATCAAACGCAATCGCCACCTTTTTAGACTTTGCCGTATGTTTGTACTCAACAGAGGAGTTGGGGCGCTGGTTGGAAATAACACAACGTTTACAATACTGTACGTCTTGAGGCAGCCCATAAAGCTGGTCAGGGTTCGTATTGTCGGGAGAAAAGGCCTGCGCATCGATTTGTTTCTTGCGTGGGTCAGAGTGCAAATATGTCATATATATCCCTTTGTTGGCATAACTAATGTTGGCTTAACTAATTTTCCGAAAACTTTACATGTAATAATGGATAACGTTGAAGACCATTCAACATCAAAAAAGGTACTAATAATCGGCATTTAAAATATTTACAACAACTAAACAACGTAATTTTTATTTATGACAAATGGAAAACACACACTTGAATAAGCCTCAATCCTCAAAGAGTGCCCGAGCGCGTTTTAATTCCGCATGCGTTCCAACATCGATCCAAGAACCAGGTACATCATAGCCGCCACATTTATATCCATCTTCGACTAGCCCAGTAAACAAATCTGGCATATCTAAATATTTCCCTCGTTTAATTCGCGGCAAAACTTCTGGAGAGAGGCAATAGATACCAGCGTTGACACTGTGTTCCAAATTAGGTTTCTCCACAATCTTAGTGATTTCATCACCATTTGACTCGACGACGCCAAAAGCAATTTGCGTATAGATATTGCGCAGCCCCATAGTGGCAACAGACCCCGTTTTGCTGTGAAATTCCAGTAGCTCCTTATAGTCAAAATTAGTGAGCAAATCACCATTTTGCACGATAATAGGAGAAGAGATTTTATCCTCAATCTCGCCTAATGCGCCTGCCGTCCCCAGCCGGCTGGGTTCGTGTAAGTACGATATATTAGCATTCCAACGGTGCCCATCTCCAAAATAATTTTCTATCACTTCGGCCAGATAGTTGACTGAGAAATAAAAATTAGTGAAGCCTTGTGTGACCAAAGACGTCAATATTCTTTCCAAAATCGCTTTCCCTCCCAACTCAATCATTGGCTTTGGGCAATTTTCTGTCAGGGGCATGAGCCGCCGCCCTAGCCCCCCTGCCATAATCACTACGGGGACATTGGAGCAGGTGTTTTTTGCAATTTCAAACATCATGTATAATGAAATTACCCGCCCGTCTGCATCGAGCACGGGTAAGTGGTGCACGCCTTTGTTTTGCATAATCGCTATGGGGTTAGCATCGCTTAACACATCTTCGGAAATTCTCTGAAACAAGAGGTTCATGACCGACGATACAGGGCTGTCAAGCGAGCACTCTTTTAGCATTGCCCTGCGAATATCTCCGTCTGTTATAGTGCCAATTAACCGCTTTTTATCGTCAACGACGAGGGCAATTTGCGCCCCCACATCAGAAATCAATGTCAACGCCGCTCTAATGCTCTCGGTTTCACGTAATAACAGGCGCTCTAACAGGCGACCTTTTACTGCGAACTGCTTCATTCTCTCCCCCATAATGTTCTTGGTCAAGCGGCGTTACCCTATAACTGTACACCTAAAAAACAAGGACAGATATGTAAAAACTCACAGGTATAAAACTATTACTTAGGGCGGTACAAACACATAGCGCCTTGAGATAGCGTTAGCGTGGGTGCCAAAGGCAATAAACACGTAGCGACTGATGGTAATTTTAAAGAAGCCTGCATATCATCTGGTATCGTTATGTGGAAGATAACTAGGGCAATATTTGCAGGCAACCCACCCAAGGACACCAGGTTATCCAGCGGATATGTATTGTCTATAAATGCAAGCGCAAACCTTCCTTTGAGTCTCACGGTTTCAAGCTCCGACAACGTTTTGAAAAAATTTACCTCGAAACCCAAAGCACGCAAATCATTGCCTACACCCGCCATAGCTTGCGGCAGCAAAAACAACGGCTTATCGAGTCCAACACCTATGCGTTCACATATATGGTTTAACCTAACACGGCGGCGAGCACACAGATAGTCCTCGTTAGAGCTAATGCTGTCTTGTCTGACAGTGTACCGCACAGTTGCCTGCATGGTCTTAACCGGCGGCGTCAAACGGCCAAACCGTAAGATTAAATCATAGTCTATCAAGCGCTTTAACCGCACATCAAAACCACCTAAACTTTCGTGCAGAGCTCTGTGATGCACGACACTATTCAGGTCTATATAATTTTCTTGTAACAAACGAAAGCGGCTATAGGGGCCCGAAGCAACGNCGCCTCGTTTGTCGTCCTCTATATCGCTATAAGTCCAAAACGCACCTGTCTCGATCAAGGTTGCCATATGTACCGCTAAGTGTTCGGGCTTCCAAACATTGTCGGTGTCTAAATAGGCAATCCAGTCACTTTTTGCCATCGACAGTCCAGTGTTTCTGGCAGTGGCAGCGCCCGCATGATCTATGCGAACAATTCTGATTTGTCCCCTAGCAATTAAACTTTGATATTGTTTTTCTACGGCCTTCAGACCGCCATCAACACTGCCATCATCTACGATGATAAGTGTCCAATTTTTCCAGCTTTGATCCGCAACTGACCGTATAGCTTCTAGCACGCAATCCTTGCGATTATAATATGGCATGATGACCGATATATTGGAGGTGTACACTTCAATGTTTGGGGTAAAAATTGACGGAATGTCATCTCGGTTAAATATATCATCGCCGCGCCATGCAAGAGCCTGCGAAAACTCGCCCTTCCATACTTCAGATGCGCCAAGTTTGTTTACAATTTCATTTGGTTTGGGGGGAGTGGTATAGGCCCCTTTAAATTGCCCGCACTCAAGGTAATGGACATAAGGGTGAAGCCCCGAAAGATAAGGGTGTTCACGTTGATAATATAGTGTATCGAAATTTACATCAGAAAAGGTTCGCAATTGGCGGTAAAACGTGAACGCCTTCCTAAAACCAAACCGATAAGGCCATAACAAAATATGAGATAGCGTTAACAGTTTTGACGGCATGTTTGCAAAAACCCGCATGCATTACTTTCCGTCAAAGCAATGTACGAGCGTTTTCACGATGAAGAGTNCTGCGACATAATGTTAGCGATAGCCTCCAATATTCTGTCATCGCTGCCGCCATCGTCAAACCCCCAATAATTACCATTATTAACAGCGGAATTCTTCATGTCTTTATATACATTTTTATCCGCAAATACTCGGTCCAACAATTCCGTGAAGTCCGATCTGCGAGACACCGTTTTAATTGCGCCAGTTTCATCAAACTCACGATACCCATAACCATAGCAATCATAATTGATAGAAGGCACACCTAAATTTACTGCCCAAAACAGCGTAGAAGACACACACGAAACAAACAAATCTGCTTTTGGTAAAATATCAGTCAAAGCCCCATGCCAAATTTTAAATCCAAAATCTTCTTCTAAATAGTCAAAGTTTTGATTTAACAGTGTCGGATGTAAAGAAACCATCACTAACGCACCAAATTCATCAGCAATATCACGCAATGCGTTGGCCCAAAAATATGAAACTGCCTCATAATCCTCGAACTCTAAATCTGGGGCAGGGCGAGAAAATTGATTTGTAGGCCACGATACGACCACAAGCTTTTGCTCGTCGTTATGCTTGTTTTCTTTTTGCCAAATCATATTTGCCAAAGCGCCTGAAGCAACCAATTGGCGACGCCGCAATTCACGTTGGTCGATTGGGTTGGTAATTAAATCACTCAAAAAATCGCCAGAAATATGTTCTCCCTTTGCGTCAGGTTTACTGATTTCTGCGTCAAGTTTTGACCCAATAGCATTTCCAATTCTACGCTCTGCCTGCATGCGAATAAGGTTTTTATGCTTTTGCTGCTCGAGCTTACGCTGCGCAAACTTAGCTGTTTCATCTTCTTTCTTACCACGCGCCCAAATATTATCATTAAAGGAACCCGTAACAAAAACTTTATCTGGGTCCATACCAGCAGATATATAGTAATCATAGGCCTGCTGCGACGACGCTAAAAAATAAGTGTGCCCACTATAAGGAAGCCATGGAAAAGGCGCGGTTGCATCTTCCAGTTCCGCCGCGACCGCTTGCTCAGCAGGCAAGCGCAACATGGAGTGCCCTTTATAAACATTTACCCATTTTGGCAATAATTTGGCAACACGCCGCGTAAACTTGTTAGAATTTGCGCGGTGAGCAGGGTAGTAAAACAATGCTTCATTTATTTCCTTGGTAGTCCCCATGGCAAAAGGAACAGTAATCACTGGCAATTTTAAAAGTTCGCGGGCTACATAGCTAGCTGCAGCATTAAATGACCCAGCATAATCTTGACCAAACAAAACCATATCTGGCCGCTCCCACTCGCATAAATTATAAAAATACTGTTTCATGGCCTTATAACTTCGAACATGAGTGTCCACAGCCCGCATACTTTGTACTGCGCCGAGGGTTCGCACACCCAAACCGGTAACCCGCAAGCATAACGCCGGAACGAATAGAANTTTTCTATACAATNGCCATTTCATTTTTTGAAAAGAGCTTTTTGATACTTTAGGATTTTTAGTGAGCGCTTTTTTTCGGGTTTTTAAACTTTGTTGTTGTTGAAAAAAAGTTGGGATATAGTCATCCTGAAACTGCTCCCCCAAGTAAAATTCAATCTCTTGTGCACTATAATGTGGATTAACATGGACACTAAAAAAACCAAAATTTTTACAAATGTCAGCATGGGAGTTGTAAGCTACATAATCAGGACGGCAGAACAAAAATGTGCACCGCGTGGCACCCTTCTTGGTCAACAGCTTCGCAAGCTTTAGAAGCTCCTTAAATTCACCAGGTTCGTTGACAACAAAAATAAGCCGTTTGGGTAGATTGGCACGAGTATCTGCACTTTCGCTATGCTCAAGATTTGCTTGTTTTGCCATATTACGTATTGCTTTCGTTGCACTCAACATTCTTGTGCCAAAATGCACAATGCACTGATGTCTCGCAAGAGTTTGCTTTCAAAATAAAACTATTATTTTTTCAATTTTTGAATTGCGGGCTCATAGCCAGCATCGGCGGCAATTTTCCAATATTTTTTCGCAGCCACAATATCGATTTCAATATTCGGGGCACCTCCCTCATAAATATTTCCCAAGGCATAGGCCGCTGTAACATTTCCAGCCTCAATTGCTTCTTTAAATAATTGCACCGCCATATTGGTGTCCTGAGGAACGCCAGCGCCGCGGCGATAGGCATCTGCCAACAACACTTTGGCATCGACATGGCCGTACTGGACGAGAGCCTTGAGAATACCGCTTGAATTTTCATAATCATTTTCTTGATAAAACTTCACAGCCGCAAGGTAATTCGAATTTATGACCGCCTGATCAACTGGAGTCTTGGAATAAGCCTGATGTATATCCGCGTAGGGACCGGAAATTATTTCGACAGGTTTTTCATCAACGTCTGGCTTTGGCGCTGTGTCCACAATAGATATCTCATTGCCTCCACTTTGCTCTTTCTTTGTATGAGGCTTAAAAAACCCCCAATACCCAGCAACCAGCATTAAAACTATAACGCCCCCACCAACAACACCTGTCCACTTCATCGAACTCTCCTTAAAAAATATTATTGATTGAAAAGACCATACTTTATCGTCGATACGCCCCGAGTAAACCTGACGCTATCAAACTTAAGTTATACAGTTTTTGGGGTCATGTCTAGCACCGCATAGTGTATATATGTTCATATAGCTGGAAGTATATCGGTCTTTTTGAGTGTTTAATGAACGCCCACTCCTAATAAGAACTCATTCCATTTTCAACCATTCCTCGTGGCAAATAACGCCCTTGCGAAGCTCGCTCCAATGACACACTTTCAAAACCTCTAAAAAGGGGCGGGCGTCAAAACGCATGAAATCTTTCAAATGCGAACTAAGATATTGCAAGATAATTATCATTGAAGTAGGGTTTATGCTCTCGGGTTCCTTTGGGAACAATTACGCTGCGCCCGTTCACACTCAACCGCCTGTTAAAGATTGTTTTCAATGAATAATTTCCCGCTACTAACACCACATAAGACTTACATTATTGCTGAAATTGGCGTTAATCATAATGGTGATATTGCCACAGCAAAGGCGCTTGTAGATGTGGCGAAAACTGCTGGTGCAGACGCGGTAAAATTTCAGACTTTTAATGCGGGAAAATTAGCGAGCAAGACGGCACAAAAAGCCGCTTACCAAATGGAAAACGACCCGAAACAGGAAAGCCAGCACGACATGCTTTTACGGCTTGAACTGACTGAAAACGAATTTTTGGAAATAGCAAAATATACACGTGACCAAGATCTCGAATTTTTGTCCACCCCTTTTGATAGAGGCAGTGCAGCTTTGCTTGACCGCCTTGACGTTAGTGCCTTTAAGGTTTCCTCTGGCGACCTTACGGCTCTAGGGTTTTTGCAATATTTAGCAGAGTTTGGGCGCCCGATAATTATTTCAACGGGGATGGCAACACTTGCGGAGACAGCCGAGGCTGTAGATGCCATAAAAGCCGCTGGCAATCCTCCTTTAGCGATTTTGCATTGTGTTTCGCAATATCCCGCCAATCCTCAAGACGCTAATTTGCGCGCTATGGACACCATGGCCTCCGCCTTTAAAGTTCCCGTGGGCTGGTCTGACCATACTATTGGTTCGCAAATTGCCATTGCCGCAGTTGCGCGCGGCGCTCGCATCGTTGAAAAGCATTATACTTTAAACAAAACTATGTCAGGGCCTGACCATAAAGCTTCCTTAGAGCCTGATGAATTGGCCGCTTATATTAAAGATATTCGAATGGTCGACAATGCCTTAGGCGACGGAATAAAGCGGCCTTGCAATGCTGAGCTTGACACGATAGCCGCCGCCCGGAGATCTCTTGTGTGTGCTGAGCCCGTAAAAGCAGGCGAAATATTGACCGAAGCAAATATCATCACACAGCGCCCAGGTACGGGTATCGCTCCAAAATTGCGCGAAGTTATGGTTGGCCGAAAGACGCGCACTGACCTTGCAAAAGGTCATGTGCTATCTTGGGATGACATTGTCTAATGGCGGGGCCTTACAAAGTTATTGTCGTTACGACTAGCAGGGCTGATTATGGGATATACACGTCTGTTCTTGAGCGCTTTGAGGCAGAACCAAAAATAGATTTATCTTTGATTGTAGGCGGCACACATTTGTCCCCGGATTTTGGAATGACTGTGAATGTGATTGAAAACGACGGTTTTCAAATTGCCGCTAAAGTGGACTGTGTGCCAATTGATGACCAGGATATTTCAATTGCAGAAACGATGGGGCAAGCTGTAACAGGTTTTGCTAAAGCTCTAAATGTCCTGCGCCCCGACATGTTGATAGTTCTTGGGGACCGGTATGAAATGCACAGTGCTGCTTTGGCCGCACTGCCGCTACGCATTCCCGTTGCGCACATACATGGGGGCGAAGAAACAGAGGGCGCGATGGATAATTCGCTGCGCCATTCTATAACAAAACTGTCGCACCTTCATTTGTGTTCCACCGCGCTTGCGGCAAGCCGAGTTATGGCTATGGGTGAAGATGCACAGTGTGTGAGTGTCTCAGGCGCGCCAGCCCTTGATAGCATTCTTGCCTGTGAGCCCTTATCAAGAGCAGAGTGGGCCAAGTCGCTTGGTGTGCCAGACCGTGATTTTTTATTGCTGACATATCATCCCGTGACTTTGACTCCAGAAAAAACGCTCGACGATTTTGATGCAGTTTGGCGCGCGGTCAAAGCTTTTGACGGGATGTGCGTAATTACTTTGTCGAACGCAGATACATGTGGACGGCAATTAAACGACCGTCTTACGCAGCTCGCGCATGATAATGATGACGTCTTTTTAGTGAATAGTATGGGGGCATTGCGTTATTACTCCGCTATGCATCATGCAAAAATGATGGTTGGGAATTCCTCTTCTGGTATCATTGAGGCCGCCAGTTTTGGCTTACCTGTAATTAACATTGGGGACCGGCAAAAAGGACGAGAGATCTCTCCAAATGTCTTGCAGGTGCCAACTGACACCTCCGCCATTCAATCTGCCATGAAAGAAGCGCAGACACCCCTTTTTCAGAAGGTCTGCGCTAAACGGGTGAATGTATATGGCGATGGACATGCTGCGGCGCACATTGTAGCAGCCGTTTTGGAATTCTTACAATCAGAGCGCGGCGTGCGAAAGCACTTCAGCCTTGTGGTAGAAGCCCCATGACAGGGAGATCGAAGCATATGAAACCCGAAAAGAACACTTCCAAGATTGTCATTTTGGGTGCTGGCGGGCATGGGCGCGTGGTTGCGGATATTTTGTGTGCCCAAATATCCGCGGGCAGCAATAATGTGTTTGCAGGTTTCGTGGATGAAAACTTACCACTTGGGCATCAAGTCAGCCCATCGCGGAAACATTGGCGTGTCATAGGTAGAGACAAGGACTTGCAAACACTAAAGGCTGAAGGCGTTGACGGATTTTGTGTCGGGATCGGCGTTTTACGCGGAAGCGAGACTATACGTCAGCGTATTTTCAATGCTGCGTGTGACGCTGGCTTGCAGCCAGCTGTGCTCATACATCCTCGCGCCATTGTCGCGCCAGATGTAACCATTGGCGCAGGAACAGTTGTGATGGCTGGAGCTGTCGTTAATATTGGTTCTACCATCGGTGAAAATTGCATCATCAATACTGGCGCTGTGCTTGATCACGATGCTCACATTCATGATCATGTTCATATTGCCCCTGGCTGTGTCTTGTCGGGTCATGTGACGGTTCAAAGCGGCACAATAGTCGGAGTTGGCTCTACAGTCATCCAAGGCATATCAATTGGCACTGGCGCGACAGTGGGAGCCGGGAGCGTTGTTGTGAAGCCTGTCAAAGATTTGTCCGTTGTCATGGGCGTGCCCGCGCGGTCATCCAGACAGTCTTAAGGGGTATTTATGCGGTCACTTATTATCGGCTATGGCTCAATAGGGCAACGACATGCTCGGCTATTGAATAGCCTAGGGGCTGACCCTGGTATAATTAGCCGCAGGGACATTGATCATCCAAAATCTTGGAAAACCCTAGAAGCTGGAATTGCTGAACATCAACCAAATTATATCGTAATTGCAAGCGCCACGTCTGAGCATATTGAAGACATCAACAAACTGATTTCCTTAGAGTATAAAGGTGCCGTTCTTGTAGAAAAGCCGCTTTTTCACGAAGCTGCTAAAATTAAAAACCATAGCTTTTCACAGGCCTATATAGCCTATAATTTACGGTTTCATCCTGTAATGCTGGCTTTGAAACAAGCCCTAGTTGGAGAGAGCGTTTGCTCGGCACAAATTTATGTAGGCCAATATTTGCCGACATGGAGACCAGGTACTGATTACCGCCAAAGCTATTCCGCGAAAGCAGAGCAAGGCGGTGGCGTGCTTCTAGACCTTAGCCACGACCTTGATTATACGAACTGGCTATTGGGCCGGTGTTTGGGCCTGGCTGCGCTAGGCGGCAAATTCGGTGATCTGGACATTTCTAGCGATGATGTTTTTTCTCTGATGATGAAGATGGAAAACTGTCCGGCAGTCACCGTTAGTTTGAACTATTTAGACAGGATTGGTCGCCGTGAAATTATTATTAATACTGCCGCTAAAACGATAAAAGCAGACCTCGTCAAAGGAGAGCTTTGGATAGACGCTAAACGGCATGTATATGATACGCATAGAGACGAAACATATTTGGCAATGCACAACGAAATACTATCAGGCAACAACAAACACTCCTGCACTGTGGCTGAAGGACTGGAAACGCTTGATGTGATTGAGGCGGCTTTGGAATCAGCAAAAACTATGAAATGGGTACAAAGATGATAAGACTATGCTCGATCTGCGCTAGGGGCGGCTCAAAAGGCGTGCCAGGCAAAAACATTAGGCTGCTGGAAGGCAAGCCATTAATCGCTCATACGGTTGAGCAAGCGTTACAAAGCGGTCAGTTTGAAGCGATTACGGTTAGCAGTGATTCAGATGATATTTTAAAAGCGGCTTCAGATGCTGGAGCACATGTTTTGATAAAAAGGCCAGATGAATTAGCGTCCGATACAGCAGCGAAAATTCCTGTTATTCGGCACTGTATACAAAGTACGGAAAATCAGCTGGGGATTAAGGCTGAACAAATCATTGATCTTGATGCTACAGCTCCGCTTCGTCACATAGAGGATATATTGGCAGTTATAGACATGATGGGAGACCCAGACGTGTCAAATGTTATTACTGCGATGCCTGCGCGGCGGTCCCCATATTTTAACATGGTCGAATGCGGATCCGATGGTGTACCAAAATTGTCTAAAACATTGAGCACGCAGGTTGTTCGCCGCCAAGACGCGCCAGATTGCTATGATATGAATGCATCTATTTATGGCTGGCAGCGAGAAATGTTGTTCACATCTGACACCCTATTTCATGAAGGAACTCGATTGCATGTTATGCCTGAAGAACGATCGATTGATATTGATACGGAGATAGACTTTGTATTGGTGTCTGCACTTATGCGGCAAGCTGCTATGAAGGACCAAGTTAATGCCTAATGCTATTTTACAAGAAAAAATCATTGTTGTTACTGGAGGCGCTGGTCTTTTAGGGGAAGCCTTTTGCCGGGCGATTGCACAGCAAAATGGGCGCGCTATCATTGCTGATTTAAATATAAGTCAGGCTGAAGAAAGCGCTGCCCGTATCAACGCAGATTATCCTGATTGCGCACAAGCCCTAGAAATGAACATTACTGATAAAACATCTATAGAGCGCGCAATAGAACAATTGACGGAAGCTCATGGCCGCATTGATGCCGTCGTAAATAACGCTTATCCACGAAATAAAAATTACGGACGACGCTTGGAAGACGTAACGTTTGACGACTTTAATGCCAATATGGGTATGCACTTAGGGGGTTATTTTCTTGTTAGTCAGCGCTTTTCGGCTTTTTTCAAGACGCAGGGGCATGGCAATATAATAAATATGTCCTCAATTTATGGCGTCATGGCACCACGGTTTGAAGTATATGAAGGCACAAAAATGACGATGCCTGTAGAGTATGCAGCTATTAAATCTGGTGTTGTGCATTTGACGCGTTATTTTGCCCAATACTATAAAAAGGATAATATCAGGGTCAACGCTGTAAGTCCTGGCGGTATTGAAGATGGGCAAGACGAAAAATTCCTTAAGGCTTACCAGCAATTTTCTGGAACGAAAGGGATGCTTTCGCCCGAAGATATGGCAAGTACAGTGGTGTTCTTGTTATCGGATGGGTCAAAATACATCACGGGTCAAAATTTAATCGTTGATGACGGATTTAGCCTGTAAACAAGAGCGGGTTAGGTCGTGCTAAAAGCATGTTTCGTATAGTAGCGCATGAGCGCGGCTACGCAGCACTGGACAAAAACCTTAAAGCCGCATAGCCTAAATTGAATAACGCACAGCGGTTTTGGGGCAGCTCATAGGCGTACCAACACAATTAAAACAATGGGCTAAAAGTATTTGGCTTATTATCTAGGACACCGCATATATATTATGGGGCATAACAATGAAGCTTAAAGAGGGCATGCCAATAACACCTAACACCCGCCACCACGAACAGCCGTCTCCGCTCTTTTTGCTGTGCGCAAGGGACATCGGCGCAGCGGGGCACATTTTAGCTCTTAATGAGGGCCTGAAAGAGGCTGGTTTTCGTACACACCTAGTCTTACAAGGCACCGCCAGTGCCTTAGTGCAGATTCCACTGAAAGTGACGATAGGTTACTGCTAAGGGTGACGGGGCATTCCTGCAAAGTTGACTTCCCAGAGCGTTTCCATTTTCGGAAATGCTTTGGGAAGTAGGCAAGCGAAGCGCGGCAGTTTCGCAATCATTTTGCCCCGCAACTAATCATACGGCGCGCCCAAGGCGCGCCGTAGAATGAATTTATAATCGTGGGCGTAAGGAATCGCCTTTTAGCTCTATCATATGAGCCCTTTGCACAACTCGATCCATTATGGCGTCAGCAAGGTGCTTGCTAGACAGATAATTATGCCATTCAGTAGGGGACAGTTGCCCTGCAATCAAAGTAGACCCAAGATCAGTTCGCGCCTCTAACAGTTCAAACAGATCCTCTTTTGATCGCTCTTCAATGGGGGCAATACCAAAATCGTCTAATATCAAAAGGTGCGGTTTTGCAAGTAAGCGCCTCATTTTCGAGAAAGTACCGTCAAGATGCGCCAAACGCATATTGTCTAGCAATGGTGTCACTCTAAAGTACTTAACAGAAAGCCCCTGTCTCACCAGAGCAAGCCCTATAGCGCAGGCTAACCAACTTTTTCCTGTTCCCGTGCTTCCAGAGAGCAGAATGTTTTCCTTATTATGGCTCCAACCTGGCAATAAAAGTGAACGTATTTTTTCTTTGTCCAAACCTCTTTTAGAACCCCAGATAATATCTTCTGGATGGGCATCAAATCGAAACTTAGCAGCGCGTTTTAGTCTTGCTAGTGAACGTGCCTCATTCGCCTGTTTTTGCGAGATACACATTTGACCAATTATTTCAGCAGCAGTCATATCAATATGCGCCCTGCTAGTTATGAGCTCTCGCAAAGTCATAGCCATACCATCCTGCTTGAGGCTAGATAATAGTATTTCAATTTCATCTATAGTCATTATTCACCTCCTTTTTTGCTCAAATCACTATTATAATAATCTGGCCCACGAACGTTTTTTTGTGGGCGGATATTCGACGCATCTTGTTGCGGCTTTAATTGTACTACTTTGCCATCGAGATTATTGGCCAAAATATTTGTGACATGATTTAATTCAAGCGCGGCATTGAGAATGGATTGTGTACACGCCTTGTTAAAACGCTCGGCTCCGTAATCATGAATTAGGCGCCTAACACGCCTCATCAGTCTAGCCCTATTGCGAAGGACGTTTTCCTTCTTGACTTCCGCCTCAACTATAGTGCGAGTGTCCGCATGGAGGTGCGATACCCAATCGTTGAAATGCATTGTATTGTAAGTTTTGTGATTTTTTGGAACATGCGTATCAATAGTAACCCTGTCAGCTTCTTTGTAGCTTCTAGGATGAATTGCAACAGGCTGACCATCATAACGAATTTCGATATTTTTCGATGACCCTCTAACCCATACTATCTTGTCCACCAATTTATACGGCACAGAGTATTTAACTCTATCAAACGTGATGTGATAATCGGGCGGAACTCTCCGTTTCTCTGGAGGCTTGATAAACTCCATCCGCTCCTGAGGGAGAAGCTTTAGAAACGGCTTGTCGATTCTTTCAAATCTTTGGTTGCGGCTTTCATCGCGTCTTTTCATTGGCGCTGCATTTAGTTCGGCTATTATACCGCGCAAAACACGATTGATACTGACAAGATCTAGTTTAGGCCTAGAATTGAGCTCGATTTCTAATGGTCTTTGAATACGCCGGACTGCGTTCTCCACAGCGCCTTTGTCCTTTGGCTTATAGACACGAGCTGGATTTACCCTTGTATTATAATAGTCTGCGAATTGTAAAAACGCAGGGTTAATGATTGGGGCCCTATTTTTTTTGTGCCCTATGACTACAGCTTTAAGGTTGTCTGACACAATTGTTTCGGTAACACCTCCAAAAGATTCGAAAGCAGCAATGGTGGCTTCTATAATATCTGACGTGGACTGAGTACGTATAACAATCGCAAAATAACTACTTGATGCAGGTAGAATTGCTACAAAGAGTGTGTACTTCAATAAAAGGCCGTTTTCTAGTCCTTCTGGCCTGTAACCCGCTGGGTCAATTTGTAGTGCATATCCGGGTTGATGATTGTGCCTATATTCAATGGCTAAGCTTTTTTGATACTTACGTAATCTATCACTATATGCAGATCGACTTAATGAAGACTTGAGACCAACCTCGTCTACATATCGAGCGTGGGCTTCAGTTTTTGTATAACCTTTTTCAAGGTATAATATCTCTCGCTCCCAATCAGGGTATATGTGTTTTTTACTCTTACTTTTGGGGTGGGTTATAGCCCTAAGCTGGGTATCAGTAATTCGGTCAATTTTTTCTGCAGTTAGTCCGGCTGCTCTTGCTAGCTTCAACGCTCGCCTCACTGTATTGTGGGACATTCCACGTGATCTCGCGATCGCATTGCAACTCGCACTTCCCAGCAAAGCTTGCTTCAACATTTCTTTATAGTTTTCCAACTTTCTTCTCCGTTAATTGGAGCGCAAAATTAGGCCGAGCGAAATCGTTAGCAGAGAATGCTCTACTTGACTTTTCTCTCAGGCAGTGTAGATATAATCTAAGTTATGAGATTTAATCTCTACATCGGGTTCTAGCTTCCAACAGCTTGAGCTCGATTTTTTTTGCGCGTGATTTAAATAATAACATTACTCGTCTTAAAATACTTACATATCTATCTCCTTTGCTAATTTTCTCAGCCAGTTGGCAACATGCTTGGTAAAGGCAAAAGTGCCACGGCGATTTGGAAGGGAAAAAACCGATATT
>JGI24023J19991_10000647_pt1 | contig 27095 bp, 28 predicted proteins | sample Cruoilmetagenom1_FD_19991 | JGI IMG/M metagenome (IMG submission 19991) | reverse complement strand
ACCAGGTCAATCAAATTTCGGATGCAAATATACTATCAAATATTTATTAACCAACTTATTTATTAAAAAAATTTCATCGATATTTGCCAAAATTTATAGTGCGTTAACAATCAATTTTTTATGGCAATAGTAATGATAGGATATATGGCTAGTGGTAAGTCATCTATAGGCAAAAAATTGGCCAAAAAACTCAATTTACCCTTTATTGACCTCGATGAATATATCGCTAATAAGGAAAATCTGAGTATTTCTGATATTTTTAGAACCAAGGGTGAAATATATTTTAGAAAGAAAGAGACTGCGTATTTAAATCAATTATTACAGATTAAAGATAATTTTATTTTGGCTGTTGGAGGAGGGACCCCATGTTACGGGAACAATATAAATATCATAAACAATAATGCTAAAAGCATTTATCTAAAATCTTCTATTCAAACTATTTATGATAAATTATCTAAAGAAAAAAATAAGCGAAAGAGGCCATTGGTTGCTGCCATCGAAAATAAAGATCTAAAAGAATTCATAGCCAAGCACTTATTTGAACGCACTATATATTATGAAAGAGCATCTTTTACAATAATGATCGATAATAAAACCAAAAAAGAAATTGTTGAAGAAATCAATTTAAATATGCAATAACTTTATTGCCAGCTACTTCCACTGTAATGTGTTCCTGTAAAGAAGTAGATAAAGAAATTCCTTTAAAATCAGCCTTAACAGGATATTTTTTATGATTTCTGTTCACAAGAACTGCTGTATTAAATTGTTTTAACGGCACATTTAAAAAGTGCTTTACCGCATACATTAAAGTTGTGCCCGAATTTAAAACATCATCTACCAACACCAATGATTTATTTTTATAAATACCTTCGGGTATAGATGTTTTAATAATACTTAACGGATCTTTTTTGTTAATTATCACCTCACAGATAATCACTTTAATTGAAGAAATTTCTTCGAGTAATACTTTCAGTTTTTTTGCTAGAACATATCCATTCATAGTAATTCCCGCAATTACAATTTCATTATAAGCAGTATTGTTCTCATAAATTTGAAAGGCAATACGCCTTAGCTTATGTTGAATTTCTGTATTATTAAGTATAACTGAACGTTCCATTTGGGATCTTTTCTAATGATTAAGGTATTTTTCTTTTCAAATATAATAAATAGTTCTCTGTCCTTTCTACTATCAATAGAGTTATACGATTTTTCTAAAATTTTAATGTCAAATAAATATGAGAAAGATCTAATATATTCTTCTAAACTACCACCAAAAGGTGGGCCCTGATCTGTTAATGAAAAATCAAATAATAAGCCGACCAATTTACCCTTTTTTGATAATAACTGGTTTACTTTCTTTATATAATCACCTCTTAATAATGGATTTAAAGCGCAAAAAAAAGTTTGCTCTATTATTAGATCATAAGTACCTTTATGATCAAAAAAATTACCATGTATCAATTGATCTTTTGGAAAATCTGAAACTCTATTGTTAAAATTAGTCAGTGGTCGTTCAGCTATATCTAAAATATGAACATTATTAAATCCTGCTTTATGCAAAAATTCAGCTTCATATCCGTTACCACAGCCAGGAATTAATATTGATAAGTTCTTATTTTCTACTTGTTCAAAATAAGCCTTAATAGGGGTAGAGATATGCCCGATATCCCATCCGGTAGCATTGTTTAAGTATTTATCTTCCCAAAAAGAAGCGTTTAAATCATTCATTTCCATCTGCGTAATCTTCTATATCTCTTCTATCTTTTTTAGTAGGCCTACCCGTTCCCTTTTTTCGATAATAGTCTTTAGAAGCTTTTAATAATTCTTGATTTTCAAAGGCTTCCTTTGGTGTTATATCTTTCCGATACAAATCTACCAGCTTGGCACCAACTCTATTTGGGGGCACATCCAATACCTCTAATTCATAATTGATCTGATTTTTTCGAAAGACTATTTTTTCACCAATAAAAATTTCTTTTGAAGGTTTTACGTTTGAAGTATTAATCTTTACCTGACCCTTTTTGCAAGCCTCTGAAGCCTGATTACGCGTTTTAAAATAACGGATGGTCCATAAATATTTATCTATTCTCATTTAAGCTTAAAATAGTATATATTACAAATATATTAAAATAAAAAAGCCTGTACTATTAACAGGCTATTTCACTCTAATTTTGAACTAAACAATCAATTATTATAAGAATTACTAATTATTAAAAAATTCATGATCAATATACATCTCTTTTTCAAATTTATGTTCAAGTTGAGACACATCAAATACTTTCATATTATCATATATGGCAGTACTCATACTTTTTGAGGCAACACCTCGTATATCATCAAGTGCTCCTTTTAAAATTACTTCATTCTCATCACCAAATGGTAAAATATTGTTCCAAAAAATCCATTCTTTAATTTCAATATCTGGACTAAAACCTTGGGTATAATCACTTTGGCCTAATTTATTAAAAATTTGAAAAACAATAGGTTGCATTGCGTTTTTATGGTTGGAGTTGGCAGATGCAACATTTGTATAATCAGACGATGGAGAATCATATAAAGTAATAGACCCTACATTTTTTCCATAGGTTGTAGTCCCAATAACTTTAACAGGAATAAAAGCCTTTAATCCGTTAATGATCATTTCACTTGCAGAAGCGGTACTAGACGAAGTTAAAACATAAAGTTGCGTAACTTTAGTTAATCTATTAATTGTTTGTTCACTAGTTTTAATACCATTTACGTTATATACATTTAGCCTATTTTCAAAATCATAAGCACCATTTTGATTTGTATGCTTGAAATTGAATTTTAAATCGGCGAATTTATCCGTACCAGCATTCGAATAAATCATACTTGCTAAATAAGCTGATGTTAATACTGAACCTCCTCCATTTAATCTTAAATCTAATATGAGTTCATCGATATTTTCGGCCTTTAAAAAAGCAAAAGCATCATTTAATTCATCATTATACGAAGATCTGAATGCGTTATATACTAAATAACCAACTTTTTTACCATTTATATTATTAAATACTTTTTTGAAATAAACCGGATCTTCTACTAATTCAATAGCTGTTATTGTTTTATCTTGTATAAATGTTAAATTTCCACCATTCTCAGAAACAAAAGACAATGTCACTGAATCATTAGATAATTTACTAACAACTGCATCATAATTGCTTTCATTCAATATGATCCCATCAATTGCATTAAATATATCTCCTCTCTTAATACCAGCATTACTTGCTGGTGAGTTAGGGGCAACATATCTAACATAAAAAATTATATCGTTATTTGTATTAATCAATACCGCTTGTAATCGAAAACCAAATGACTTAGAAATACCTTGAAATTGCTGACTTTGCACAACATAATCATCAATAAACCAAGAAAATCGATCAGTATTTCCTACATCATACAATAAACCTCCAAATAAACTTTCTGGACCAGAATAGCCATTTAAAAAAGTATAGTAATCATCTAAATTATCATCTTTAATATCAGCTAAATTTGGAACATTTGTTTGCCAGTTATACCAGGAATTCAAACCTTTCCATACAAAATTATTAATACTATTATCAAGTGTGACACCAGTATTAGGATCTGGAGGATTAACAACTTCCAAATCAATATTATTACAGCTAACAAATAGTATGGTAAGGGTGGTTAAAGCTGATAAAATAATTTTTTTAGTCATAATCATTTATGTTATTGAGTCACAAATTAATAAAAAAAATACTGTTCTAAGTGCTAAATGTAACAATTTCATAACTTGCTCGTCGTAATGTTGTATTCAGATATAGCAAAAGCATCAAGAATCGAACCAAATGAAGCAGACTGATTTTCTAAACACAGTTTTACCCTTTAAAGATAAAGTCTTTAGACTGGCTAAAAGATTGTTAGTATCAACCGATGAGGCTGAAGATGCAACTCAAGAATTGTATTTGAAATTATGGAAGAACAAGAATAAGTTAGAGGACTATAAAAATATTGAGGCTTTTGCGATGACCATGACAAAAAATTATTGTCTGGACCAATTAAAAGCAAAACGCTCAAATAATCTAACGCTGGTACACAGTAATTATAAAGATAATAATATTTCATTACAACGTGAAATTGAATTAAAGGATAGTGTAAGTAGGGTTCATGAGCTTATTGAAACATTACCCGAAAAACAGAAATTAATAATACAGTTAAGAGATGTTGAGAATTATGAATTTGAAGAAATTGGCAAGATTCTTGACTTACAACCAACAGCAGTGCGTGTAGCATTGTCTAGAGCGAGAAAAACAATTAGAGAACAATTAATTAAACAACACAACTATGGAATTAGCTAACATAGAAAAACTCATTGAAAAATATGATAATGCCGAGACTTCTTTAAAAGAAGAGCAAGTATTGAAAGATTACTTTTTAAAAAGTGATGTGCCGGTACACTTGCTGGAGTATAAAGCATATTTCAATTATTTTAGTGAAAGCAGTACAGAGCGATTTACGAAATCAATTCCTTTAAACTCTAAAAAAACGAATTGGAAATGGTTATCAATTGCGGCTTCAATTGCTTTATTAGTTAGTGTATATTTCATTAATGATTTCGGAAGTATAAGCGATGAAGAACGTTTAGAGGCCGAAAAAGCGTATAAAGAAACTCAAATGGCATTCCAACTCATATCTCAAAATCTAAATAAAGGGAATAGTGTTGCAATAGCAGGTTTACAAGAGTTTAATAAAGCGCAAAACAAAGTATTTAAAACAACAAAAAAATAGAAATTATGAACGATATAAATAGAAAAATGAACACTAAAAAATTAGTCATTGTTATGGCTTTGGCAGTAATGCCATTATTTACTTTTGCCCAATCTGCATTTGATAAATTTGAAGATATGGATGATGTTTCTACTGTGGTAGTAACAAAAAAAGCTTTTGAGTTAATGGTGAAAATGAGCGGTACCAGTCCTGAAGCAAAAGAATATGTAGAAATGGTTAAAAACTTAAACAGTCTGAAAGTATTTGCAACAGAAAATGCATCAATAGCAGCTGACATGAAGGTCAAGGTTAATTCTTATCTGAAATCTGCTAAATTGTCTGAATTAATGAGAGTTAAGGATAAGGAGGGTAATGTTAAAATTTACATTAGAGAAGGTAAAGATAAAGACCATGTGAGCGAACTATTCATGTTTGTTGAAGGTATTAGTAAGCATATGGGTGGTGAAGAACGCAAGCCTGAAGCAGTAATTGTTTCGATTACTGGTGATATTGATTTGAATAAAATTTCTGAATTAACAAGTCAGATGAATATTCAAGGTGGTGAACATCTTAAAAATGTAAAGAAAAAACAATAAAATTAAATAGATGAAAAAATCAATAATTTATCTTGGGTCGATATTACTTTTAGTTGTAAGCATATCTTGTAAAAGTGAAGCTTCACTTCAGAAATATTATATTGATAATGAAGGTGATAAAAACTTTAGACAATTCGATATACCGGCAAGTATATTGACTTTAAAAGAAGATGCTTCACCTGAATCAAAAGAAGCATTGGCTTCACTTAAAAAGCTTAACATTTTAGCCTTTGTTAGAGATGGGTCAAATGAAGCTCAATATGCCAATGAAGACACTAAAGTAAAGGCTATATTGAAGAACTCCAAATTTAAAGAGTTAATGCGTGTAAAGGACAAAGGGAGGAACATAATTGTGAAATATGAGGGTGATGATGACACAATGGATGAAGTAATTGTTTATGCAAAAGATCAGGCACAAGGTTTTGCTTTAGTAAGAGTATTAGGTGATAAAATGGATCCCGCTAAAATAGTTAAACTTGCAAATAGCATAAGTGATGTAGATTCAGACGGATTTAAGCAATTAGAAGGCTTATTTAAGATAAAATAAAGATTTCATCAGTATTATATTAAATGAAAATCCTGCATACATTGTATTCAGGATTTTTTTTTGATAGCTGATGTATAATTTTTAAAAGTACCGTTCTTGTAAAATATAATGATTCGTTCAATTTCAGATACTATAGTGTTGGTATCGGCAAGAATAGTTTGTACATTATCTTCAGAATCTTTCTTATTTGTAGTTTCAATTTCTTTAGGAAATTTTCCTTTTCCATTTAATAACCAATACAATTCAATATCTGGAAACTCATCTAACACTTTAACAACAAAATCTAAACTTGGTTTATTTCTACCTGAGAGTAGGTGAGAGATACTAGATCGTTGCACTTTAATTCTGTCAGCAAATGCAGCAGAAGATAACTGATAATAATCCATTACTTTTTTTAATCTTTCAGCAAATTCTAAATTATTGATCATGACTATAAATATTATTTACAAATGTAATTAATATATTAATATGAAATTGTAAATCAATCTAATATCTAATTTAAACGTAAATAATTAACTTTAAATAGATAATTCCATTTATCTGATTATTAATAATATAACTCCTTCTATTTTAATTTATATTACATTTGTAATTATATCAACGTTTTCCTTGTAAATTTATAATCAATCCTAAATTACATATGTAAACTTCTTGACTTTTTATTACAAATTGAAGGTTCAATTATTACCCAATCTAGTTCTAGGTTTCCCGCCTTTTATTACCTTTGCAATATGGATCAACCAGACATTTCTGATATTCTCAATTGGCATTCAAAAAATAAAGAACCGGCATTATTTGGCAGGCGAATTATATTTGACATGATAGCTCCAATATTAAAGAGTTTACCTAATTCATATCATATTGATCAAATAGGAGAATCATTTGGTAAAATCCCAATTTATAAAGTAAGTATTGGTGAGGGAAAAACAAAAGTGTTACTGTGGTCTCAAATGCATGGTAATGAAAGTACCGGCACCAAAGCAATGTTCGACCTGTTTCAATTTTTTGGAAATACACATAAAATTTCAGCTTTGGCTAATGCTATATTAAAAGAATGCACCCTTGTATTTATTCCGTTGTTAAATCCTGATGGCGCAATTGTTTACACAAGAAAAAACGGACAAGACATAGACCTTAATAGGGATGCAGTTGCTTTAAAAGCACCTGAAAGTGTTATTCTAAATAAGGTATTAAAAGAATTCAATCCACAATTCTGTTTTAATTTACACGATCAGCGTACTATTTTTAGTGTTGGAGTAGATAGAAAACCCGCCACTATTTCTTTTTTGGCACCGTCTGAAGACGAAGCTCGCACAGTTACGAATAGTAGAAAAATAACAATGTCAGTAATTGCTGCTATGGAATCTATGCTTCAAAAATTAATTCCGAATCAAGTAGGAAGATATACTGATGAATTTTATCCTACTGCTACTGGGGATAATTTTCAAAAAGCCGGACATCATACAATCTTAATAGAGGCAGGTCATTTTAAAGATGACTACGATAGGGAAGAAGTACGAAAATTTAATTTTGTTGCTATGATAGTGGGATTACAGCATATTTCTTTAGGAAATTATACAATTTATGAGCCATATTTTTCAATTCCAAATAATGAAAAACAATATTTAGACCTTATTTATAAAAACGTGTTTTTGTCAGAAAATAATCAAAATGTCGATGTGGGCATTATTTTTAAGGAAACACTTATTGAGAATAAAGTTATTTTAAAACCAAGTATTGAGTATGTTAAAGATTTATCAGATTATAGTGCAAATAGCTATATAGATAAAATGGGCAAAACGTTTAAAAATAAAGATGCGTTAGGTTCATTGATTGAAAATTAATATTAATTTGTTAAATTTGTTGCATAAAATTTAGCGTTTCTAACTTTATAGTAAAAATAATACAATTATGTCAAAATTTAAATTAGACGAGATCGACCACCAAATCCTTGATATGCTCATTGAAAATGCGAGAACTCCATTTACGGATATTGCAAAAAAATTATTAGTGTCTGCCGGTACCATTCACGTTAGAGTTAAAAAAATGGAAGAAGAAGGGGTTATTAAGGGCTCTACTTTAACTGTAGACTATGACAAGATGAATTATTCGTTTATTGCTTATATTGGATTGTTTATTGAAAAATCTTCATTTACTAATAGTGTTATTAATGAATTATATAAAATTCCAGAGGTAACGGTTGCCCATCTTACTACAGGTAAATTTGCTGTATTTTGTAAAATAAGAGCACAAAACACTAAACATGCAAAAAATGTAATATTTGAAATTGACAACATTGATGGTGTGTTACGTACAGAAACATCTATCTCATTAGAAGAAGTTATTAATGATAAAAAACGATTAATGCATGCCATTTTTGATGAATACAAAATTTAAATACTCAAATAAATTATAAATATTTATTTTAATTAAATCCCTTTCAATACTTTTGAACGGGATTTTTTTTATGCTCAAATATTTACTTTAGAAGACATACAAAATAAATGATTTTTATTAAGAAACAACTTTCCAACAAAAAGCTAATAGCGCTTTATAAAGGAATGCTCAAACCTCGAATGATAGAGGAAAAAATGCTTATATTATTGCGCCAAGGAAAAATATCAAAATGGTTTAGCGGTATAGGGCAAGAAGCCATTTCAGTTGGTGTTACTACTGCATTGCTTGAAGATGAATATATTTTACCAATGCACCGAAATTTAGGCGTTTTTACAACACGAAATATTCCTTTATATAGATTATTTGCGCAATGGAAAGGTAAAGCAAGTGGATTTACTAAAGGTAGAGAACGTAGTTTTCATTTTGGGACACAACAGTATAATATTATTGGAATGATTTCCCATTTAGGGCCTCAAATGGGAATTGCTGATGGTATTGCATTAGCTAACCTTTTACAAAAAAATAATAAAATCTGTGCTGTTTTCACCGGTGATGGTGGCACGAGTGAAGGCGATTTTCATGAAGCCCTAAATGTTGCTTCTGTATGGAGTTTACCGGTAATGTTTTGTATTGAAAATAACGGATATGGCTTATCAACACCTACTTCAGAACAATACAATTGTAAAAACCTGGCCGATAGAGGTGTAGGTTATGGTATGGAAACCCATATTATTGATGGTAATAATATATTAAAACTATATCATAAAGTGACTGCCTTAGCAAAAAGTATGCGTAAAAATCCACGTCCTGTTTTGATAGAATTTAAAACTTTTAGAATTCGGGGTCATGAAGAAGCAAGTGGTTCAAAATATGTTCCGAAGGAATTAATTGAAGATTGGGTAAAAAAAGACCCTTTAAAGAACTTTCAAAAATATCTAATAGATGAGAAACTGCTAAGTTTGGATCAAATTCTAGAAATTAAGAAAGGGTTAAGTAATGAAATAGATGAGCATTGGAAAATGGCAAGTGATGAAGAAATTATTGACTCTAATACAACTAATGAATTAAATGATGTGTATAAAGAGTTTAATTATCAAGATATTACTACAAATAATTCAGTTGAAAATATTCGCTTTGTGGATGCCGTTTCAGAAGGGTTGAAACAAGCAATGCAGCAGCATGACAAATTGGTAATTATGGGGCAAGACATTGCAGAATATGGTGGTGTGTTTAAAATTACAGAAGGTTTTGTTGAAACCTTTGGCAAAGAGCGTGTTAGAAATACGCCTATTTGCGAATCTGCTATAGTTTCGGCTGCCTATGGCTTGTCAATTTCGGGTATAAAAAGTGTTGTAGAAATGCAATTTGCTGATTTTGTGAGTACAGGATTTAATCCGATAGTAAATCTTTTGGCAAAATCTCATTACAGATGGGGACAGCAAGCTGATGTTGTCATTAGAATGCCTTGCGGGGCAGGTGTAGGAGCAGGACCATTTCATAGTCAAACAAATGAAGCCTGGTTTACAAAAACACCTGGTTTAAAAGTTGTATATCCTGCGTTTCCATATGATGCTAAGGGTTTATTAACAACAGCAATTGAAGATCCCAATCCCGTACTATTCTTTGAGCATAAAGGATTGTATAGAACCATCCGTCAAGATGTACCAACCGATTATTATACATTACCTTTCGGTAAAGCATCACTTTTACAAGAAGGTGCTGATATCACAATTATCGCTTTTGGTGCTTCAGTACACTGGGCCTTAGAAACCTTAGCATCTAATATAAATTTTTCTGCGGATCTAATTGACTTACGAAGTTTACAACCATTAGATACGGAGACTATATTCGCATCTGTCAAGAAGACCAACAAGGCAATTATCGTTCAAGAAGATTCATTATTTGGTGGTATTGCCAGTGATATTTCTTCGTTGATACATGAAAATTGTTTTGAGTACTTAGATGCTCCTGTACAGCGATTGGCAAGCCTTGAAACTCCTATTCCTTTTGAGTCTACATTAGAAGATCAATATTTGGCTAAAAACAGGTTAAATGATGCGATTGAGCGTTTAATTAAATATTAATTTTGAAATAATATTGTTTTATATGTGAAAAACTAACAAAAATCATATTTTTGATAGTAAATTATTTTTAGCTTTATGGTTTCCAATTTAAAACCTAAATTTTATGAAGATATATGATGATAAGCACATTAAAAATGTTGCCTTCGTAGGGGCGCATAGCAGTGGTAAAACTACGCTAGCCGAAACAATGTTATTTGAAGCCGGCCTACTAAACCGGCGAGGTACCATTGAACAAAAGAACATGGTTGCTGATTACCACGAAATAGAACAAGAAAGACAAACTTCAATTTACGCAACGCCACTTCATACCGAATGGCGGAATTACAAAATCAACATTATCGACACCCCAGGATTAGATGACTTTATAGGTGAAATAATTTCATCTATCAGGGTTGCTGATACTATTGCAACAGTAATAAATGCGCAGCATGGCGTTGAAGTTGGCACAGAAATTATATGGAATTATATTGATAAGTATAACAAACCTACACTTTTTGTGGTCAACCAGATAGATCATCTAAATGCTAATTTTGACGAAAGTTTTAAAAGTATAAAAAGTCTGGTAGGAAACAGTGCTGTTAAAATTCAGTATCCAATCAAGGTTGATGGTGCTCAGTGTATTGTAGATGTTTTAAAAATGAAACTCTATAAATTTTCTCCTGAAGGAGGGAAGCCTGAAAAGTTACCAATTCCTGATGATCAATTAGAACTAGCCAATGAATTACACAATGAGCTTGTTGAAAAAGCCGCGGAAAATGACGAAGCTTTATTAGAGCTGTTTTTTGATAAAGGCACTTTAAATGAGGATGAAATGCGCCAAGGAATTAAAGCGGGAATGTTAAATCATGAATTATTTCCTGTTTTCTGTGTATCTGCTTTAAATGATATGGGTACTGGACGTTTAATGGGCTTTATTGACAATGTTGCACCTGCAGCATCCGATTTAAAACCTGAGCAAAGCGTAGAAGGAAATGACATAATTCGTGAAAAAGATGCACCCACAGTATTATTTGTTTTTAAAACTGTGTACCAGCCAAACTTGGGGCAAATCACATTTTTCAAAGTAAAATCGGGTGAAATTAAGCTGAATGATAAGTTAGTAAATTCCAGAAATGAAGAAACTGAAATTCTTAATCAGTTATTTATAATGGATGGTAAGAAAAGAGAGTCGGTTGATAAATTAACTGTTGGTGATATTGGAGCCACATTAAAATTGAAGTTTACTGAAACAAATGACACTTTACATGCTGAAGGTAAACCAACTACCATTAAACCAATTCAGTATCCTGAGCCAAGAATAAAGAAAACTGTAGCAGCAGTTAATAAAAAGGATGAAGAAAAATTGCATGAATCCTTAAAAAGAATTCATAGCCAAGACCCTACTGTAGTCGTGGAATATTCCAAGGAATTAAAACAACAATTATTAGGTTGTCAAGGTGAATTACACTTAGCCACCATAGACTGGACGCTGAAGAATATTTATGGAATTGAAGCTAAATTTGAGAAACCTCGAATAGCATACAGAGAAACCATTCAACGATCATCAACAGCAAGTTATAAACACAAAAAGCAATCAGGTGGTGCTGGACAATTTGGTGAAGTTCATTTAAAAATTGAACCTTGGCACGAAGGCATGGAAGAACCAGAAGGATTTAATATTAGAGGAAAAGAAGAAGTTGACCTTCCATGGGGTGGAAAACTAATTTTTTACAACTGTATAGTGGGTGGTGTAATTGATGTACGTTACTTACCTTCTATTATGAAAGGTATCTTAGAAGTTATGGAAACGGGTCCATTAACCAAATCGTATGCAAGAGACATTAGAGTAATGGTGTATGATGGTAAAATGCATTCAGTAGATTCTAATGACATTTCCTTTAAAATTGCCGGAGCACACGCATTTAAAGAAGCTTTCTTAAATGCAAAACCAAAATTATTAGAACCTGTTCAAGAACTCGTTGTAAAAGTTCCTGAAGAGATGATTGGAAATGTAATGACAGATTTACAGTCTCGAAGATCAATTATTCAAGGATTTGAAAGTAATGATCGTTTTCAGATTTTAAAATCTACAACACCTGCAGCAGAATTGTATGGGTACTCAACAGATTTGAGGTCATTAACGCAAGGTAGAGCTACATTTAGCTCCGTGTTTTCATCATTTCAACCGGTACCACGGAATGTGCAGGAAGAATTAGTAAAAGAGAATATTATTAACAACTAAAATTTATTATGTTATGCAGACCAAAGTATTATATTTAAGTGATTTAAAATTTAATTTAGATACATGGAGAAGAGAATTAAGATTTCATTTTAATGAAATGGATACTTTTCAAGAAAAACTGGAAGAAATTGCCGGAAGAGAATTTGGAAAAGANGCTTTAGTTCCTCTTGAAAGTTTTCAGAATAGAATCATGATAGAACAAGATGCTATTTCAAAATTAGCACACAGATGTAAAGCTAAAATGAAAAATATAAATCAGGCCAACATGAATGAAGATATTGATGGTAGGTTNCAAAATGAACAAAGTACCTTGCGTGACGATATGAGNACNTATATCAAGCTTCATTATCAATTAAAAGAAGAGATGATGGATTATTTTTTAAAATGGCTTTAATATAAAATCAATTTTAAAATTATTAAATATGATTTGATGTATCAAATTTTGATACATCAATATTGATAATAACCTGCTGTATGTACAGCAGGTTATTTTTTATAAATTAATTATTCTATTTTACTTTTAACATTTCACTTCAATGAATTAAAAAGAATTTGGGCATCACAATTATTTATTATGTAAATGATTAATTATTAATGCATTAACATTAGTAAATACAATACTGATATAAGTAGATTAATATATTTTTACAAACTCAAAATACATTTAATTACTTAATTTTCCGCCCGTAAAAATTATAAGAATAATTCTATTATAAAATGAGTAAAACACTGTTTGATAAGGTTTGGGATTCGCATGTGGTACGAAAAATAGCCAATGGTCCTGATGTCTTTTTTATAGATCGTCATTTAATTCATGAAGTGACTAGTCCTGTAGCCTTTTTAGGCTTAAAAAATAGAGGTTTAAAAGTATTGTACCCAGAACGTACTTTTGCTACTGCAGATCATAATACACCTACTATCAATCAGCATTTACCGGTAACAGACCCTCTATCGGCAAAACAATTAAAAGCTTTAGAAGATAATTCTAAANAACATGGCATTAGACATTGGGGATTAGGTCATCAAAACAATGGTATTGTCCATGTAATAGGCCCTGAAAATGGCATTACATTACCNGGTGCTACAATAGTATGTGGTGATTCACATACATCAACACATGGTGCTTTTGGAGCAATTGCTTTCGGAATAGGTACATCTGAAGTTGAAATGGTACTTTCAACACAGTGTATCATGCAGGCNAAGCCAAAAAAGATGCGNATCAATATAACCGGTAAATTGAATAAAGCGGTGACTCCTAAAGATGTTGCTTTATATATAATTTCTCAATTATCTACTTCAGGTGCAACAGGCTATTTCGTTGAATATGCAGGTACCATCTTTGAAAATATGTCTATGGAAGGCCGAATGACGGTTTGTAATTTGAGTATAGAAATGGGTGCTCGTGGAGGTATGATAGCACCAGACGAAAAAACATTTGAATACATCAAAGGAAGAACATTTACGCCTAAAGGAGCCAAATGGGACAAAGCAATGACCTACTGGAAAACTTTAAAAACAGATGATAATGCTGTCTTCGACAAAGAATTAACTTTTGATGGATCTACCATAGAACCAATGATCACGTACGGAACAAATCCAGGGATGGGTATTGGTATATCACAACATATTCCAATGGCTAATGAGGTTCAAGGTGGAAAAGCTACCTACGAGAAGTCATTAAAATATATGGGATATGCTGAAGATGATGAGATGCTTGGTAAAAAAATTGATTTTGTTTTTGTGGGTAGTTGTACCAATGGTAGAATTGAAGATTTTAGAGACTTTGCATCTATAGTAAAAGGAAAGAAGAAAGCAGAAGATGTTACCGTATGGTTGGTACCAGGTTCGCACGTTGTAGAAGACCAAATTAAAAAAGAAGGAATTCTTGATGTTATTACTGAGGCTGGTTTTTCATTAAGACAACCCGGTTGTTCAGCTTGTTTAGCGATGAATGATGATAAAGTACCGGCAGGAAAATATGCTGTAAGTACTTCGAATAGAAATTTTGAAGGACGTCAAGGACCGGGAGCGAGAACATTATTGGCGAGTCCACTTGTTGCAGCAGCTGCTGCAATTACTGGGATTATAACTGACCCAAGAACGTTGATATAATTGCTTTTAACTTTTAGCAGAGATAAGGAATTTAAAATTAATCTTAAAAGATATTTTAATAAATTAATACACAAAAAATGAAAGGTAAATAGTTAAAGGCTAAAGGCAAATGGCTATTTACCAACAAAGTAAAACAACTTATGGCTTACGATAAATTTAACAAATTAACATCTGCTGCGGTACCCTTGCCACTGGAAAATGTAGATACAGATCAAATAATACCTGCCAGATTCTTAAAAGCAACAGAACGTATGGGGTTTGGAGACAATCTCTTTCGCGATTGGAGATATGGGAGTGACAATACCCTCAAAAATGAGTTTGTATTGAACAATCCTATATACAAAGGAAAAATATTAATAGGAGGTAAGAACTTTGGTTCAGGATCTTCAAGAGAGCATGCAGCTTGGGCAGTTTATGATTATGGATTCCGTTGTGTGGTTTCTAGTTTTTTTGCAGATATATTTAAGAACAATTGTCTCAATATTGGTGTATTACCTGTACAAGTGAGTCCAGCTTTCTCAGAACAGCTCTTTAACGCTGTATATGATGATCCCGAAACGGAAATAGAGGTGGATTTGCCGTCACAGACAATAACCTTACTATCAACAGGCGCTCAAGAATCTTTTAATATTGATGCTTATAAAAAAGAAAATATGCTAAATGGTTATGATGATATTGATTACTTACAGAACATAAAAAGTGAAATTGAAGAGTTTGCAAAAGACTTACCCCTGTAAATGACCAAAAAAAGAGTTGAAATAATGGATACTACATTGCGCGATGGTGAACAAACATCGGGTGTATCATTTTCTGCTTCAGAAAAATTAACTATTGCTAAACTTTTATTGGAAGAATTAAATGTTGACCGGATAGAAATTGCTTCTGCCAGGGTATCGGAAGGCGAATTTCAAGCGGTTAAACAAATCACTGATTGGGCCTCAGAAAACGGATATATCGATGCCGTTGAAGTATTGACTTTTGTTGATAAAGGAGTATCTATAAAATGGATGCAATCAGCGGGAGCAACCGTNCAAAATTTATTAACTAAAGGTTCTTTAAATCATTTAACTCATCAACTTAAAAAAACTGCTAATCAGCATTTTAAAGAAATAGAAGAAACGATTACATTGGCACAAAAAAATGACATTGAAACCAATGTATACTTAGAAGATTGGAGTAATGGTATGCGCCATTCAAAAGCATATGTTTTTGAGTTTTTAGCTTTTCTTTCTACACAACCTGTCAAACGTATTATGTTGCCTGATACTTTGGGAGTACTAACACCTGAAGAATCATTTCAGTTTATTATAGAGATACGAAAGAAATATCCTGAATTACATTTTGATTTTCACGCACATAATGATTATGACTTAAGTGTTGCCAATGTTTTAGAGGCTTTAAAGGCAGGAGCAGACGGACTTCACTTAACGGTAAATGGAATGGGAGAACGTGCAGGAAACGCGCCTATGGCTAGTGTAATAGCCGTTATTAATGACTATTTACCAACTGTAAAAGTGAGTGTTAACGAAAAAGCATTATATTCAGTTAGTAAATTAATTGAAACATTTTCCGGAATTATGATTCCCGCTAACAAACCCATTGTTGGAGCTAATGTATTTACACAAACGGCCGGTATTCATGCCGATGGAGACAATAAAAAAAATCTTTACTTTAATGACCTGTTACCCGAACGTTTTAGCAGAAAACGAGAATACGCTTTGGGCAAGTCATCAGGTAAAGCCAATATTCAAAAGAATTTACAAGAACTCGGCTTGCATTTAAATGACGAGGATCTAAAAAAGGTTACCCAGCGGATTATTGAATTAGGGGATAAAAAACAAATCGTTACAAAAGAAGAGTTGCCATATATTATTTCTGATGTCTTAGATAGTAATCTGTACGAGGAAAAAGTATTAGTCGATTCTTATGTATTGACGCATTCTAAAGGTTTACGGCCATCAACAACGGTTTCACTACTCATTAAAGGAGAAATATTTGAGGAAAATGCGACGGGTGACGGACAATTCGATGCCTTTATGAATGCCATTAAGGAAATTTATAAAAAAAAGAAACTAGCCTTGCCTGAATTAACTGATTATGCAGTTAGAATTCCACCTGGAAGTCATTCTGATGCCTTATGTGAAACTATAATTACCTGGAAAAATGAGGATAAGGAGTTTAAAACACGCGGACTAGATTCTGATCAAACAGTATCGGCCATTCAAGCGACTCAAAAAATGTTGAATATAATTTAATGAATAGATTATCAATAAAATAAACTACCTAAATTTAGTATGAAATTAAGCATAGCACTATTAGCAGGAGACGGTATCGGACCTGAAGTCATAGATCAAGCGGTAAAAGTATGCAATGCCATTGCAGTAAAATTCGATCATGAAATTGAGTGGACAGCCGGACTTACGGGTGCTGCAGCCATTGATGCCGTTGGTGAACCTTACCCTGATACTACGCATGAAATCTGTATGAATGCTGATGCTGTATTGTTTGGTGCTATCGGTCATCCAAAATATGATAATGACCCTACAGCGAAAGTAAGACCGGAACAAGGCTTGCTTAAAATGCGTAAAAAATTAGGCTTGTTTGCCAATGTTCGTCCCACTTTTACTTTTCCTTCATTGATAGATAATTCTCCTTTAAAAAGGGAACGCATTGAAGGTACAGATCTTGTTTTTTTAAGAGAATTGACAGGTGGTATTTATTTTGGTGAAAAAGGCCGAAAAGATGACGGTGAAACGGCATTTGACAATTGTGTTTATAAGCGTGAAGAAGTAATTAGATTGGCAAAAAAGGGATTTGAAATGGCGATGACCCGTTCTAAAAAATTATGTTGCGTAGACAAAGCTAATGTATTGGAAACTTCGAGGTTGTGGAGAGAAACAGTACAGGCTATGGAAAAAGAGTATCCTGACGTAGAAGTGAGTTACGAATTTGTAGATGCCGTTGCCATGCGATTGGTGCAATGGCCAAATTCGTATGATGTATTGATCACAGAAAATCTTTTCGGAGATATTTTAACAGATGAAGCTTCTGTAATATCAGGTTCCATGGGCTTAATGCCATCAGCCTCTATCGGTGTACATACTTCATTATTTGAACCAATTCACGGTTCTTATCCGCAAGCTGCCGGGAAAGATATTGCTAACCCTTTAGCCACAGTCTTATCAGCAGCTATGATGTTTGAAGACGCTTTTAAACTCACAGAGGAAGCCGCTACCATTCGTGCTGTTGTTAACAAATCATTAGACCAAGGCATTGTTACTGAAGATATTGCAAGTACTGAAACTGCATATAAAACCAGTGAAGTAGGTGACTGGCTNGCTGCAAATATCTAAAGTTATAAAATGGAGGTNCTTTTTTTTCAATGTCCGTATTGTTGGGAAGAAATATCTATGTTATTTGATACATCTATTAGCAATCAAGTCTATATTGAAGATTGTGAAGTCTGTTGTAATCCTATAGAAGTAAACCCAGTGTTTGAAAATGCAGAATTGATCTCATTTCAAGCCAGAGATATTGAACAATAAATCACATTATCTGTTTAATAATTATTTCTTTACAAAGCTTGAATTTGATGGCAATTCAAATAATTCTAAGTTAAAATAAGACGTTGCTGCAATTAAATGGTCAAAAATATCTGCCATGATATACTCATAATTTTGCCAGCGCTTATCACTGCTAAATGCATAGATCTCTAATGGAATACCTTGAGAAGTCGGATCTAATTGACGTGCCATGATCATCATATCTTTATTGATTCCAGAATGTTCTTCTAGATAAGTTTCAATATATTTCCTAAAGACACCTAAATTCGTAAGGTTTCTCCCATTTAAAAGGATTTCTTTATTAATATTATGTTGAATATTAAAGTTGTCAATTTTAGATTGACGATTTTCGACATAGGTGGAAATTAAATTAATGCTCTTTAATTGATCTACCTCATTTACAGTAAGATACTTCACGCTATCTAATTTAATAAGTAAAGCTCTTTTAATACGTCTACCATCCGAATTTACCATGCCTCTCCAGTTCTTAAATGAATCAGAAATCAAAGCGTAGGTAGGAATGGTGGTAATGGTCTTATCAAAATTCTGCACTTTCACAGTGGATAGGTTGATCTCAATCACATCGCCATCGGCACCGTATTTAGCAAATGTTACCCAATCGCCAATTCGTACTATATCATTAATAGACACTTGGATACTGGCAACAAAACCAAGAATGGTATCTTTAAATATTAACAGAAATACAGCTGATGCCGCACCCATTCCTGCCAAAAAAGTTAAGAGCGGAATATTAGTAAGAACTACAAAAGAAAATAGAAATCCCCCTACCCAGGCAAAGATCATAAACACCTGAATATAACTGTCTATGGGTTTGTCCTTTAAACGAGGAAGTGTTTTAAAGTAATCTTTAAAAGTATTCAGTAAACTTCTTATGATCCAAAGAATCAGTACTATACTGAATAGTTTCAATCCCTTTTCAATAATACTCGCAGCGTAAGGGAAATCAGTAAAAACAATGTGTACAAGTTCCAGTGATACGAGCAACGGAATTATATGAGCTATATTCCTAGGTGTTTTATTATTTACCAGAAAATTATCAAAATTGGTCTTAGATCTTTTAGCATACTGTACAAACACACCCAATAAGAGTTTTCTCACGATAAAATCGATCAGAAACAACAATAATAATGTGATAATACCCAAGGCGATCATATTACCATATTTGGCAACACTCTCTGATAGTCCGGTTGAGACCAAATAATTATATATTAGATATTTTAATTCTTCCATAGATAAACGACACTAATTTAGGGCTACAAAATTACACTAAGCGCATGAATAAAACCTTTAGATCTACATTTTTTTCATTTGAAAATTTGATACTATATGCATAAAAAGAAAATATATTTGATAATGCTCACAAGGTTAAAAATCTAGCAAAATAAAGCTGATCATTAAAAAATTAGCTAAAGAAACAACCTCCTGAAGACGATAAAATGTGCTGTTAAAATGGTATTTTATCTCTTAATCTTAGGTATTAAGATCCGCATTGTGAATTTAAATGGTTTTAATAATCCTTTTACCAGGTCGTATTTGGTCAAAGTAGCTATCAGGTAAAAAATAATATATCCATAAACAAAAACTGAATTCATAAAAAAAAGATTCGCTTCTTCGCTATTTGCCGCCAAGGCAACATATATATATGATAACATAAAAATGGAAAGTAAGCTGATGATCAAGTAGACCCTTAATCTATCATTACTTATCTCTTTGGTTGCATCATAATAATTAGAGGTATTCATGGTATTATTCTTTATAGAAAACCAGATATGAATGGTAGCTAAAAAGAACAAGGTTGTCAATCCGTTATAATCAGATACTGCCTTATTGATCAGCCAAAAATCATAAAATCCGTGTGAGAAGATCGCAAAGAAAAAGAACAAGGCAACAACGAGAACAGCAGGATATTTAGTATGCTTGAATTTAGTTAAGAATAGGCCATAAGCTAACATAGAACTAAAGGTCATATGGGCAACAGTAGCATATAACGCCCTTGCATTAATAATATCTAGTCCATATCTATTTAAATACATGGCATTTTCAACAAAAGAGAAGCCCAAAGCTGAAGCTGAAGCATACAAAATGAAATCATAAGGCTCATCTATTGCCTTGGTAAATTTTAAGATGATTAACAAGGGGATAAGTTTGATAGTTTCTTCAATTAAACCTATACCGAAAACACTGTAAATAAAGCTGTTAAACGGTATTTCAGAGTTGGTAAATCCCAGATTATGAATGAACATATAAGGGAATTCAGCAAGAAGCGTGAGTAGTACCGATAGCACAACTGTCAATAAAATAAATCGTTTCTTTTCCTTATCAAAAATATCAAGTCTCACTACATAAATAAGCCAGATACTACTGATCAATAAAGAAACCAAAATGGCATAGATATAGTTTTTATCTTCGATTTCCTGAACCGATAAGTGATTGACCTCTTCAACAGCTGTCAAATTAATTACAATAAGGGGAATTAGCAGGATAACCATGGCGATTATAAAAAATTTAAATCGGCCAAATCTGAAAAATTCTAACTTATTTTCAAGCGATCTATATTCTTTTACTTGAAAGCGCATCCATTTTATGATGAGTATAAGTCCAATAATATCTAAAAAGATATATACTATATTATTATACATGATTTTTCTTTTTTAGATAATAAAGAATGCCAAGTGAAAATATACCACAGATGGAAAATCCTAAAAATAGTGGTAGGGCAGTGGTTGAAATAAAGCCACCGATATACGTACTAATGGGAACCGCCATTAACGTTGATACAAATCCGGTTATGGCAGCACCAATCCCGGCAATATGCCCTACAGGTTGCATTGCTAAGGCTCTTAGATTGCCAAATAGAAAACCAACAGCGAAGAATTGTATTGCAAAAAAGGCGAGTAACACATAAACAGTCGGATTTGCCGAGCCAAAGAATAAAATGACATAGGTCAGTGAAATAACAAAAAATCCGATCAAGGAGACGGTCACTAATTTTTCCATACCATATTTTAGTACCAAGGTGCCATTTAAAAATGTAGCGGTACCGACAGAAATAGCAAGGCCTGCAAAAATATATGGAAACTCTTCTATTAAGTTGTATTGTTGCTGAAAAATTTGCTGTGAGGCGCTTAAATAAACTATGAATGAACCAGTAATAAATCCGGAGATCAATGTATAACCAATGGTGTTCTTAAATTTAGATATTTCCTTTAGGCCATCAATAAAAACACGACCGTTAAACGGAATTCGTTTTTCGATCATTAAAGTTTCAGGCTGCCTTTTCCAAAACCAAAAAGTAACTAATAGAGTGAATATCAACTGAATATAAAATATTGCTTGCCAATTATAATGATCTAAAATAAACTTTCCCATAGCAGGAGCTACGATGGGTACCAAGAGAAAAACCACCGTAATAAACGACATGATACGGGCCATATAATCTCCACTATAGGTATCACGAACCATTGCAATACTAATGGTTCTAGGTGCCGATAAGCCGATACCTTGCAAAATTCTACCGAGGATCATCATTTCTAAACTGGTAGCAAAAACACAGATAAAACTCGCAATAATAAATATGATAAAACCCATATAAACAATTGGTTTTCTACCCAAACTATCTGAAATAGGACCAAAAAATAGAGGGCCGGCACCTAAACCTAAAAAGATCATGGTAATGATCATTTGGTTATCATTAGGTTCTACAGTACCTATTGTAAATCCAATATATTCTAAGGCAGGTAACAAGGCGTCTATGGCTAATGCCACAACTGACATTAAGGAGGCCATGAGTGCTACAAATTCAAATTGGGCAAGCTTTTGTTTTACCATGCGGTAAAAGTAAGTTTTTGTTCTTTTAAATTCGTATATTGGTATAGAAATTGTGGGATATAATTATTAGCAACCTCATAATATAAGCAATATGAAAACACTAGTATCAATGCTTGTATTTCTTATGGTGTTTATAAGTTGTACAAGTACTAAAATCGTAACCGAAGCACAACAAAAGGAACTGAATGCATGGGGCAATGAGACACCCTTTGAAATTGTATCACACAGAGCATCGCCAATGCCAACAGCAGCTTTTAGCGCTGTAGCAAGAGGTTTATTACCACCTGGAGATTCTGCTAATAATATTGATCTTCTTGGTAATTCGAATTCGTTTAAGATGAAAGGTGATACTATCTCGGCATATCTACCATATTTTGGAGAACGACATTTTGGTGGTAATTATGGAAGTAATGAAGGTGGTATTCGTTTTGACGACAAACCTATTAGTAAAGAAATTAGTTATAATACTAAAAAGCAACGAATTGAAATGCGTTTTAAGATACGGCAAGAACGCGATAATGAATTGTATAATATTTTGGTATTTATATATCCGAATCATAATACCCATATTTATGTGAACAGTTCTGAAAGAACACCGATAAGTTATGTTGGTGAAATAAAAGCTATAGAGACTTAAGAAATTATTAAAGTGTAGTTATAGTATTTTTTGAACATAAAGGATTAGTAACGAAAATGACTTTTAGAAAAGTCAAATAAGATATTTTGAGTCTGTGGTTTACTTTTATGACACAGTAAATTATATGTACCCAAAATGTTAAAAATAAGTTAATTACTTATAATTGTGCATGATATGTCCTATTTTTAAGGAAAATATCATGATCATGAAAAAACTCATTCCACTTCTTACACTTTGCTTTATTTTTTTTATAAGTAGTACCGCTTTTAAAAAAGATAAAGAGGATCTTAAATCTAACTTCATTAATGGAGATGCTCAAGTAGCTTCTATCAATAAATTGAGCTTTGGCCCGGAAGGCATACTTTTTATAGGAGACTCTAAAAATGCAACCATCTATGCCATTGACACAAAGGATAATCAAAAGAAAGAAAAATCTGACAAGATAAACATTAGTGATTTTGATACGAAGATAGCTTCTTCGCTAGGCACTACTGTAAAGAATATTAAAATTACGGATATGGCTGTGAACCCAGTTTCAAAAAACGTATATATTTCCGTGAATATTACTGATGGAACTCCCGTTTTATTAAGGTTAAAGGGCGAGGATTTAGAGCATGTTTCTTTAAAAGGCATTAGTTATTCTAAAACTGACCTAAGTGATGCAGTTGCTGTTGATGCCAAAGATAAAAGAGGTAGAGCACTACGTGTTTGGGCTATTTCAGATTTGAAGTATTATAAGGGTAAATTAATGGTATCTGGACTTTCTAATAAAGAATTTAGTTCAACCTTTAGAAGTATTGATTTTCCGTTTAATAAAAAACAAGAGGCTGCATCTTTAGAAATTTACCATGCTGCACACGCACGTTATGAGACATATGCACCAATAAAGACCTTTGATTTTATTTCAATTGAAAACAAAGATTATTTACTAGCAAGTTATACTTGTACACCATTGGTTTTGTTCCCATTAGAAGAATTAAAAGGAGGAAAGCACCTTAAAGGTAGAACGATAGCCGAATTAGGGGCAGGAAATTCACCGATAGACATTATTAATTATACAAAAAACGGAGAACAACATTTTTTTATGGCTAACTCGAATAGGCCGGTAATGCGAATAGCCTACAAGGATATTGTGAATTTTAAAGAATCGATGACAAATCCTGTTACTGAATTTGCTAAATCAGAAGGTGTAGCTTATGATAATTTACCTTTTGTTAATGTATTGCAATTAGATAATTTAGATGCAGAAAACGCGCTGTTTTTACGTAGAACAAGAGATGGCGATTTAGTATTGCACAGTAGAGCTAAGCAATGGATGTAATGCGTTTAAAATCTTTTATATCGAAGATCAAGTTTATATGCTTGATCTTTTTTTGTGGTATTCTTTTTTTCTCTTGTAAGGAGGATGTCGACACTGTTATACATGTAAAGGTTCATTATAAAAACGGAAAACCTACCAATATTTCTTTTCCGGCTAAAGGTGTTATAAAGGATTATAAGATATACGTAGAAGGTGAGCTCACAACAGCTATGTTAGGCAATTTTGTTTTAAAGCAGGACAGTATTGTTTTTGAACCTGTTGTTCCGTTTAGCTATGAGCTCGAATATCAATTATTCTACAACAATAAAGCGGTTCATAGTTTTAATATAAATAGGCGTAAAGATACTGTAAAGCCAGAATTATCAAATATTTTTCCTTCTACAGATACTTTACCTGAGAATTTATTAAAAATGTATCTGGTATTTTCAAAACCAATGCAACAAGTAGGGAATATGATAACGTATATTGACGTGAAGAATATTTCTACCAATGATCAAGAGTCTATTTTTTTGAAATTAGAAAATGAATTATGGAATAAAGAACATACCATGATAACACTTTGGCTAGATCCCGGAAGAATTAAAACAGATCTAATACCAAATAAAACACTTGGATTGCCCATTAAAAATGGAAATTCGTACGAGTTGGTTATTTCTGATGCGCTTAGAGATGCAGACGGCAACGGATTGAAAAACAGTGTTAAAAAGCGATTCTATGTATCAAAAAGAGACAATAATAAACCGCTGGTTGAAAATTGGGAGCTGGTGCAAATACCAAAATTTAATACTAGTGATGTGTTGGTAATTGATTTTAACGAATCGCTGGATGCCATATTAGCTAAGGAAACTGTTCAAATTAAGTACAATGATGCTATTGTTGAAGGTGATTTTATGTTGGAACAGAATGAACGTATTTTAAAATTTACACCAAAAAATTTATGGTGTAGTGGTTCTTATAAGATTTTAGTTGATACGAAACTGGAGGATTTAGCAGGCAATAACTTAGCTAAGTTATTTGATACAGATGTAAAATCTGATAGAGACGCTAATAAAACACTGATTGACAACTACATAACGTTTAATATTTAATCGACATGATTATTAAAAAAGCCTTAAAAAAGTATCTATTGTTACTAGCGACTTTGTTCGTTTCGCAATTAATGCTATCACAATATTCAGAATATGAATGGGAAGAACGTGATACTTGGATGAACGTAAAAGATATTTTTGCACAAGCTGGAATAGATGACGGAAGTTTTGTGGCTTTGTTCGTTTCGCAATTAACAGTATCGCAATATTCAGAATATGAATGGGAAGAACGTGATACTTGGATGAACGTAAAAGATATTTTTGCACAAGCTGGAATAGATGACGGAAGTTTTGTGGCTGACATTGGTTGCCATGAAGGTTATTTGAGTGTTCATTTAGCGGAAACAGTTGGGTTAGAAGGAAGGGTATATGCCGTGGATGTAAGANTNGATCGCTTAGAAACTTTAAAAAGTAATCTCAAAGACAGAAAGCTCAGCAACGTGAATGTGATTCATGGAGATTATGATGACCCTAAGCTTCCTAAAAATGAACTGGATGTGGTTATTATTATGGATACATATCACGAAATGTCTGATTATATGACAATTTTAAAACATGTGCACACTTCATTAAAACCTGAAGGTAAATTAGTGATCATAGAAAAATTAAAGACACACCTTAAAGGAAAATCCAGAATTGCACAAATTGATGCGCATAGTTTAGGTCCAAAATATGTAAAGAATGAGCTGATTGATGCCGGTTTTAAAATTGTATATCAAGATAATGATATAGGAGACTGGGAGAATAATATAAATAAAGTAATTTGGATGTTAATTGCAGAAAAGCCAAAAGCGAATTAAATGAAACATCAAATGGATAGAAGAGAAGCCTTGAAACTAACGGGTTTGGCAGCAGCTACTGCAATTACAATACCCTCAATATTTGCATTTCAAAAAAAATTAATGATGAAACGAAAAATACCAAGCTCTGGAGAATTACTACCAGTAGTAGGTTTAGGCACTTGGCAAACTTTTGATGTCGGTAGAAATGTGGAACAGCGAATCCAATTATTAGAAGTTCTTAAAGAAATGAAATCACTTGGCGGCACTATGATCGATAGTTCACCAATGTATGGTAGTTCTGAAGAAGTGGTTGGAGATCTTTGTCAATCTATAAAAAATAATGATCATTTTTTTTATGCTACCAAAGTGTGGACTCATGGAAAAGCAGCCGGGACAGCGCAAATGAAAGCTTCTATGCGAAAAATGCAACGTGATACTATGGATTTAATGCAAATACATAATTTGACCGATTGGAAAACACATATTAAAACACTGAGAGATTGGAAATCTGAAGGCAAGATAAAATATTTTGGATTTACACATTATACAAATGATTCACATGACTTATTAGCTAAACTGATTACTCAAGAACACCCGGATTTTGTACAGTTTAATTATTCTATTAATGAGCGTCATGCAGAAAAACGATTATTAGATATTGCTAAAGACAATGGTACCTCAGTAATTATTAATAGACCATATGATGGAGGAAGTTTATTTAGAAAAATTAAAGAGAAAGAATTACCTGATTGGTGTACCGAACTCACTATTGAATCGTGGGGGCAGTATTTCTTAAAATATATTCTTGGCCACGAGGCAGTTAATTGTGTTATTCCAGGAACATCTAAAGTGGAACACGTAAAGGATAATATGAAATCAGGTTATGGTAGGCTTCCAAATGAAAAAGAGCGCTTAAAAATGCTAAGACATTTACAAACGCTCTAATTTTATGCTGTTTATTACTATTGGAGAAGAGATACTTGAAATATTCTATTTAACATAATATTAATTATAAGACAAACGGAATTGTAACTAGATTTAATTCAATTCCTTATGACTTATAGTACAATTCCAATTAACACACCGTTAACGGATTCTCTAAGTTTAAGAATACCTTTTGATTCTTGTGAAATCTTAGACAAACGTCTAACT
>JGI24023J19991_10000644_pt1 | contig 27200 bp, 31 predicted proteins | sample Cruoilmetagenom1_FD_19991 | JGI IMG/M metagenome (IMG submission 19991) | reverse complement strand
CGGCGGCGGATCGGCAGACGCCGCTGCGTGTTTTCGAGGGCTGTCGTGTCTAATGGAGCGAAATGATCCGGCGTTTGACACGGACCAGTTTGCCGACAATGCGATGGAGGAATTGTTAAACATCGGGGCCGATGTTCCGATGTGCATGGCGTCTGATTTTGCCCGAATAGGCGGTATTGGTGATCAGATTGAAATAATTGGGAACGCCCCTGATTTAGCGATATTACTCGTTAATCCACGTGTATCAGTGCCTACACCTTCGGTCTTTTCCGCCCTGGAGAACCGAAGTAACCCCCGCATGAATGCCATACCGCCCGAGCTGTCGGACACACCGGCTTTTGTGACGTGGCTGGCCGCACAGCGCAATGATCTGGAGCCCGCGGCCATTTCACAAGCCCCCGTAATTGAGACTGTGCTTGCGCAGATCAGGCAAACCTCCGGCTGTTTGCTGGCGCGGATGTCCGGGTCTGGGGCGACGTGCTTTGGTTTGTATTCGTCAGAGGCTGCGGCGCAACTCGCGTCATTACAAATTACAAATGTGCATCCGGATTGGTGGGTAAAGCCGACGGTTTTGATCAATGGCGCAGAAGCGGCGCCTCAGTTGATCCGCGCGACGACGTAGTCGGCAATATCGACCAGCATTTTGCGGATTGGATCGTCGGGCAACACCGATAGCGCCACCTTTGCCTTGCCCGCCCAGTCCAGCGCAATCTGGCGCGTATCGGTCAATGCGTCATGCTTGCCCAGCAAGGCCAGCGCATGTTCCAAATCGCCGTCAGCCTGTTTGCCCTTTTCGATGGTACGCACCCAAAAGGCATGTTCCTCATCATCGGCTTTGGCAATCGCTTTGATAAAGGGCAGCGTCAATTTGCGTTCGCGAAAATCATCCCCGATGTTTTTGCCAATCGCATCGCCACCTGTCAGATCCAGCAAATCATCCACGATCTGAAAGCTGATCCCCATCGCATCGCCATAGGTGTGCAGCGCCTTGATTTGATCATCCGACGCATCCGCGATCACCCCACCAACCTCGCAAGCGGCCGCAAACAACGCGGCGGTCTTGCCGCGCACCACTTGCAGGTAAATCTCTTCGGACGTGGCCAAATCCTGAGCTGCGGTTAGCTGCAAAACTTCGCCCTCGGCGATGGTGGCCGATGCGTTGGCAAGGATGTCGAGCACTTGCAGCGAGCCGGTTTCGACCATCAACTGAAAGCTGCGTGAAAGCAGGTAATCACCGACCAACACGCTGGACTTATTGTCCCACAACAAGTTCGCAGTCGGGCGACCGCGGCGCTGTCCGCTTTCGTCAACCACATCATCATGAAGCAATGTGGCGGTGTGTATGAACTCGACCGTGGCGGCCAAATGGACGTGGTAGGGGCCCGCGTAGCCACACAGCCGCGCGGTGGCCAATGTCAGCATCGGGCGCAAACGCTTGCCGCCAGCTTCGACCAGATGCGCGGTGACTTCGGGGATGCGCGGCGCGTGTTTTGATGCCATGCGTTCAGCGATCAGCGCGTTCACTTGGTTTAATTCCGTCGCCAAATGGGCGCTCAGGCGCTCGTGTGGCTTTGCTGCGATGTTATCTAGTCCCATCATTCTCTCGTCAGGCGGCTCGACAAACCGGCGGGTTTGCCATTATGTGATTTCTTATGAAAGAACTCCTGCGCACCACTGACATTACCGTCATAGCTTTTGCCAAAGCGCTCCTTCATGGCGAGGGTATAGACTGCTTTGAAATGGACGTAAATATGAGTGTGCTTGAGGGCGGCATTGGAATATTCCCGCGCCGCCTGCTGGTGCGCGAGAAAGAGTTGTTCATAGCCCGCTCCATTTTGCGCGACAATGATATCCCTTTCGAAGAGCGCGGCTGATGGGTTTTTCAGCTGATGACCTAAGCCGTGATTTATTTCTGAACGGCGCGCTGGAAATCTTGCAACCAAGGACCGGATATCGCGCCGGCGTGGACCCGGTATTACTGGCCGCCACCGTGCCTGCCTTTGCTGGCGACAGCGTTTTGGAATTGGGCTGCGGCGGAGGCGTGGCCAGCCTGTGCTTGGCAGCGCGGGTGCCCGGCGTGACACTTACTGGCATTGAATTGCAGGCGGACTATGCCGATTTAGCGCGGCGCAATGCAACGGCAAACGGGGTGCCGATGGAGGTGCACTGCGCCGACTTGCGCCATCTGCCCGACGCGGTTTTGCAACAGAATTTCAACCATGTCATCGCCAACCCGCCATATTATTTGCGAAAACATGGCACCGCAGCGACGGATGCGGGACGCGAGACAGCTTTGGCTGAGCAAACACCGCTTGCCGACTGGATCGCAGTGGCCACACGCCGCCTGAAACCCAAAGGGTTCTTGAGTGTTATTCAAGATGCTGAACGGCTGCCGGAACTGCTGGCCGCAATGGATGACCGGTTGGGGGGGGTAAAAATTCTACCCTTATCGCCGCGCAATGGCCGCCCCGCACAATTGGTGATCATGCAGGCCCGCAAAGGCGCGCGCGCCGCGCCGCAATTGCTGGCCCCCATCATACTGCACGAAGGCGACGCACATGATGGCGACCGCGAAAGCTACACACCACAAATCCGCGCGGTGCTGCGCAAAGGTGCGGCTTTGGCGTTGAACGGCGTTAACACAAAATAAAGTTTTCCAGTGTTTTCTAGGACCATCGGTCGCAGCCTTATGGTTTTTCGTGACAGAGCGCAAAATCTATGCTCGACTGTAGATACGGAAATCAAAATAAGGGAGAACAACTTATGACTATGAGTTCACACCTAAATGAACTTCGCAAAAAACACCAAAATCTATCGGATATGGTTGAGCAAGAGCAGCGCAACGCAGGCAGTGACGATCTGCATATCGTCGACCTCAAAAAACAAAAGCTACGATTAAAGGAAGAGATCTCGCGTCTCACGGCTTAGGGCAGTCAGCCTAGCTTAATCCTTGGAAATCTTGGCACTGGCGCGCGCCGCCAGTGCTGCACCTAGCGTGATCAAAAGGGCCGCAACCAGCAGCGCCCATGTGGCATCCGCAATGCCCGCTCCAATCAAAACAAATGTCGACAGCAATGGGGCCGCGTAGGAGGCAACGCCCAACAGTTGAATGTTGCCGTGTTTCACCCCGATATCCCAGACATAGAACGCCAGACCTACGGGTCCAAGCCCTAGCGCAAAGATCGACGCCCAACCAAGCCTGTTTTGAGGCCAAACCGTGGTTTCAAGCGCCAGATGGGCGACCGCAGACAAGACTGCCGTGGCCAGACAAAAGATCGCAACACTATCGGTGGGGATGTCGCCCAACCGGCGTGACAGCACCGAATAACCGGCCCAAGTTATGGCGCACAGCAGCGCCAAACCATACCCCACCATCGCGTCAGCCTGAAAGCCGCCGCCGCCATTCAGCACGATCATCGCCGCGCCTGCAAAACTGATCAGGGCCCCGATGATGTGTCCTTTTTTAAGCGTCTCGTTTGGTAATAGGCCCGAGAATAGGACAATCAACAACGGCCAAAGGTAGGCGATCAACCCNGCCTCGGCCGCAGGCGCGCTGCGCAGGGCAGAGAANTACAAAAAATGATAGCCAAANAGNCCCGNGGTTCCGAATGCATAAATGCGCCAGTTGATCCGTGCNAANTGTCGAAAACTGCCGTTAAACCCCGTCCAAATCAAACCGATGGCNCCACCAATTGAAAAACAGATTGCGGTCAATTGTAGNGGCGGCACGGGGCTGGTGCCAACCGTGAACAGCGCCAACAAGGACCAGAGCAGGACTGCCGTAAACCCGATCAAAGTGGCGCGGTTTGTCATAAACTGATGTCTTTTTGGGCGATGAAGCGACGATCTGTGCGGTATTGGTGCATATTTTCGACCTCTTTTTGCACCCACTTAATGAAGGCTTTGATTTGCGGCCGATTCTCGGCCCCCTCGGGACAAACAACACGGTAACGGGCTGTTACAGCGATGGCCAGTGGAAATGGGGCCGCGCGCTCTGCCAGCGTGTCTCGCCCCAATACCACGCCAGTTCCAGCAATGGCCGAATCGAGCGCATGATCGGACTGCGAAAATCGCGGGCGACCTTCCGGCGGCAAGCCCAAGCCTTGTGCGAGAAACCAGGTGCCCCAATTCGAGGTTTGTTTGATAAAAAGGAAGTCGTCTTGATGCAGTAAAGTTGCATTGTGCATATCCCTTGATGATTGGCATTTTTCGGCCATTTCGGGGGACATCATCGGGGCCAGCCGCGATGGTGGGGTATGGTTTGGCGCTGTGCATTTTGCCATGCTGCATTCAGGTTGCCAAAGCCTTGGGACGTGAGTTCATTTCAGTTAAGTATAACTAATCTGAAGGAATGAAAGGTCTCGTTTGTCAGTTGTTTTTCAAAGTAGCATATTGGGTGAAGTTAAATAACTTTGTTAAACAAGGAGCAGGAAATGCTTGCAGTCGCATCAGATACGAGGGTTAAAGCCTTACTAGAAAAAGGTCGTAAGGAACGCAGCGATGCTTTCTTTGCTGCGTTCAGATGGCTTAAGTCCCCAAAGCTGACGATGAGAATAGCAAAACGGGCAGTGCCAAAACAGCACTGCCCGGGTTTAGTCACTTAGGTCAGATACTGCCCACCATTCGCGGTGAGGGTCGAGCCTGTGATGAATCCAGAGTCGTCCGAGGCCAAAAAGGTCACACAATGGGCGATCTCGTCGGCTTCGCCTAAACGCCCAACGGGAATTTGTGCGATGATACTTTCACGCACTTTCTCCGGCACGGCCATCACCATTTCTGTGCCGATGTAGCCCGGGCAAATAGTGTTCACGGTGATGCCCTTGAAGGCCCCTTCTTGAGCCAATGCTTTGGCAAACCCGATATCGCCCGCTTTGGCCGCCGAGTAATTCGCTTGCCCCATCTGCCCTTTTTGGCCGTTGATCGACGAGATGTTGATAACACGGCCAAAACCGCGACTACGCATTCCATTCCAGAGCGGGTGGGTCATGTTAAAAACACCGTTCAGATTGGTGTCCATCACTTCTTGCCACTGCTCGCGGGTCATTTTGTGGAACATGCAGTCGCGGGTGATGCCCGCGTTGTTAACCAGAACGTCAACCGGGCCAAGATCAGCCTCGACCTTTGCGATGCCGGCGGCACAGGCATCATAATCGGCCACCGACCATTTATAGGTCGCGATGCCTGTGTCTTTGGTGAACTGTGCGGCGGCGGCGTCGTTGCCGGCATATGTGGCGGCAACGGTGTAGCCTTTTGCGGCGAGTGCTTTGGAAATCGCTGCGCCTATACCGCGCGTACCTCCGGTGACAAGGGCAATTCTGGTCATGCTTAGCTCCAATCGAGTGCGTAATGAAGTTACGCTAGGTTGATCAAATGCGCAACATTATTGCGCGGCTGATTTTTTCTACCCGCGTTCGACGCAGAGCGCAACACCCATTCCACCACCGATGCACAATGTTGCCAGGCCTTTTTTGGCATCGCGACGGACCATTTCAAAAAGCAGGGTGTTTAGAATGCGGCAGCCAGAAGCCCCAATCGGGTGGCCAATCGCAATCGCGCCACCATTGACGTTCACCACTGCCGGGTCCCAGCCCATATCTTTGTTGACGGCGCAGGCCTGTGCTGCAAAGGCTTCGTTTGCCTCAACCAGATCCAGATCCTCCGGCTTCCATCCCGCGATTTCAAGTGCTTTGCGGCTGGCTCCGATTGGTCCAACGCCCATGATGGATGGGTCCAAGCCGACGGTTGCATAAGAGGCGATGCGGGCCATCGGCGTGATGCCACGTGCCGAGGCGTTGTCGGCTGACATCAAAAGAACAGCCGCTGCGCCATCGTTAATGCCACTGGCGTTTGCAGCGGTGACCGAGCCGTTTTCACGCACAAAGGCGGGCCGCAGTTTCTGCATGCTTTCGAGCGTTGCGCCGTGCCGGATATACTCATCCGCGTCGATGATTACCTCGCCTTTGCGCGTTTTAACGGTGAAAGCAGCGATTTCGTCAGCAAATTTGCCGGCTTTTTGTGCCGCTTCGGCTTTGTTTTGACTGGCGACGGCGAATTCGTCTTGCATTTCGCGGCTGATGTCCCATTGATTGGCAACGTTTTCAGCGGTTTGACCCATGTGGTAGCCGTTAAAGGCATCCCACAATCCGTCACGAATCATCGAGTCGATGTATTTTACATCGCCCATCTTGTGCCCTGCACGTAGGTGCGCAACATGCGGGGAAAGCGACATGTTTTCCTGACCGCCCGCGGCAACGATATCGGCATCCCCTAGTTTGATGTGCTGGGCGGCCAGCGCGACAGCGCGTAGACCAGATCCACAAACCTGATTGATCGACCAGGCGGCTGATTCGATGGGCAGACCAGCATTGATATGGGCCTGACGGGCAGGATTTTGGCCCTGACCGGCGGTTAAAACTTGACCAAGAATGGTTTCAGAAACATCTGACTTTTCGATACCGGCGCGTGCGACGATTGCCTCAAGCACAGTTGTGCCTAAGTCATGCGCCGGCGTGTTGGCAAATGATCCAAGAAAGCTGCCGACAGCGGTACGAGCGGCTGAAGCGATTACGATATCGGTCATAATTTGTGTCCTTTGTGTTGAAGATACGAAGGACAGATACCGCCCCCCTGCAAAAACTACCTATAGCCTAGAAGGTTTGTGCAGGTGCAGCAAGAGAGGGCTAAGCGTGCCTTTTTTTAGCAGGTGCACGCCACGGCGGCACCGTTGTTGGTGCCCCGAAGAAATAGCCTTGCATACAATCAATGCCGATTGATTCGAGGAAATGTGCGTCTTCTTCTGCCTCGACACATTCGGCAACGGTGAACATTTCAAATTGCTCGGCGATTGAAACCAGCGCCTTGGACAGCACCTGATTGTCGGGGTCGGCATGAATGTTGCGAATAAATTGTCCGTCAATTTTGACGATATCAAAGTAGAAATCCTTAAGGAAACGAAACGCGGTATAACCTGCGCCGAAATCATCCAATGCAAAGGACACGCCATAATTTTGCAAATCCGACATAAAGGAGGTGACAAGTTCTGGCATCAGCATGGCCGAGGATTCAGTAATTTCCAGTATCAGCCGCTCGGCCACAGTCGGATCAACCTGCATACCGTGGTTCAAAGTATCCATCCAACGCTTGTAACCGATAGAGCGGGCAGACATGTTGATCGACAGTCGTAACCCCGGTTCTTCGGTGAGGGCCTCTAGGCCCATTTCAAGCGCAAGGCAGTCAATGATACGACCCATCTCATCGGTCTCCACCACTTCGATAAAATCGCGGGCGGGAATGATGCGACCGGTGTCGTCCAACACACGGATCAATCCTTCATAAAAGGCAGGTCGGTGCAGGCGATCGGCGCGCACAATAGGCTGATAGGCAAGCATCACTTGTTTACGGCGCAACGCATCGCGAACCATCTCCAGGGTATTTTTGTCGCGGGACCGGATCGCAAAATCCAATGGGTTGTCCAATTCAGGAGATAAATCCGGTGTTGAAAAAATCTGAGTTGCAGGCATTTTGTCCTCCGCGACATGTTAGGTCACAATGTGGTCATGACACTTAAGAACAGGTAAATGTTCCCATTTAGTTCTAATTTTGCTAAAAGGGTTTCGAGCTGCATAACGCAATGAAAGTAGGGTATTTTATGGAAGATAGCTGTACATGGGTCGGTAGTGAGCCAATTTATATTTCATACCATGATGAAGAATGGGGGGTGCCGGAATACGACAGCCGTGCCCTTTGGGAGAAACTGATTCTGGACGGTTTCCAGGCCGGACTGAGCTGGATCACCATTCTAAAGAAGCGCGACAATTTCCGAAACGCCTTTGCCGGATTTGATCCTGACGTGATCGCGGGCTGGGGCGAAGCGGATGTGGAGCGGCTGCTGGGGGATGCGGGCATCGTCCGCCATCGCGGCAAGATCGAGGCGACGATTGGCAACGCCAAGGCATGGCAAGTGATCGAAGCACGCGAGGGGTTCGACAAGTTTCTATGGAATTACATGGGCGGAAAGCCATTGCAAAACCGGTTCGAAACTATGGATCAGGTGCCTGCGCAGACATCGCTGTCGGTTCAAATTTCAAAGGACCTAAAGAAAGAAGGCTTTCGATTTTGCGGTCCGACCATTGTCTACGCCTTTATGCAGGCCGTTGGTATGGTGAATGACCATGTTGTGGGCTGCGACTGTCATGACAAGGTGGCAAAACTGGCACGGTAACGCCGCTCAATCCTGACGGTTTTCCTCGCGACTGCGAAGAATGCCCGTCAGGGCTTGATGAGCGCATTGATGATGGCCAGCGCGCTATTGCTGTCCCATTCCGCATCGCCACGCAGGCGGGCAATCTCGCGCCCGTCTGGATCAATGATCACCGAAATCGGCAAGCCTAGAACGCCCATATCACGGGCCAATTTTTGTTTCGGGTCCAACAAAACGGGCAATTCGGTGATCTCGGCTTTGGCAAAGAACTTGGTGATCCCTGGCAAGGTGTTGCGCCCCGTGGCGATGGTCAGCACCTCAAACGTATCCCCGCCCAACGTTTCCTGCAGGGCATTCAACGACGGCATTTCCTTGCGGCAGGGTGCGCACCATGTCGCCCAGAAATTCACCAAAATGTATTTGCCGCGGTAGTCCGACAATTGATGCGCCCCACCTTCCGGATCGGTAAACACCTTGTCGGATACAGGCGCGGGTGCGCTATGAAACACCAGCTTTTTCATCAACCCTGTGCGCAGGGCCTCAAGCTCGGCCGTATCGGCCACCGCAGTATTTGCACCGACCGCAAGGGCGGCGTATAGGACCATAGAACGCAAGATTCCCATTTTATTCCTCTCAGGGCCATACACATGACCAACAAATCAAAAGACACCAGCAATGCCAACACCATGTGGGGCGGGCGGTTCGCCGCTGGACCTGACGCGATCATGGAGGCCATAAACGCCTCGATCGGATTTGACCAGCGGATGGCCGCACAAGACATCCAAGGTTCACGCGCCCATGCCGCCATGTTGGCCGCCACAGGCATCATCACAGATACAGACGCTGCGGCCATAGGGGAAGGCCTGCTCACGGTGTTGTCAGAAATCGAAGCTGGAAAATTTGAGTTTTCCACGGCTTTGGAAGATATCCACATGAATGTTGAGTCCCGTTTGAAGGATTTGATTGGCGAACCTGCTGGCCGTCTGCACACGGCGCGGTCGCGCAACGATCAGGTCGCGCTGGATTTTCGCATGTGGGTGCGTGGTCAGGCCGATGCGGCGATTGAGGGGCTAGAGGCCCTGATGAAGGCGCTATTGGCGCAAGCCGAAGCCGGTGCTGATTGGGTGATGCCCGGTTTCACCCATTTACAGGTCGCCCAACCCGTCACATGGGGCCACCACATGATGGCCTATGTCGAAATGTTTGGCCGCGACATGTCGCGCTTTCAAGATGCACGCAACCGGATGAACCAATCGCCCTTGGGCGCTGCGGCACTTGCCGGCACATCCTTCCCGATTGACCGCCACATGACGGCCGAGGCACTGGGCTTTGACGCCCCCGCTGCCAACTCTCTGGATGCCGTGGCTGACCGCGATTTCGCGCTGGAGTTTCTGGCGGCCTCGACAATCTGCGCCATGCACCTGTCGCGCTTTGCCGAAGAACTGGTGATCTGGTCCTCGGCCCAGTTCCGGTTCGTGGCACTGTCGGATCGGTTTTCGACGGGATCGTCGATTATGCCACAGAAAAAGAACCCAGATGCCGCCGAATTAATCCGTGCCAAAATCGGCCGAATCATGGGGGCGATGGTCGGCCTGTTCACCGTGATGAAAGGGCTGCCGCTGACCTATTCCAAGGACATGCAAGAAGACAAGGAACAAGTGTTTGATGCTGCCGACAGTCTAATGCTGGCACTGGCGGCGATGACCGGCATGGTCGCCGACATGAACGCCAATGTGGACGAGCTGGAGCGCGCCGCCGCCACTGGGTTCTCAACCGCCACCGATCTGGCCGACTGGTTGGTGCGCGAGTTGGGTATGCCGTTCCGCGAGGCACACCACGTGACCGGCACGCTTGTCGGTATGGCCGAAAGCAAGGGTTGTGATTTGCCCGAACTGACCATTGAGGATATGCAATCGGTTCATAGCGCGATCAACACAGGCGTGTTTGACGTGCTGGGCGTGCATAATTCAGTTGCCAGCCGGATGTCTTATGGCGGCACGGCGCCTGCCCAAGTACGCAAGCAAATCGCCCGCTGGAAAGAGGAATTGGCATGAAACCTGTTATTGCAATAATCACTGTTTTGTTCGTTGCGGGTTGCGGCGCCGATGGCGAACCCGTCCGCCCCACCAAAAATGCAGGCACGACACTTATGCCTCCAGGGTCAAGGACAACAGTCAAAATTAGCGGCACTGCGCGGTTTGGTGTGACGTGGCGGGCCCGATAGGCCCGCTATAACACCCAGCGAAAGGCGCGTTTCAACTCGGCGACGGCATCTTGATCGTACCAACGCCCATGCGCTAAAATGATGCGCTCTGGCCCCCAGTCAATCATCTGCTCAATGGCGGCCCGCAACTTGCGTCGCCCCTTTGAGAACGTCATCTGCATATCACGGGGCATTTTGCCGTCAGGGTCTTGAATGCCCCCAAATCGAGTCAGGATCCGCATAATCCGCGACAGGTTCCTTGGCTCAAAATTCTCGATCAGATCGGTCAGGATCAGGGTGTGCGAAGCGACGTGAAAAAACACGGCCTCGCGGTGAATCTTGCTGCCCTCAACCACCATCTGTTTGATCTGCCCCGCCCATGCGTCGGGGGCCGTTTGGCTCAAATCCTCATCAAAGCGCATGTTCATGCCGTGCTTTTTCGCCCGCGCAACCACACCGGGGGCGGCATAGGCGCGCGCCTTTGGAAAAGCGGCCTGCCATTCGGTGACAAAGGCATAGTGAATCCAGTTGGGCGCGATCAGGTGACTGACGGGACCAAGTGCCGCGATCTCGGACTTCAACGCGTCGCTGATCTTGGTTGGAGAATGCAGCCAGATATCGCCATTTTGCAGACGAACCACCGTCATGCGGGTTGAAAATGGCACACCGTAAAACCGGATCGACGGCCCATCAACTAGCCAGATGTCATCGGCCAAAGGTTTCAAAGTATTTAGCGGTTCATACCCAGCCATTAGATGTGCCCCAATCCTCGGTGACAAAGGATTATCACATAGTCCGCCAATATTGCATCCAGAATTTCAATAAGACCCAGCATCAACGGGATCGAGTCTGGCGTGCTGGGAAAAACATGGCCCAAGTCCAGTAGCACGACAAAAATATACCCCCAACCTGCGATAATCCCGCCTATGGCGGCGGCCCTGTTGCCACGCAGTAACCCGACTGCCGAGACAAGCGCACCAATTCCCAACAGGATTAGAAATACATTGAACCCCCAAAAAATGCCCCCCCCCGAGAGGGGCAAAACTGCGGGTCTCGATAGGTCCGCCGGGAACGAGAGTGACAAAGGTAACGACCAATAGAAGGAGCATTTTTCCAGCCGGCGAGAAAAACACCCCCGCATCAACAGCCAAAGACGCGATGCGGCTGCGTATACTGCAGGCCGCAATGCAGACCTATCAAAAACAGGGTTTTCACACGGCCAAGATGAGAGACAATTGCCATTGCAGCAGGCTTGGCCAAGGGCACGCTCTACCTCTATTTCAAAAACAAAGATGAATTGACCAACACCCTAGTGAAATGGATTTTCCAACAACTCGAACAAGAGTTTATCCCGCAGAATGAAATCCAAACGCTCGCCGACTACATGGCGCAGTTGCAATGGTTGTTGGACACCCCGGTTGATGCCCGCCGCGACACGCGGCTGTTTTTTGAAGTGCTTGGCCCCGGCTTTGGCACCCCCGAAGTGACCGCCGAGATCGCCGCGTTTTTTGAACGTATAGCCGCCAAAAACGCAGCCCTGTTGGAGCAGTTGATCCTGGCGGGTGAAGTGGGTCGTTCCAACCCGCACTATTCAGCGGATTGAACGGGGAGGTAAGGCCAGTTTGGAATCTCTTAAATGTCTGGCTGCGGTGTTTCAAACTGCAATCCCTGACCAGCAAAAGGATTCTGATATGACCCGCCGCGATGCAAACCTAACCGACGAGGACCAAGCCGCCCTGAAATACACCCATTACCTAAAGGCCAATGATGGTCGCCATAACAAAGACTATGACGCCTCCGACCCGGATATGCCGCAATCCGAAAAGAACGTGATCCGCGAAGTGCGCCGTCTCAAGAATTTCTACATATCCGCAGCGGGCTATTTCCCATTGGTGTTGTTCTTGTTGGTCATCAACCTGTTGACCAGCCCCGGCTATTTGTGGGTGGTTTGGCCAGCGCTTGGAATGGGCACTGGCATTGTGATGCAAGCGATCCGTGTGTTCGGGTTCGCCGGTCAATTCGGTGGTGACTGGGAAAAACGCCAAGTCGAAAAAGACTGCGCAACCTATAGCAACAGAACATGTGGCGCGCGTCAGAAGGATATAATGCTTTGAATTTTGTTAGTCGGCTCATTGGCAAACTCATTTTACGGGCGGCTTATTTGACACTGATCATTTTGTCCGCGTTATTTCTGGTTTTTCACGGATTGGTGATCGCGGAAGTATTGCCAAGAAACATCGTTTGGGGTGGCAGATTGACTGATGCCACGTTCCTGCCGTTGGAACTGTTGGCCGTTGTACTGAACCTGCTGCTGATGATGACTGGCGCCGTCACGGGGGAATTTGTGACGGCAAAGGCTGCCAAAGTGATTGTCGAACGGACCAAGTGGTTTTTGTTTTTTTGTTTTGGTCAACTCTGTTGCAGGCCTGTTTTCCCCGACAACCTTCGAGGTCCTTATGACGCCTGTAACCGCGCTCTATGCGCTTTGCCTCTTTAGGATAAATCGGTTCTCCAAAACCGCATGAACAATGCGACCTGTCAGGCACCGAACAAAGGGGCGGCTAAAATGCTTCGCTGCGCCCCCTTGTCATTTCTGGCATATTCTTTATCCGTTCTGCGCTAGGGAATACTGCCAACAGGACGTCACAATGGACCATTTTCTATATCAAAACGGAGTTTTGCACGCCGAAGATGTCGCCGTGCCAGATATTGCCGCCAAAGTTGGCACCCCGTTTTACCTCTATTCCGCCGCCACGTTGCGTCGCCATTTCCGGCTGTTTGATGACGCGCTTGCGGGCATGGACCATCTGGTCTGCTACGCGATGAAGGCCAATTCCAATCAAGCCGTCCTAAAGCTGATTGGTGATATGGGCGCTGGTATGGATGTGGTTTCGGGCGGAGAATATGCGCGGGCGCGTGCCGCGGGCGTTCCGGGCGAGCGGATCGTGTTTTCCGGCATCGGCAAAACCCGTGATGAAATGCGCGCAGCCCTGACGGGTGGCATCCGCCAGTTCAACGTTGAGTCCGAGCCTGAGATGGAAGCCCTGAACGAGGTCGCCTTGTCGCTGGGTGTGGTCGCGCCAATCACCGTGCGCGTGAACCCCGATGTTGATGCCAAAACTCACGCCAAAATCGCGACCGGCAAGTCCGAAAACAAATTTGGCATACCAATTTCCCGCGCCAGCGAGGTCTACGCAATGGCCGCCGCGATGAAAGGGCTAGAGGTGATCGGCATCGACGTGCATATCGGCAGTCAATTGACCGACCTTGCCCCCTATGCTGCCGCTTACAAAAAGGTGGCAGAACTGACCAAACAGTTGCGCGCCGAGGGCCACACCATCAAGCGGTTGGATCTGGGTGGCGGATTGGGCATCCCCTATGAGCGCTCCAACGACGCCCCGCCATTGCCGATAGAGTATGGACAAATGGTCGAGGACACCTTGGGTGATCTGGGTTGTGAGATCGAGATCGAACCGGGTCGTTTGATCGCCGGTAATGCCGGTATTTTGGTGTCCGAAGTGATCTATGTGAAGCAAGGCGAAGACCGTCAGTTCCTGATCTTGGACGCGGCGATGAATGATCTGATCCGCCCCGCCATGTACGAAGCCCACCACGACATTATCCCCGTGATAGAGCCCGCCGCCGGCGTTGAACAAACCCCCTATGACATCGTGGGGCCGGTCTGCGAATCTGGCGACACCTTTGCCAAACACCGCGATTTGGCGCCGATGACGGCGGGTGAATTGATCGCCTTTCGCTCGGCGGGTGCTTATGGTGCCGTGATGGCGTCAGAATATAATTCGCGCCCGATGATCCCCGAAGTTCTGGTCGATGGGCATCAATTCGCTGTTATTCGGGCACGTCCAACCTTGGAAGATATGATAAATCGCGATACCATACCTGAATGGCTCTGATCCAAAGGGGCCGGAAAGCCAAGGTATGAGCAAACAGAACCAGCCTGACACGCGCGCCCTGACGGGGTTGGCATGGCCTCTGCGCCTGACCCGCCTTGGTATGGTTGCGGAACGGGCGACACAGGCATTTTGGCCGTTTTGGACCGTTTGTATGCTGGCCATCGCGCTGGTGATGCTCGGCGTGCAAGATTTCATATCGCCTCGCGCGGGGATGGGTGTGATGGCCCTGTTTGGCGCTGCTGCGATCTGGGCGCTGATCTATGCTGCGCGACTGTTTCGTTGGCCCAATGCTGCTGAGGCCGTTGAGCGGCTAGACAACACCCTGCCAGGCCACCCGATCACCCAATTAACCGACACCCAAGCCATTGGCACCCAAGACGCCGCCTCCGAGGCCGTTTGGAAGGCGCATTTGGCGCAGATGGCCGCGCGCGTGCAGGGGGCAAAACCCGCCCCCGCAGATTTGCGCGTAGCGTCCAAAGACCCCTATGCCCTGCGCTTTGTTGCGACATTGGCGCTGCTGGTGGCGCTGCTGTTTGGCTCGGCTTCCAAGGTCGCGACGGTCGGCGAAATTGCGACAGGGCAGGGTGGCACAGCCCTTGCCGCTGGCCCCAGTTGGGAAGGCTGGGTTGAGCCACCGACCTATACCGGCAAACCCAGCCTTTATCTGAATGACTTGCCAACGGGTGACATCAGCGTGCCCAAAGATGCACGCATCACCCTGCGCTTATATGGCGAAGTTGGTGCACTCTCAGTGCAGGAAACCGTGTCCGGAACCGACGCGTTCACCGATCCCGCAGCCATCAGCCATGAACTAACCGTTACACAAGACGGCACCCTGAGCATCGACGGCCAAGGCGGCGCGCAGTGGACGATTTCGATCCTGCCCGACATGCCGCCGGACGTGCGCATCGACGGCGAGTTGAAACGGGCAGAGCAAGGTGTGATGCACCAGCCTTTTGCCGCCAGCGACGACTATGGCGTGGTGCGTGGTTCGGCGGAGTTCCAACTGGATCTGGACGCTATGCAACGCCGCTATGGATTGGCAACCGCGCCGGAACCTCGCGCGCCGATCAATTTGGATCTTCCGATGCCCTTCACGGGGGATCGCAGCGCATTCTCTGAGGAACTGGTCGACAACCTGTCGGAACATCCGTGGGTCGGGCTGCCGGTCACGCTGACCCTGATAGTTGAAGATGCATCTGGCCAAACGGGACAATCCGTTCCCATGCAATTGGACCTGCCGGGCCGTCGCTTTTTCGCCCCGCTCGCCCGCGCGGTGATTGAACAACGCCGCGACCTGCTGTGGTCACGCGAAAACGGCGCGCGGGTGTCACAAGTGTTGCGCGCTGTCACCCACCGCCCCGAAGGTTTTGTGCGCAACAACGGGGCATATTTGATGCTGCGGGTGGCACTGACACGGCTAGAGGCGGCTGTGGCTTTTGACATGACCCCCGAGATACGCGACGAGATCGCGGCAGCCTTGTGGGAAATCGCACTGGTGTTTGAAGATGGCTCCTTGGCGGATGCCAAAGAACGCCTGCACCGCGCGCAGGAACGTCTGGCCGAAGCGATGAAAAACGGCGCCAGCAAAGACGAAATCGCCGAGTTGATGCAGGAATTGCGCGACGCCACCAAAGATTACATGCAGCAATTGGCCGAACAGCAACGCCAGAACGGCGACCAAGATCAGCAACAAGCCGAGAGCGGCGAGCGGTTCGAATTTTCGCAAGCCGAGTTGCAAGCCCTGATGGACCGGATTCAGGAGTTGATGGAAGAGGGCCGCATGGAAGAAGCGGCCGAACTGATGCAACGCATGAACGAGATGATGGAAAACCTTCAGATGGCCGAAGGTGGCGAGGGGGGTGAAAAATCCCCCGGCGAGCAATCTATGCAAGATTTGAAAGACACGCTGCGCGGCCAACAAGGCCTGTCTGATCAGGCATTCCGCGATTTGCAGGAACAGTTCAACCCCAACGCCAATCGCGGCGAAAGCGGTCAGAATCGCGGCGAAGCAGGCGGGCAGGGCGAAGGGCGCAGCCATGACGGGCAGGGCGACCAAGGACAGGGTGAAAACGGCGGCGAGTCCGGCGAACAAGGCGGCGGACAAACCGGCGAGGGCAAGGAAGGCTTGGCAGATCGTCAACAAGCCCTGCGCGACGAGTTGCAACGCCAAAAGGACGGGTTACCCGGAGGTGGAACCGCCGAGGGGGATGCGGCACGCGACGCTCTAGATCGGGCCGAGACCGCAATGAAGGGGGCCGAGGATGCGCTGCGTGGCGACCGCTTGGCCGAGGCCTTGGACAATCAGGCGCAAGCGATGGAAGCCCTGCGCGAAGGTATGCGCAATCTGGGCGAAGCGATCGCCAAAAACGAGCAACAACAGCAAAGCCCCGGCCAGCAGGGCGAATCACAAGGGCGTGACAACGCCAACGCACGCGATCCATTGGGGCGAGACAACAACGGGCGTGGCAAGATCGGCACGGAGGACGATTTACTGCAAGGCGAAGATGTCTATCGGCGGGCCCGCGAGTTGTTGGATGAATTGCGCCGCCGTTCGGGGGACAAACAGCGTCCTGATCTGGAACGGGAATACCTAGAGCGTTTGCTCGACCGGTTTTAGGGGGAGGGCGGCCATCCCTATTTCCAGACGCTATTACCTGCCAACACTTGTCCACGAATTTCCGCGCTATGTTGACCACGTTCAGGCGCCGCATTTATTTCAGGAGCGACGTCTGAAAATCTAGGAGCCGCGGCGGCCTGAGGTGCTCCGTTGAGGGTTTGCCAGACATCCCGCGCTTTCATATGTGGATCAACAGCGGCCTGTTGTGGCGACAACACAGGCGCAACACAAGCATCACTGCCCTCAAACAACGCGGCCCAATGGCGCAGGGGTTTGGTTGCGAAAATCGCCCCAAGGCTGGCGGTCTGGTCCGGCCATAGCGCGCGCTTAAACTGGGACTTGAAAACCGGATCATCCTGCAATCCCATCAGGTCCAAAAACTGGGCATAGAACTTTGGCTCCAGACATTGAACGCTTAAATAACCGCCGCCCAAACATCTGTAAGTGCGGCTCCAATGTGGCCCATCCAACAGGCTTTGGCCGCGTTCCTCGGACAGATCGCCATTTTGTCCGATCGCCATCAGCAGGTTCATCATATGCGCGGACCCATCGACGATGGCCGCATCCACCACACAGCCCTTGCCTGTGTCGCGCGCCTTTAGGATCGCTGACAACAATCCAACCGCCAAATACAAAGCCCCGCCGCCGATGTCCCCCAACAGGGTTGCAGGCGCAAGGGGCGGTGCATCCGGTTCTGACGCGTAATAAAGCGCCCCGCTTGTGGCAATGTAATTCAGATCATGCCCCGCCATTTGTGCCCTAGGGCCATCCTGTCCCCAGCCGGTCATCCGCCCATAGGCCAATTTTGGGTTCAGTGAATGGCACGGTTGCGGCCCCAATCCCAAACGCTCCATCACACCGGGGCGGAAACCTTCGATCAACCCGTCGGCATCTTTGATCAACGCCTTGGCAATCGCCAGATCATCCGCATCCTTAAGATCCAGCGTGATAGACCGCTTGCCACGATCCAACAGACTTGTTTCATTGGTGACCGATGGCCCAGTTCCAGCACGATGCAGGACAATCACATCTGCCCCAAGATCGGCCAGTAACATTCCGGCAAATGGTCCAGGTCCCAGCCCTTCTATTTCGACGATTTTAATTCCGGACAACATAGGTGTGGCGCTCCAGTTTTAGGGCACTTTCCAGCGATCGAGACTGGAAAGGTCACCAAATAAGGAGATGGCGGCCCTTTGGTTTGACAGGGTTTAGGACTCTGGCGTGGCGCCCGACATTTTCGCGGTCGCCGATAGCATCATCTGGTCCAACCACTGCCGCAATCCGTCCACGGTCTCGACATAGCTGGTCATGAGCGCTTCAAGGGATGGCACCATAGCGGTGATCTGTGGCGCATAGACATAGGCCAAAAACAACAACGTTGCCAAAATGATGATCAACCCAAATCCCAGACGAAAGCCGCTGCGGCCGCGTTTCCCTTCGGCTATGGCTTCTTCGGTCTCGACAACGGATTCATTTTGCAGCGACGAATTGATTTCCTCAATGTCCGGCAAAAGGTCACTGCGCGACGCATTGGGGTCGGCTTCCGGCTCTATGCCGCGCAAACGGGCGGTGCGCTGGCTGACCGCTGCACCTTGGCTGGCATCGGCTTGATCCAGGCCAAGATCGGGCTGTGTTTCCACGCCGCCTTGGGCTTCATCCTGACGTGCTTCGGTTTCCAGAGCGGCCTCTTGGCGCAAAACATCCAGCACGGCTTCGTCATGTTTTTGTTGTTCGCGCTCTGTTTCGGCTTCTTGATCAGTGTCCGGTTCATCCTCAGAGTCACCCTCAGGCTCATCCCCAGTTTCAACTGTCTGCTTTGTTTCAGGCTCTACTTCAGGTTCCGGATCGGATTGATCATTGGCCTCTTCGGTCCTGTGGTCTTGATGGTCGCCAGCTTGCTCCTCATCCCCAATTTGATCGGCGGATTTTTGAAACCAGGTTTGCCCACAGCTGGAGCATTGCACATCACGCCCGTCTTTGGGTATGACACTGTCATCTACCTCGTATTGTGCATCGCAATTCGGGCATAGTAACCGCATGATTTTCCCCGTCCCAGCCACGTTCTGCGGCCAAACTATTACTGTTAACTATTTACGTTGTAACGCGGGATGGGCGAAGATCAATCCTTTTGAGCGTTCTTTATATTGAAACATTGAACAATCTTAGGCACAACTGTCCTCAAAACGGATAAGAAAGGGCGCAATGTGATCGAACTGCAAAATGTCGCCTACAGCTATGGCGGGGGGGAATTATTATCGGATATTTCGCTAAAATTGGCCCCTGGATCGTTTCATTTCCTAACAGGGCCATCGGGGGCAGGTAAAACCACCTTTCTCAAGCTGTGTTACATGGAATTGATGGCCTCTTCGGGTCTTGTGCAGGCCTTTGGCCGCGACACACGTGCTATGGATCGAAGCGAAATTGCCCGAAACCGGCAACGCATCGGCGTGGTGCATCAGGATTGCCAATTTCTGGACCATCTGTCCATTTCGGCCAATGTGGCGCTACCCTTGATGGTTGCGGGGCGCGATGTGAGCCATGAAGCCGAAAATCTGAATGATTTGCTGTCTTGGGTCGGGTTGACGCATCGCGCCGACGCGCTTCCGGATGAGCTGTCAGGTGGTGAGCGGCAACGGGCGGCCTTGGCCCGTGCAGTGATTATGTCACCGGATGTGGTTCTGGCGGATGAACCAACAGGCAACGTTGATTGGGAGATGTCAAAGCGACTGCTGACGCTGCTGGTCGAGTTGAACAAAATGGGCAAAACCATCATGATCGCCACCCATGACCTAAACCTGATCCGCGCCGCAAAATCGCAGGTCAATGCGCGGGTGTTGCGGATCAGCAATCAACGGCTGCAATTGGCAGGATCAGATTTGTGAAATTGGATATGGAACAGGTAGTTGCGCTGCTAAAGGGCGACACACAATCCGCCAAAGTGGTGCCACCCAGCGGGTACACGGCCACTTTGACACTTTTTACATCGGGCGCGATGGCGTTTTTGGTGGTGTTCGCGCTGGCGCTATCATTGGCCACGGGCCGATTGGCCGACAGATGGTCCAGTGAGTTGGCCCGCTCCTCTACCGTGCGCATATCGGCTCCAGCTGGTCAGATGGACGCGCAAACCCGCGCCGCCGCAGAAGTGTTGCGCACCACACCCGGTGTGGCCCAGGCACGGGTATTGAGCCATGACGAGCAAAAGGCACTGTTGGCACCGTGGTTTGGACCCGACCTGCCAATCGACAGCCTGCCAATCCCGCAACTCATCGAAGTGATCGAGGATGGCGACGGGTATGACGTTGAGGGGTTGAGATTGCGCCTCTCTGCCGAAGCGCCGGGTGCGGTTTTGGATGATCATACACGCTGGCGCAAACCTTTGGTCAAAGCGGCGGATCGTTTGCGCTCGCTTGGGCTGTTTTCTATCTTGTTGATCACACTTGCGACAGGCGCGATGATCACGTTGGCAGCGAATGCGGCCTTGGCGGCGAATAAACAGGTGATCCGCGTGCTGCGCTTGGTCGGGGCGCAAGACACCTATATCGCCCAAGCCTTTGTGCGCCGCTTTACCTTGCGCGCCCTAACGGGGGCGATTGCCGGATCGGTGCTGGGGATGATCGCCATGTTGCTGCTGCCCAGTGCATCCACTGCAGGTGGCTTTTTGACCGGGCTTGGGTTTCAGGGCTGGCACTGGCTCTGGCCGTTCATCATTCCGCCCTTTGCGGCAGGGGTGGCGTTCTGGGCAACCCGCGCCGCGGCCCTTCGCAGTTTACGGGAGCAAACCTGATGGCCTATGCAATTCAATGGCTGCGCAGCCTGATTTTTGCAACACAAATGTATCTGATGATGCCGCTTATGGCGCTGGTGTTCGTGCCCTTTGCATTGTTTGATCGCACCGCCGTTTACGCATTTGTCAAAACCTATGCCCGCTATTGCCGCTGGACTTTGGCATGGATCGCAGGGGTGAAAACCGAAGTGCGCGGGGAAGTGCCGACAGACGCCTGTTTGATTGCCTCAAAGCACCAGTCATTTTTGGACGTGATCCTGATTCTTTCGGTCGCATGGCAGCCCCGCGTGATCATCAAACGTGAATTACATTACCTGCCGGTGTTCCGGTTTTTCGGCTCGCGGATGGGGAATGTTCCAGTCAATCGCGGCACCCGTGGCAAAGCGGTCACCAAGATGAAGGCCGATGTGGAAAGCGGTAAAAACCTGCCCGGGCAGTTGTTGATTTACCCGCAAGGCACCCGCATCGCCCCTGGGGTTAAGGCACCCTACAAGATCGGTACGGGGTTGCTTTATGAACAAACCGAAATGGACTGCGTGCCTGCTGCCACAAATGTCGGGGTTTTTTGGCCCAAACGCGGGGTGTATCGCAAAAAGGGCGTGGCCGTGCTTGAGTTCCTGCCACGAATCAAGGCGGGTAAACTGCGGGCAGAGTTTATGGCAGAGATGGAACAGGTGATCGAGGAAGCTTCGGATCGATTGATGGCCGAGGCGGGGTTCAAGGGTTGATGGAATATCTGGACACAATTGCGGCGCTTGAGGCGATCTATGGTCAACCGGGCGAAGCGTCATTGGTTAAGGTCGCGCGTCAGTTGACGCCAACCTACCGCGCGTGGATTGAACGAAGCCGGTTTTGTGTGATTTCAACCGTTGGACCGGATGGCACCGATGGATCACCGCGCGGTGATGCGGGGCCGGTTGTGTTAGAGTTGGATCAGCATACATTGGCGCTGCCCGATTGGCGCGGCAACAATCGCATGGACACTTTGCGAAATATCATTGCCGATGAGCGGATTTCATTGATGTTCATGGTGGCTGGATCAACCAATGTTGTGCGGGTGAATGGCCGTGCGAAAGTCACCATAGACGCTGACGTGCTGGCGCGGTTTGAGGTCGATGGCAAACACCCGCGTTCAGTGATTGTCATTAAAATTTCCGAGGTCTATTCCCAATGTGCCCGCGCTGTGATGCGGGCCGGGCTTTGGGGTGACGGGGACATGTCTGATGGCCTGCCAACGGTAGGTGACATGCTAAATGAAATGACTTCGGGTGCATTTGACGGCAAAAGCTATGATCTTGCGTGGGACGCAAGGGCGAAGGAAACGATGTGGTAGAATTGACGTTAATCCGCCACGGTCAAGCCCAGACAGGGGCCAAGGACGAGGCCAGCTATGACAGCTTGTCTGATCTGGGCCACCAGCAGGCGCAATGGTTGGGCCAGAGCCTAGGCGATGTGCAGCCCTTTGATCAGGTGGTTTCAGGGGCAATGACGCGTCAGATTGAAACGGCGCAATCTATGGGGTTGGCCGGCGTGCCGCACAACACGGACGCGCGGTTGAACGAGTTGGATTACTTTGGGTTGGCCGAAAGCCTGCGGGTTAGTCACAACATCGAAATCCCACGCAGTATGCAAGCCTTCGCGCTGCATGTGCCGCAGGTTCTGGACGCGTGGCGTGACGAAAAGGTCGACGACGGGTTGGAAACTTATGATGAGTTTAAAAGCCGCATCATGGGCGCATTGCATGATGCAGCGGATCAGGACGGGCGCATTGCGCTGGTGTCTTCAACGGGTGTAATCGCCACCTTGGCGGCGATTGCGCTGGGCTTGGACATGGTCAAAAAGACCAAGCTGTTTTTGCGGGTGATGAATACATCTGTTCACAAGTTTGAACTGATCGGCGATGATTTGCACCTATTGCAGTTCGGCGCGATCCCGCATTTGGAACATCCCGACCGCGCCCATGCCCGCACCTACGGCTAGGCTCGGGGCCGCTCATCAAGCCTGACAGCTTTCTTCGCTAGGCGGCCAGACCTTTGGAGCCGATCGACAGGAACTTTTCGCGACGGTCTTTGACCAAAGCCTCGGGTTTCTTCTTGGACAGCTGTTTCAGGCTTGCCCGCAGCGCCTTGTCAACACTGGCAATGGCGGCTTGTTTGTCGCGTTGTGCGCCACCTGCAGGCTCTTTGATGATTACATCCGCCACGCCGAGTTGCTTCAAATCCTGCGCCGTCAGACGCAAGGCCTCAGCAGCCTCGCGCATTTTCTCGGCGTCTTTCCAAAGGATCGACGCGCAGCCCTCGGGTGTGATCACCGAATAGACGGAATGTTCCAACATCAACAAACGGTTCGCCGTGGCAAATGCCACCGCCCCGCCGGAGCCACCTTCGCCAATGATCACCGAAATCAGCGGCACTTTGACTTGCAGGCATTTCTCGGTTGAACGGGCAATTGCTTCGGATTGGCCGCGCTCTTCGGCACCTTTGCCGGGGTAGGCGCCGGGGGTGTCCACCAGCGTGATGATCGGCAGGCCAAACTTGTCGGCCAACTCCATCAGACGGATGGCTTTGCGATACCCTTCGGGGCGCGCCATGCCGAAATTGCGCTCAATACGCGATTTGGTATCATGGCCTTTTTCCAGTCCGATCACCATCACAGGCGTGTCGCCCAGCCGCGCCAGCCCGCCCATTACGGCATGGTCATCGGCAAAGTTCCGGTCCCCGGCCAAAGGCGTAAACTCGTTGAACAGTGCCTCGATATAGTCTTTGCAATGCGGGCGGTCCGGATGACGCGCCACTTGGCATTTGCGCCACGGAGACAGGTCCTTGTAAAGTTCAACCAACATGTCGGCGGCTTTTTTATCGAGCGCGGCCGCTTCGGCCTCGACATCAGCCCCCTCGCTCGCACGGGCCATCACACGCAGCTCTTCCGCCTTGCTTTCAATTTCCGCCAGCGGTTTTTCAAATTCGAGGTAGTTGGCCATGGGGTTCTCCGAAATACTGTTACACTGATATATGACTGTGTGAAGAATGATTTGCAACGGGGACAGTTCAGCAAGATTTGTCAAATGTGGATGTGGTTTGGTGATTTTAGGAACAGAGCGGAGTCGAGATGTCGAAATCATATGAAAAACGTCTGATGCGGGTGCTGGACTATATCCACGCCAATCCGGCGGGCGATCTGTCGCTGGACAATCTGGCAGACGTGGCCGCGATGTCACGGTTTCATTGGCATCGGGTGTTTCAGGCTATGACCGGCGAAACCTGCGCCAAGGCGATACGGCGAATCCGTCTATATCGGGCGGCCTGTTGGTTGATCGAGACCGATGATCCGGTGGCTGTCGTGGCCAAGCGCTGTGGCTATCCAAATGCACAAAGCTTTAGCCGTGCCTTTCACGGTGCTTTTGGCCTTCCGCCCGCGCTGTTCCGCAAGAGAGGTGACCTGACGTCGCCCTATTTGCCAATCAAAAAAGGAGAATACCCAATGTTTCCAGTCGAAGTTTTGAACGCGCCAAAGCGGCGCNTNGCGGCCAAGGCGCACATTGGCCCCTATCCAGAAANCGGATNTGCATTTCAGCAGCTGGCGGCGGTGTTCACATCACGTGGTTTATGGGATCAGGCGCAGGGTATGGTGGCAATTTGCTATGATGATCCAGAGGTGGTCGCGCCGGAAAATTTGAAGAGCCATGCAGGGGTCATCGTCAGGCCCGAATTTGCGGTTCCAGAGGGATTAGAGCCAGTTGACGTGCCGGACGGAAAAATGGCGGTGATGCATTACAAGGGACCCTATGCGGGGCTAAAGGCGGCTTATGACTATCTCTATTGTGATTGGTTGGGCCACACGGGCGAAGAGTTGCGTGATGCCCCGTGTTTTGAGGTGTATCTGAACGATCCGATGGACACCAAACCGGATGATTTACTGACGGACATCTGTGTGCCGTTAAAGATAAAGGAGGCGTTAAATGATCAAAACTGATTTCAAGAAGGTCGATAAGGCGCTGTATACCGGCAAGGTCGGACGGTTCGATTTGATCGAAGTGCCGCAGCAGTCGTACCTGATGATTGATGGGTCCGGAAACCCTGGCACAGCGCCAGCCTATGGTCGCGCCCTCGCAGCACTTTATGGGTTGAGCTACGGGTTGAAGTTTCATGGCAAACCACAAGGCGTGGACCATGTGGTGGGGCCGCTGGAGGGTCTGTGGTGGGCGGATGATATGAGCAGCTTCACCTCCCGTGACAAAGAGCAATGGCAGTGGACGATGATGATCCGTCAACCCGAATGGGTCACGGCAGCGGATATGGCACAAGTGTTGGAAAGCGTGGTGGCAAAGACTGCCAAGAAACGCGATGCAACCACGGACGAGGCAACCTTGCGGCAGGTGCGTTTGGAGGGTCTATGCGAGGGGTTGGTGGTGCAGGTTTTGCATATTGGATCCTACGATGAGGAAGGGCCTGTTTTGGCGGAGATGCACAATCGGTTCATTCCAGAAAACGGGTTGGCCATGCGGGGGTTGCATCACGAGATTTATCTGGGGGACCCGCGCAAGGTCGCCCCAGAGAAGTTGAAAACCATCCTGCGCCAGCCCGTGTCCCAAACCTAGCGGAGCCGCTGCGCGGCGCATGATCTTTAGGTGCCTCCGGCGGAGGTACATAGCGCTTTGCATTCAAGAAATGAGAAAGCATCAGAACACACCTGCTCTTGGGGCGTGTTCTGATTCCATCTAATACAAATTGCTTTTAGGCAAGGAGAAGGGCTAGCTGCCGTTGATCATTTCAGATTGACGCACGATGACTTCGGCCTGTTTGATGCTGGCGATGTCGACCAAGCGGCCTTTGTAGACGGTGGCACCTTCGCCGTTGGCTTTGGCCTGTTCCATCGCGGCAATGATTTCGCGCGCCTCGGCGACTTGTTCATCGGAGGGTGTGAACACCTCGTTGGCCAGCACGACCTGTGTTGGGTGGATCGCCCATTTACCGACCATGCCCAACGTGGCCGAGCGACGCGCCTGTGCGTAGAACCCTTCGGCATCCGAGAAATCCCCGAACGGGCCGTCAACCGGCAGCACACCGTGGGTGCGACACGCCGCGACGATGGCGGCCTGTGCCCAGTGCCATGGGTCGGACCAGTATTTGCCGCCTTCATGCGCCATGTAATAGTTTTCCTGCGTGCCACCAATGCCGGTGGTTTGCATCCCCATGCTGGCGGCAAAATCGGCAGCCCCCAGTGACATGGCTTGCAGGCGAGGGGAGGCAGCGGCGATTTCTTCGACGTGGGAAATGCCCGCGGCGCTCTCGATGATCACTTCGAACCCCAGCTTCTTTTTGCGCCCCTTTGCAGCCTCGATGGCCGTGACCAGCGCGTCAACCGCATAGATGTCGGCGGCACAGCCAACCTTCGGGATCATGATCAGGTCCAGCCGCTCGCCGGCTTGCTCCAACAGGTCGATCACATCGCGGTACCACCATGGCGTATCCAGCCCGTTGATCCGCACGCTTAGGGTTTTGTTGCCCCAGTCGATGTCGTTGATCGCGGTGATCACGTTTTGGCGGGCGCTGTCTTTGTCAGAGGGCGCGACGCTGTCTTCCAGGTCAAGGTTGATCACGTCTGCTGCCGAAGTTGCCATTTTGGCAAACAATTCAACACGTGATCCAGGGCCAAACAACTGGCAGCGATTTGGGCGGGCGGGGGTGGTGGGTTGCAGGCGAAAGCTCATGTTTGGACCTATGCGTAATGATGTTTCGGGATGTGTTGCGGTTTTGATATTATAGTGCGTAGTCGTTCGCAAGATATGAAACCGGGTGAATGAGTGTTGCTAGCCCGGCCATGAAATCTATTGAGTTACGCTAAATTTGCGCAAGATAATTCTAAAAATTAGCGGATATCCCGATCAATCTTCATAATTTTCTGTAATTTCCTGCGAACTTAACAATACAATACGGACGGTGATTTCGCATTATCAGGCTGGATAATTCAAGGACAGAATCATGATCGAGACACCATATCTACTATTTCTCGGCGATGCGCCGGATCAATTGGCCGTAAAAGTGGCCCAAGGCATTGCGGATTGGCGGCCGGAAAATTCGGTTGGCCAGTACCGGATGGCGGGCTGTGCTGCGGACCTTGGATTGACGGATATGTCGCTGGCCGAGGCCAAGGCAGCGGGGGCCAAAACCTTGGTTATTGGCGTGGCCAACCGTGGTGGCGTGATCTCTCAGGCGTGGCGTGACGTGATGGTGCAGGCATTGGAAATGGAGTTTGATATTGCCAGTGGGTTGCATAACCTGTTGCGCGATGAGGGCCCTGTGATGGCGGCGGCGCAAACTTTTGGCGGGACCTTGCACGATGTGCGGGTGCCATCGGTTGGTTACCCGATTGCGAACGGTGTAAAACGCACCGGTAAGCGGGTGTTGGCCGTTGGCACGGATTGTTCGGTGGGCAAGATGTATACCGCGCTGGCGATGGATGCCGAGATGAACAAACGC
>JGI24023J19991_10000643_pt1 | contig 27225 bp, 28 predicted proteins | sample Cruoilmetagenom1_FD_19991 | JGI IMG/M metagenome (IMG submission 19991) | reverse complement strand
GATAGGCATGAGGATAAGAGTTTTGTTTTCAACCCCCCTCCTCACGGCTCGTCAGCGCTTGAAATTAAAGAAGCCTTACCCGATACGGTAAAGCTTGTTTCCGCATACCATAACCTGCCTGCTAAAGAGCTCAGCAAGATCGAGCAAGAGCTCGATTACGATGTAGTAATTTGCGGAGACGACGAGGAAGCTAAGGAAGTAATAACAAAGCTTACTGAGGATATGCCCAATATGAGAGTGCTCGATGCGGGACCTTTGAAGCTCTCTTCAATGATTGAGGCTATTACGCCGCTTATCGTAAATTTGAATATTAAGCATAAACAGAATTTCTCAGTCAAATTTAAATAACCTTTCTTAGAGACGGCCTTACAGGCCGTCTCTGATTCACTCGCCAATTATTTGAAGGATTATTTCCCTTGAGCGGGGTCTGTTGTCAAAGTCCACGACTATTATCTGCTGCCATGTGCCGAGCAGTAGTCTTCCCGATGAAAAAGGTACTGTCAGGGAGGCCCCTTGTAGAGCAGCTCTCACATGCGAGTATCCGTTTCCATCCCCCCATCTAGCGTCATGGTGGTAGTGAACGCCTCTTGGAGCGATTCTGTCCAGGGCTTCCTGGTAGTCCCTCACAGCGCCTTCCTCAAATTCTATTGTCGTAACTCCGGCAGTCGATCCTGGGACAAATACAGTCACAGTGCCGGATGATATATCTCCATCACGCACAGCCATAGCCACATCCGCTGTGATGTCTATCACATCCGTCTCGCCCATGGTCTCAAACCTTATACCTTTTGTTATAACAGACATAGTATTTTGTGTATGGTGCTTGATCTGTTCAAATTAAGCGCAGGACCATTGCTACCAATTTAACTCTCTCCTCAGTTACTTGTTAATTACTCTACTACGACATTTGATGTGAAGTCTTCGCTATCTATTTTCCAAGAGCCGTTTTCTTTAACGAGAATAGCGGTGCCGTCAATCGGTGTGTTGTCCGTCGTGCTTACAGCTTCTATTGTCAGTGTTGCTTTATCTCCTTCTACTTTAGAAGATATGTTTTTTCTTTTCATTGTACGTCTGGTTTCCTGCATGAATTCTAAGAAGAAGGCCTCATCTTCTTTTGACACCTGACCCATTTCGTTCAGGTTCTTTTGAGATAAATAAGGTTTTAACTCGTCAATAGACTTCGCGTTGGTAGATACCTTAAGAAAAGAATCGTAAAAAATAACCGGATCCTCATCCGCCAAAGCAATTCCCGCGATCAATACTGTGAAAATAAAGCCGTAAAGTAATGAATAATGTCTCACTGTATTCTCCTTTCCCTCGTATGTTTTTCACTATAAAGGTTTAACTTTACAAATCGAATAATACAGCGTTCGAATATTATTGACAAGGAATTACTGTAGCGGGAATACTTTTGATTAGTTATCTTAAAGTGTCAGCCGATCCGTTTTATAAATCATAATAAATTTAAGGAGCCCATGATATGGACAAGACCCAAAGTCTGCTTAAGGAATTAACTGAAGCTCACGGTATTCCGGGATATGAAACCGAAGTACGGAGGCTGATACGTGGCCATTTAAAACCTCTTGGAAAATTGAGTGAAGATAATATGGGCAGCTTGATCTGTGAAAAGGCGGGCAAATCCGGCGGGCCGAAGATCATGCTCGCGGGACATATGGACGAGATAGGGTTTATGGTAAAGCATATATCGGCTGACGGGTTTATCCGGTTTACGACTCTGGGAGGCTGGTGGGACCAGGTGCTCCTCGGGCAAAGGGTCATAATCAAAACAAATAAAGGGGATGTATTGGGTGTAATAGGCGCTAAGCCCCCGCACCTATTGAGTCAGGAAGAAAGAAATAAGGTCGTCGTCAGAAAAAACATGTATATAGACATTGGAGCCGTCTCAGAAAAAGACGTTGAAAAAGCAGGAGTACGCCCGGGTGATCCGATAGTCCCGGTAAGCGAGTTCTCCGTGTTGTCCAATACAAAGACCTATATGTCTAAAGCTTTTGATGACCGCGTCGGGTGTGCGCTTGTAATCTCAGCGCTTAGATCGTTCCCGAATAAGACCCACCCAAATACAATTTTCGGCGTCACAACCGTTCAGGAAGAAGTAGGTGTGAGGGGAGCAACCACAAGTGTTGAGATGGTTAATCCCGACGTAGCCTTTATACTCGAGTCCGATATAGCGGGCGATGTTCCCGGGATAAAGCCTGACGAGTCTTCTACGAAAATGGGTAAAGGTCCTTCTCTTCTACTCTATGACGCGCGTATGATTCCCAATCTGAAACTCAGAGACTTGGTAATTGATACAGCAAAGAAAGCCAAGATACCGCTCCAATTTACCACTATGGAAGGAGGCGCGACAGACGGCTCGGTCATTCACCTGCACAAGACCGGAGTCCCCACAGTTGTGCTCGGAGTTCCAACTAGGCACATTCACAGCCATAACGCCATCATGCACCGTGACGATTTCGACAATACGGTAAAGCTACTTAAGAATATTCTCCAAAAGCTCGATAAGAAGACCGTACAAGAAATTAAATCGTTCAAATAGCTGAGCGAACGAGCCGGGGGGTAGTTATATTAAGTCTCATTAAATAACTGGTAAACTTAGGCTACTTTGGAATCCATAAAGATCACGGGCGCGCGGGAGCACAACCTAAAGGATGTGTCTCTCAAGCTGCCCAGAGGAAAACTCGTCGTCATTACCGGTATAAGCGGATCCGGCAAATCATCACTTGCGTTCGATACCGTCTTTGCCGAAGGGCAGAGAAGGTATATGGAGTCTCTCTCAGCCTACGCGAGGCAGTTTGTCGAGAAGATCGATAAGCCCGATGTCGATTCGATAGAAGGGCTATCGCCTTCAATCTCGGTTGACCAGAAAACCTTTCAGAGAAACCCCCGCTCTACCGTGGGGACAATAACGGAAATTTACGATTTCCTGAGGCTACTCTTTGCCCGCCTCGGAAAGCCCTACTGTTATAACTGCAGGACACCTATATCTGCACAGAGCCAGGATAAAATGGTCGAAGCGGTCATGGAACTTGGGGAGGGTGAGAAGGTCTCCGTATTTTCGCCAATAGTGCAGGGAAGAAAAGGTGAGTATAGAAAAGAGCTCGAAGATCTAAGGGGTGAGGGTTACTTGAGGGTTAGGATTGACGGTGAGCTTTACGATCTGGACGATGAGATAAAATTAAGCAGGCAAAAAAAACACACAATTTTGCTCCTGGTGGATGTAATAGTTTTACGTCCCGACAACGCAAAAGACAGAATAAGCGAATCGTTAAGAATTGCGCTTAAGCGCTCGGGCGGTGTGGCCACGGTTGAGACCGCCGGCGGACAGAGTATGACCTTTAGCGAGAAATTCGCGTGTCCCGAGTGTGGTATGAGTTACCCCGAGATATCACCCAGGCTCTTTTCCTTCAACAGCCCTTACGGCTGCTGCAATGTATGTCACGGTATAGGCGAGACCTCGTTTTGTGACCCGGAGCTCATGATAGACGAGGAATTATCCATAAAAGACGGGGCTATTATTCCCTGGAGGAACTCGGGATATTTNAGAAANATTATTCAAGGCGTAGCCGATTTTTATAAGTTTAGTTTGAATAAGCCNTTTAAAAACCTGCCCGATAAAGTTAAAAAGCTCATCATTTACGGCTCCGGGGATGAAAAAGTGCTGTTCTATAGAGAGAGGCGGGGAAAAGTGCTCAAGTACCGAGACACTTATACAGGAGTTTCGGGGATTATTGCGGAATGGTATTTAGAGACCGATTCGGCAAAGGTTCGGGAGAAGCTCTCACAATACATGCGCACAGCTGAGTGCCCGGATTGCAAAGGGTCAAGGCTTAGAAAAGAATCGCTTTCAATTCTATTGGACGGTAAATCAATTTTCGATTTATCATCAATGCCGGTAGAGAGGGGTATCGAATTTTTCTATAATTTAAAGCTCACAGAAAGAGAGTTTGCAATCGGACAAAGAATTTTGAAAGAAATAGAGTCGCGCCTCTCTTTTCTTCAAAATGTAGGGCTCGGCTATCTCACTCTTAACCGTTCGGCTCCCACGCTCTCGGGGGGTGAAGCCCAAAGAATAAGGCTCGCCACACAGGTAGGCTCAAAGCTAACGGGCATCACATATGTACTTGATGAGCCCACGATCGGGCTTCATTCAAGAGACAACGATAAGCTGATCGAAACCCTGAAATCACTAAGAGACAGCGGAAATACTATTATAGTAGTGGAGCACGATGAGCACACTATAAGAAACGCCGATTTTATAGTCGATATAGGTCCCGGAGCGGGAGAAAAGGGCGGAGAGATAATGGCCGAAGGTGACATTGATAAACTCTTTGGTTTTAAGAAATCGCTGACCGTCCGTTATTTATCGGGGAACCTCGCCATTGCTCTACCCTCTCACAGAAGAAAGTCTAAAGGGCTAATATCCGTAAAAGGTGCCTCAGAGCACAACTTGAAGAATATAAATGCCACTTTCCCGATCGGTGTTTTAACTTGTGTTACAGGAGTCTCCGGCTCGGGTAAGAGCACACTCGTTTTAGACACTCTATACAACGCGCTCAGCAAAAAACTTTACAGAAGTAAGGACAAAGTCGGAGCCCATAAAAAGTTGTCCGGCGATAGCGCTATTGATAAAGTCGTACACGTTGAGCAAACCCCGATTGGCAGGACGCCCAGATCTAATCCTGCCACATATACAGGACTGTTCTCTCCTATAAGGGATTTGTTTGCAATGCTCCCTCTGGCCAATGCGCGCGGCTATAAATCGGGCCGCTTCAGCTTCAACGTAAAAGAGGGCAGCTGTATCGGCTGCTCGGGTCACGGCGTGGAAAAGATAGAGATGCACTTTCTTCCCGATGTGTACGTAACCTGCGAGCGTTGCGGCGGGAGCCGTTATAATCAAGAGACACTCGAAATTAAATACAACGATAAAAGCATTGCCGACGTGCTCGACATGACGGTGAGCGAGGCTGCGGAATTTTTTAAAAACGTACCTCATATTAAATCAAAGCTGGATGTTCTCGAAGAGGTGGGACTCGGTTATATAAGGCTCGGACAACCCGCGACTACCCTATCGGGCGGCGAGGCGCAGAGAATAAAGCTTACAAAGGAGCTCTCCCGGAGAGATACCGGCAATACCCTTTACATATTGGACGAGCCTACGATCGGGCTACATTTTGACGATGTAAAAAAACTCCTTACAGTACTTGACCGGCTAACCGACATGGGAAACACTGTAATTGTGATCGAGCACAATCTGGATGTTATTAAATGTGCGGATCATGTGCTGGACCTGGGTCCCGAGGGCGGCGAGGGTGGCGGGCGGATCGTTGCTTTAGGCACTCCGGAAGAAGTTTCGAAAGCAAAAGGCTCTTATACGGCGTCTTATCTCAGAAACGCTCTCAAAACGAAGCGTTCATCAAACGGGGCGGCAAAGTAAATGGATTTCATACAGTCAATCATTTTAGGCGCTATACAGGGGCTCACAGAGTTCTTCCCAATAAGCAGCACAGCGCACCTTGTGCTCCTGCCCTGGTTTTTCTCCTGGAAAGACGAGGGACTCGCATTTAATGTAGCCCTTCATATGGGAAGCCTGATTGCGATAATTTACTATTTTCGTGAGGACTGGATTCGGATAATCAGCGAATTTTTAAAGTGTTTATCCAAGCTGAGCTTCTCAGACAGTACAGACGGAAGGATGGGTCTGTATCTTATAATAGCGACCATACCGGGGGGACTGGCCGGGGTACTTTTTGAAAGCCTGGCCTCCGGCATTTTGCGTAACCCGATTTACGTTGCATTTTCTCTGTCTTTCTTCGGCGTGCTTCTATATGCCTCGGATAAGTTTACAAAAAAGAGTAAATCTACAGACGAGATGAACCTTGTAGACTGCATCATAATCGGTATATCCCAGGCCTTTGCCATAGTCCCGGGAGTATCACGCTCGGGCATAACGATCACGGGCGCAATGTTCAGGGGATATAAAAGAGACCAGGCTGCAAAATTTTCCTTTATGCTCGCAGCTCCCCTCATAGCCGGGGCCGGAGTGTTCGAATCACGCCACTTGGAGCTGTCCTCTGTTCTTAGCCTCCCTTTTGTAGCAGGCATTGTTGCCTCCGCCGTATTTGCTTTCCTCGCCATTAAATATCTCCTTAGGTTCGTAAGACACCGAAGCTACACTGTCTTCGTCGCATACCGTCTCGTGCTTGCGGTAATAATAGTCATCCTGTACATATACAAGAACTGACAAAATTGAGACGTTTATGTGTGTGGGTAGTATATGAATTTACTTTACATACACCTTTGTCAAAGCTAACCTTTTTATATATGGACTCTATTAAGCATATCTCACATTTTCTATTCACACTCCTATTAATCTCTGCATTTTTCCTCCCTCAAAGCGCTTTTTCTTTAGCACAGAAAGAAGCCGAAGAAAGGAGTGATAAAGTAGTCATAAAAGCAATGTCGGACGAGCTTAAGCGCTCTCAGACAAAATTGAAATTAGAGGGTTATGAAGCCCCCTATTTCATTAGCTATCAGATAAAGGACAACGCCTACACAAGTATTCAGGGGAAATACGGAGCAATAGTAGACTCGGACGCAAACAGGATAAGACGCCTCTACGTTGACGTTCGAGTTGGGGATTACGAATTCGATAACTCCATTAGGGGCCGCTCGGGCGGCGGGGTCCCGTTCCACGATGCCTCGTCCGTTCCTCTCGATAACGACCCCGATGCCATCAGGGCCGCTCTATGGCAGGTAACGGATTACGCATACAAAGAAGCCCTTACACAGTATTTCAATAAGAAGGCTACTATAGTCCAGGAGATTAAGGACGAGGATGTAAAGAGTTTTACAAAGGAAGAGAGTCATACATTCTATGGTCCCGAGCTCGATTTTAAGTTCGATAAGGCTCTGTGGGAAGATAAGGTCAGGGAATTGTCATCGGTTTATAAGGATTATAAAGAAATTATCAACGGCGATGTAATCGTGACGGCTCAGAAGGAAACAGTATATTTCGTAAATACCGAAGGGACCCGGTATGTAAGAGACGAGGTACTTTACTCAATAGATGCCCAAGTATCCGCAAGGGCGAAAGACGGGAAGGAAATCTCAAATTACAGAAACCTTTACTACGTTGCCCCCGAGGACATACCCCCGCTAGAAAATTTGAAATCTATGGTAAAAGAGATGGTTGAAGAGACAATAGGGATGAGAGACGCCCAGGTGCTTCAACCCCTCAGCGTGCCTGCGCTCCTTGAACCAGAGGCCGCGGGAGTAGTGTTCCACGAAGCTATCGGACACCGCCTCGAAGGAGAGAGGCAGATAGATGAAAATGAAGGGCAGACGTTCAGGGAAAAGGTGGGTGAGAAAGTGATACCGCCTTTTCTATCCATATACGACGACCCGACGCTAAAGAGCTTTGAAGGTAAGCATCTGATGGGCTACTACCCATTTGACGACCAGGGTGTGCCGGGACAAAGGGTCGTGCTCGTAGAGGACGGAGTGCTGAGAAATTTTCTCCTATCCAGAACCCCTGTAAACGGTTTTCAGCGTTCAAACGGCCATGGCCGCGCCTCTTACGGGCGAGCGCCGATTGCGAGGATGAGCAATACTATAATAGAATCAAACAGCACCCGCACTAAAGAGGAATTAAAAGAGCTTCTTATTGAGGAAGTAATACGTCAGAAAAAACCATTCGGGCTTCTTATCAAGAGCATGAGGGGCGGTGAGACCAATACCTCCTCTTACAACTTCCAGGCATTCAGGGCTACTCCCGTCGTGATATACAAGATAGACCCTGAAACCGGTATGGAGACCCCTGTGAGGGATATAGAGATGGTGGGCACCCCGCTTGTATCTATAAATAAAATCATCGCAACAGGCGACGACTATGCCGTATTTAACGGCTTTTGCGGCGCTGAATCGGGCTATGTGCCCATTTCTACAATAGCTCCAAGTATATTAGTGTCCGAAATGGAGTTTCAACGTACTTCATCTAAGAAGGAAAAGCTCCCCCTGCTTCCGCCCCCATTTTTCGAGCAATCCAATAAATAGATTAATTTAATTTTGTACCGGAACTTAATATTTCTAAATACAGTTAAATTTATTGGAATTAATTGTGAATATGTGTTAAAATGCGCTCAGTTAAATCTATATAATAAAGATGTTTTTCTTAAAGGAGGAGATATGAAAAAGCTTACGAGTATTTTAACGGTTTTACTTTTTGCGGTTTTATTTTCCGCGGGCGCCCGCGCCGCGGACGGTGATCTGTTTGTGCAGGTGGACAATGGTAACACGGATGAAGATGAAGATGAGTGCTCGATCCTGAAGGTTGACCCGGACGGAGACCTCTCTCAGTTTATATCACCCACCGAAATCGAGGCCGTAACCGGATTAGACAGTAATAGTTGTGAAAACACAGGACTCGCAATAGACATGGCGGGTAATGTCTTTTTCAGTCTGGATCATGTAAGTGTTATTAATTTTGATCCTTTCGAGACTTTCAATACTAGCAGTATATTGATGGCTACACCCGACGGGACGCTTAGCCAATTCGTTAGCCCCGCCCAGCTGTTGGCGGCTATTCCCGGGGCTGCCGAGGTCGATCTCGAAAACGGTATGGCGTTCGGCCCTGACGGCGCGCTGTATGTGAACGACTCTGAAAGTAACTCCATTCTGCGTATCCCGGTTCCACTTGGCCCTATTACGCGTGTGGTTACAGAGAGCGATATAGCAGCTCTACTCGGGCCCGGACCCAATATAGACCTTGATAGCGGTATATCCGTAGATCAGTTCGGCAATATCTACTTTGCAAACGATGACAGCAACAATGACCGGGATAATGTGATATTTAAATACTCCTCCGCAGGAGGTCTTTCGATTTTAACCACTCAGCAGCAGATAATTAATGCAACAGGGGAGATAGCTATAGATCTGGACGTGGGAATGGTGTTAAAAGGCATATTGTATGTAATGGATGACGGTGACTGCGACTGCGTGCTTGCGGTAATCCCAACAAACGGGCAGGTAAAGGAGTTTATTACAGAAGATCAGATTACGGATGCTACAGGTGAAGATGGAGCAGATCTTGAGGGCGGCATTGCTGCAGATAACCGCGGAAACCTGTATCTTGGAGATAACGAGGATGATCAGCCCAACATAGTACTGGTTAAAAATGCTAAAACCTCGATATTCGTTTCCGATACAGAGATTGAGAATTTTTATAGCGATCTTGGTATAGATTTTGCTCCGGAGTACAATGGCTCGATGGCAGTAGAAGGCGTGAAGGAAAAAGTTGCTCAAATCCCGACACTTTCCGAGTGGGGATTGATCGCAATGGCATTAGCGCTCGGAGTGATAGGTTTTGTTGTCATAAGAAAACGCGCGGTAAAAGCCTAAAAAACTTAACAGAATTAACCTAATTTAGAAAAAACCAAAGCCCCTTTCTTCTCGTAAGTTAGGGGCTTTTTTGCGCCTTTAATAATATTGGAATTGAGTTGTTAGATGCAACATTTGTCTGAAAGCTTATTCATACGAAGGTATCTGGCGCTTTAATAACATAGGCTTCAAATCCAATACATTATTTGTTACTATTGAGTAACTTACTTCCTAACAACTCATCATAGGGGGCACCAATGGCTAAAAAAGAAAAAACTATCGAGTCTCTGCTAAAGGAAAAACGCACATTTTCTCCGAGTAAGAAGTTTAAAGAGAAAGCACATGTTAACTCGGAAGCGATTTACAGGAGCGCAAAGCGTAACCCTGAGAAATTCTGGGAGGACTTTGCGAAGGAGCTTGATTGGTTTAAGAAATGGAGGAAGGTACTGAGCTGGAAGCCCCCTCATGCCAAGTGGTTCCTAGGGGGGAAGATCAATGTTTCCTATAACTGTCTCGACCGGCACATCACCACGCACAGAAAGAATAAAGCGGCGATAATATGGGAGGGTGAGTTCGGGAAAACCGTCACACTTACCTATTGGGAGCTCTACAGAGAAGTCAATAAGTTCGCCAATGTACTCAAAGGACTAGGGGTCAAGAAGGGCGACGTCGTGACGATATACCTGCCCATGGTTCCCGAGCTTGCAATCGCTATGCTGGCCTGTGCCAGGATAGGTGCCCCCCACAGCATAGTATTCGGCGGCTTCAGTCCGGAGAGCCTGAGTGATAGGATAAACGATTCCAAATCCAAAGTACTTATCACCTCTGACGGCGGCTACCGAAGGGGCAAAATAGTTCCACTTAAGAAGAATGCGGACGAAGCGCTTAAGAAAACCAAGAGCGTAAAAAAAGTTGTTGTTGTGGACAGGGTAGGCAGCAGAGCCAGAATAAAGATGAAAAGGGGAAGAGACTACTGGTGGCATGAGCTGATGGATGACGCAGAGGCTTACTGCCCTCCTGAGAAAATGGACAGTGAGGACATGCTGTTCGTACTTTATACAAGCGGAACAACAGGTAAGCCCAAGGGTATTGTGCATACAACCGGAGGCTATCTGGTAGGGGCATACGCAACTACTAAATGGGTATTTGATTTAAAGGACCAGGACACTTACTGGTGCACAGCCGACATAGGCTGGGTAACGGGGCATACGTATATTGTTTACGGTCCGCTTGCAAACGGAGCTACTTCTATAATGTATGAGGGCGCGCCCGATTACCCAGATATAGGCAGGTTCTGGGCAATAGTGGAAAAATACGCCGTTAATATTTTATATACCGCACCCACTGCGATAAGGGCGTTTATGAGGTGGGGAGAGGAGCACCCCAAGAAGTATGATCTAAGCTCGCTTCGTCTTCTTGGATCGGTCGGAGAGCCGATCAACCCTGAGGCCTGGGTCTGGTACCATACGCACATAGGCGGTAAAAAATGTCCTATTGTTGACACATGGTGGCAGACAGAAACGGGTTCTATACTGATTACTCCTCTACCCGGAGTAACCAAAACTAAGCCTGGATCAGCTACCTTTCCATTTCCTACTATAGATGCTGATGTTGTGGATGAAGAGGGTAAAACCGTTAAGGAAGGGGCGGGATATCTTGTTATAAAGAGTCCCTGGCCCTCTATGCTGCGAACTATATACGGCGACCACGAGCGCTATAAGGAGCAGTACTGGAGCAAGTACCCGGGTATTTATTTTACAGGGGACGGCGCAAAGCGTGACAAGGACGGTTGCATATGGGTACTTGGCAGAGTGGACGATGTAATGAACGTTGCGGGCCACCGCTTAAGCACCATGGAAGTGGAAAGCGCTCTCGTGGACCATCCTTCAGTTGTGGAGGCGGCAGTCGTTGGCAGGAATGATGAATTAAAGGGGCAGGCAATAGTAGCTTTCACGACTCTCAGGAAGGGGATTAAGACAAGCTCTAGGCTGTTGGGGGAATTAAGGCATCACGTAGCAAAGAAGATCGGGGCTATCGCAAGACCCGATGAAATCATATTCACCGCGGAGCTGCCTAAAACCCGTAGCGGCAAGATAATGAGAAGACTTCTAAGAAATATTGCCGAAGGCTCGGTTTTAGGTGATACGACAACGCTTGCCGACCCAAGTGTGGTGAAGGAGCTCAAAGATAAGTATGAGGATAAGGAATAGTGGTGTAGCTAGGCTAGTATCGATTCAGGCTGCCGGGGGTTTGTTATATCCGCTTGAGCGGACTCCCAGAGCTTAAAGCTTTCAATATCTTTCTTTACGGATGTAATTACTACCCCTATTACGGTGGCATCGTCCAAGAGACCTGTGGCCGGAAGAATGTCGGGTATGGCGTCCATGGGGTTTACAAAATATATTACTGCCCCCGCGCTAAGTAAAAGCGTAGTCTTGGAAACATCTCTATAGTCGCCCTTTGCCCATGCTTTGATTAAGCTCAAAAGCGCCCCAAGGTCGCTCTTTATAGAATTCATCCGGCTAACACCTGAATCTATGCTTAGTGCAGCGGTATCGACAAGACGGTTGAGTTTTTTGGTGTCCTTAATTATGGAGCCAGCACTTTTAGTTGCGCGCGTGAGCAAATAGGCGTAATCTGTCTTTTCAGATTTCATGATTTGCCTGTAAGGAACAGCGTGTTTTTAGAATAAAGGCTAAGTTAGGTCCTTAAGTTTAAGACCGTTGTCTTTAAGGAACGGCAGGAGACCCTTCTTGTTTATGGTTCTGAGTGCCCGGGTGGAAATCCTGATTCTGACAGTGCGGTTTAGCTCAGGGACAAAGATGTGCTTCCAGTGTAGGTTTGGGTTCTGACGGCGCTTAACCTTGTTATTTGCGTGAGATACATGGTTACCCGTTAGCGGCGCTTTTCCTGTGATCATACATTTTTGTGACATACTATTCTCCCTGAATTCCAATTTCCCTAATATTATCCCATAATCTTCTTATTTGTAAATACAAAAAATTACGCATCCAAATCTAACAGTTTGTTATCTAATAATGATATGTTCCTAATGTTATGATTTCTTACCCACTATTAACATAAAATTTGCTGGGTTTGGAGGGATAGAAATCTGCTTGCAATCAATATTTTCTTGTGTTTATATAATGCTTAGGAGCAAATAAACTTAGGAGGTACGTAAATATGTTTAGAGGAGCCTTAACATTATCAATGTTAGTTTTAGCTCTTACATTAGCACTTCCGGTTTTTGCTGCCCATCATGAGGGTAAAGCCGATGATAGTAAGAATGGCGGTGACAAGATGGCGGCCATGGAAGGGACGTTAATTTGTGTACAGGTAGACGAGGAAGGCAATGTTCAGACAATGGCCGAGTTTACCGAGTGTACCGGCACAGTAGTCATGGTCGGGTCCGACAAAGCAGCAGCAGTTGCCGCTAATAAGGACGATATGAAGGGTATGAAAGGCGGAAAGCAAACTGTAAATGGAGAGATCGCCGGACATACCAGGGGTTGGATTCTAGGAACTGCTTCAGCGCTTGATGAATCGGGCGCCAAAGAAGCTTCGGTATCCGGTACTTTAGTATGCTTACTGCCTAATTATGAAGACGGTAGCGTACAGCCCGTTGTTGCAACATCACCTTGCGGTGAGAAGGACCAGCACCTTCACGTTGTTACGACAAGCGGCGGTCAGGTTTATGCTTTACATGGGTCAGAAGAGGCAATAAGTAAATTAGAATCCTCTACAGACAGAAACAATGTAGAGCTCCAGGGCAAGATCCAGGGTGATCAGGGCGCTTGGGTTCTCTATGTTAACTAGTTCGATCTGATACTTAGAAATGTTATGGGGAGATTCTAGAAAGGGTCTCCCCTTAATTTTTTCTGCTCCGGTCCTAATTCTCAGTGCTATTCTGTAGCTACTGTAATTGTCCTTTCGGTGTTGTTAAAAGTCCCTTCAACAAGGTTCCCGTCTTTATCTAATAGCTGAAGAGTAATAATATATTCTCCGCTACTTAGGCCACTTACAAAAGCGGGGGTCCATTCCGTCATTGTAATTGTGTGCTCTTCAGCGTCAGCTTCGTTTTTACGGATTGTATATTTGGCTTTGTAGTCTTCACCAAGCTCTGTGTTTATAAGATAAAAATCGAGCATAATCTTTTCTGCGTCTTTACCCTCATATTTACCTTTTGGTCTGCTATATATGATGTTGGGTTTTGATTCGTCGAGCATATACTCACCATCTTTCTTGCCGACGGAAATATTCACTATATCTACAGACCCTTCTGATTTTACACTCTCGTGATAAGAGCGGCTCGGAAAGACAAGGATCGTATGAGCGCCTTCATCGAGCATACCTATATCAAACGGCACTCCGGCTTCATAATCTGCAAAGTAGGGGTCGTTATCAAGTATTATATGGGCGTGCTGACCTTTTGCTGAGTTTGCAATTTCAGAAGCCCTTTCGGTATCTGTTTGTATGCCCAGCTCATAGTTCTCGACATCCACGACTAATGAAACATTATTGTCCTCCAGGATGTCTCCGTTTTTAATGTTGGTAAATCTTGCCTTAGCTCCGGGGAACGCGGGGGATCTTTCCCCGACTTCAATAATGACGTTTGGGACCTCAACTTGGGTTTCAGGCGTAGAATCGGTTTCTTGTACTACAGCTGCGTCTTCAACAGCCTCTTTGCTTACATCATTTTCGCTTTGCTTGCATCCTATAATTCCTATGGACACGAGAGCAAAAATACTTAACAAGGATAGTAATATAGTTCTTCTCATTTTCTTAACTCCTTTTGAGTCTGGTCTATGTTATGTATTCTAAATTACCATATGCGGTTATCCAATTAAAATTTATTATTAGCAAATATGCGGTTATGGAGTTAAGAATGATCAGCGAAGACCTGTTAAAAATAGTTGCCTGCCCCGAAACCAAGCAAGATTTGGTAATGGCTGAGTCTGATCTGGTAGATAAGATTAATAGTCTCATAGAAAATGGCGATCTCGCGAGCAGGTCCGGGCAAAAAATCGAGGTTAAAATAGACGGCGGGCTCATCCAAAAGGACGACCGTAATTACCTCTATCCTGTTCGGGACGGCATACCGATTTTACTCATTGATGAGTCGATTTCACTAGATTCAATTGCCTGATTAATACATGTTTAAGGGTTAATTTTATCTTACTTAACCCAGGGTTTTTTCTCAGTCTCTACTTCTTCTATCGCCTCGGTCTCCTCGCCCCGGTTATTCTCTATTTTAAAGAATTCCGCTTTGTACTTAACGATTACCTCGTCTCGGGCGACTCCGGCGTATCCTTTCTCTAACAGCAGCATATTCAGCATCTTCCCTCCCGGTACATATACATAGGATGGAATACTGCCGTTTTGGGCTCTTTCTTCCTGATGAGGCTCTAGATTTACAAGTGTTCCTCTTTTTAGAACCGATTTGGAGAAACTTTTAGCTTCTGCTTGTTTGTTGTCTAGAATTGCAATCCCGGCGAGTCTGATTGTATCAATTTCCAGATCGGGAAACTTGCAGAGGAAAGTGTCTCCGCTCTTGACCTGCACGACATCGCATGTAAGCGTGTCGGGCTCCAGCCACTCCAGCTTCTCAACGGCTGACTCATATTGAGCGCAGCCGGCAATCATAAATATTGATATCAAAATTATCTGTCTTAATAATGTTTTCATAGTCGTTAAGCTCTCCCGTAACAGGCTTACCTACCCCTTCCTCAGCTCCCTCAACCCTAGTGCTAAAATAAAAAAGGCTACTGCGCAGACTGTCATTGAGGCTCCGGTCGGTAAGGATAATATGAAAGAGAAAAAGTAGCCTAAAGTTGCAGATAAGATGCCTATAACTACGGAGAATATAAATACGAGTTTTAGATTCTCAGTAATAAGTAGCGAGGCGAGTGCCGGGAGTGCCAATAGCGCAAACACGGGAAGAGCACCGAGTGCTCTGGTTGTTACAGCAACGACGACTGCGATTGTGATTAGGAGACCGGTATTCAGCAGTCTTACAGGGTATTTAAAAAGTCTAGCGGTCTCTGAATCAAAAGATATGAATATAAAATCTTTATAGTAGATAAGGTGAATAATAAATACCACGAGCGCAACAGCCGGAATTATCAAAACATCTGCCGGGTCCACGACTACGGCGCTTCCAAAAAGTATGTTGGCAATATCATGTGCACCTTTTGTTATTTTATCTCCTATTATTACAACCGCGCCCGAGGCCAGTAAAAACCCAAAAGCTATAACACCTTCTGTGCTGACTCGCGAAAAATCCCTCTTTAGAGCAAAGAAAACGGCTGCCAAACATGTCAGTAACAAGGACAATATGAAAGGATCAAACAGGGATGCGAAAACTCCAAGGCTGTAAGCTTCCAGATAAAAGGCAAGCCCCACGCCGAAGCTCGAAATTTGAGTGAGCGCAGCGCTTACAAATATTATTCTTCTTAATACCACGTATACTCCTAAAAACCCGCACACAGCTCCCGCGGCAGCCCCCACGATCATCGGGTCTTTCCATAGGAAATAGCTGTTTATAAATTCCGCAAATGTTGTCATATTTAAATCCTTCTATGTTAAACGCTCGATCGCCTGTATTTCGTTTATTCTTTCTATATCCAGGTTAAGCCCGAAAAATTTATTCAGGTTTTCACTATTCAGAATCTCTGCTTTATCTCCCGCTTGAAAAATATCGTTGTCTTTGTCTATCAAAATGATATGGTCGGAGAAAGCAGAGATAGTGTTAAGAAAGTGACTGACCATCAATACCGCAAGCCCACTCTCCTGCTTTATGCTTTTTACCAGGCTCATTATTTGCGCCTCTCCCTTAATATCCACAGCTGCCGTCGGCTCATCGAGCACCAGTATATCGGGCTCTCCGGCAATTGCCCGGGCAAGGAGCGAGCGCTGCTTCTCTCCTCCCGAGAGCGATCTGAAGCTGCGCTCACTTAAGTGAGCGATTCCTACCTTTTTAAGAGACTCCTCTATTACGTCTCTGTCTCCAGTAGACAGCTTTTTCCCGGGAGGTACACGGCTGTAGCGGCCCATGGACACTAATTCAAAGACGGATATGGGGAATATTTGATCGAATTTCTCATTCTGAGGGACGTAGCCGAAGACAACTGCGTTTTCGGATGTAACTTTCCCCTCTATAGGGGGGATCAGGCTCAATATAGTTTTAAGGAGCGTACTCTTGCCGCTCCCGTTAGGCCCGAGTATGCCCCAGAATTGCCCATTTTCTATAGCAATATCTGTAGTCCGCAGTAGACCCTTCTTTTCATAGCCAATCGTTAAGTTCTCAAGTTTTATGAGATTCGACATACAAGTTATCCTCTGTATTTTTCAATTTACCCACCGTTAAATTCAGCAGCGTTTTGATTTGAACTTTTAGTATTCTTGAGTGCGGAGGTAATCTCTCCTACAAGAGCGTCGAACAGCTCAATATAGCTGTCTATACCGTCTCTTCCCTCAATCATTACAGGTAAAGAAAGGAATGTAGCCCCTGTTTTCCGGGCGATAATCGAAGCTGTTTTAGTCGGATAGTAGTTGGCTGCCATAATGAGCCTTACATTATCCCGCTCCATGTTTCTCATGAGATCTGCAGTATGAGACGGCGACGGGGGAATACCCGGTTTAGGCTCTATCGTGCCCGCGTTCTTAAACCCGGCCCAATCTAAAAAATAGCTCCAGAGCTTATGGTAAGTGACGACCTCAGTCCCTTTAAACGGTGCAAGCTCGGTCTCCCATTCACTTATCTTCAGCTTTAGCGCACTTACGAAATTTTTGAAATTATCTTCGTAGAATGCCGCGTTTTCAGGGTCTATACGTATCAGCCTGGCAGCTATGCCTCTGGCCACAGGTATGCCGTTTCCGGGATTGAGCATAAAGTGGGGGTTTCCACCCGGGTGTATATCCCCCATTGACCTGTCTATTGGGGTGGTATGCACGTCAAGAAAATCTTTTATAGAGACAGATGCATTATAATGGCCAATTGCGCTCGGTGAGGCGATATCGGAATTTCTGGCTCCTGTGATAAGAATAGGGAGCCATCCAATCTCAAGATCAAGACCATTATAGATGAGCATATCCGCTTTGTTTAGTCGAGTGATAAATATCGGTTTTGCGTCGACAAAGTGAGGGTCCTGATAACCCTTTGCCAGACTTGTCACTTCAACCCGGTCACCGCCGATCTCTTTTGCTATTGCCGCGTAGTCAGTCACTGATGTCACAATATTAACCTGAGCCAGTACTGATTGGCCGGTGAATATTATAGAGGCCAGCGCCAAAGTCATGCATAGTACAAAGTTTTTAAGTGAAAATTGATGTTTCATAGTTATTTTCTCCTAGTTTTATATTATTAAAATGGATGTGCCCCGTGAGCTCCCAGCGAATACTGGAACTGTAGAAAGATCGCGTGCTGGTTTTCGGTAAAATCCTGGTTCAGGTAGTCGTACTGGACCCTCAACCGTGAGAACTCGCTCGGGTTAAACGTCAGCATAGGCGAAAGACGGTATGTTCTGCCAAATAAGCCAAGCATTCCTTCTTCCTCTTCCCCTTCCTCATTCCTAATCAATGTAAATAGCCCGGCTGGGTCACCATCAATGTCTCCGGCCTCTTCCTGAACCGGGGTATTCGTATCTATGATCCCGTATCTGAATCCGGTGTTCCATCTTTTTGCGAAACGGTATACGAGCTGCGCGTACCAACCCCAGTTCTCCAGATTTTCTTCAGGAGTGTCCGCGTCTAGGTACATAAACTCGGACTGGAGCATCACTTCCTGATACGGGTTATTTTCAAGCGGGCGGTACTTTGCGAATAGATCAATCCCGTACATGTTAGACCTTTCGTCACGCCCTGTATTGTTTACACCCGTAGCGAACGAGCCGCCCAAGCTGACACCCAACGCTTCTGAGACCTCAACGAAGTTTGCTAGGTGGAATATGTAAAGGAGCCTGGCGAGATTGTTTGCATTCTCGTCTCTGTCAAAAGTCGGTGTTTCTACATCGGGGCTTCCGCCGAGCGCGCTCAGCTCCATATACCAGGGGACGGGGACAAGGAAGTTTGCCTCTATACTCGTCGGATTAAGATGCTCGCCCAGGAACTGAGCTGCCGGAAGCGGCAGTGTGACGAAGTTCTGGTTATGTCTGTGTATCTGATTAATCCTTCCGAACTTTGCCCTCATTCTTCCAGCTCTGATTTGGGAGTTTAAGGGAAGGCTGAATAGAGTAGTCCCATATGCTTCTTCAAGCTCGACTCCTTCAACCCCGAAAACAAGAAATGTATCGAACCTGAAATACGAATCTATTACGCCCTGAAAACCGATTTCAATTTCCTGTACGTTCACTCCCGTATTTTCGGGATCAACTTCCGCGAAGACTATAGGGTCGTCCTGTGAGTACCAGGCGGCGGCGAATATACCTATAACACTTATCTCCGGGTTAAAGGTATTGAGTGCTTTCTGGAGAAAACCCTGCCTCTCAGTTGCAGGCGTTTCAATTACTGTTAAGTCTGTTTCCTCTTCGACTACAATCGTTTCTTCTTTTTCTTTAGCCTGCTTTTCCAAGGCTTCGTTTTTCTCTTCTAGCTCGTCAATCCTTTGCTGCATATTTTCCATCATCTTTCTAAGCTCTTTTAACTCACTCTTTACGTCATTTTGTTCACCTGCAAATACTTGCTGTGTAATAGCAGGTGATATAAACAGAGTTATTATTAATGTGAAAAAAATTCTTCTAAACTTCATAACTCACCTCCAGATATGTATTAATATGGAAAGCCGGTTATCAATCAGCCGATGTGAGCTAATGGTTTATGAATGGGGAAAACCTCGGCGCTAAAGACGGAACTTCCGTACTTTAGTCCGAATATATGAATGTATATGTATAGAGGGCAAATTTCTCGATTCATTTCGCCCCAGTGCTCACACGGCAAGCTGAAAGCTATACGGTCGGTGGTGAGCGTGAAGGTTTATTAAGTTGTAAAAATGAAGAAGGTATTAGAAATTCAGTTTCTTCTAAGGATGTGATAATTAGCGGGATAGGCGTATTGAATACGGTACCCATATCCGGCAGCTTAACGTTTCCCTGCAGTAAACAGGCCGAGCAGTCCTCGATTGAGTGGTGCGTATCGGGCGCTGCGTCGGAAATCTCAATTATAGATCCCGAGTCTATACCTATCGCGTGGTTGTGAGAGCTGATAGATATGACGAAAATTACTGCTAGAATCGGCAGTAATAATCTTAAGGGTCCTTTCGTAATATTTTCTCTAACTATTTTCATCCGACGTCCGATCTATTTTTAGATGATAACAATATATCCCTTAATGTGCAAGCTGCCTCTTCTACTGTTAATGATACATCCAAATCGATGCCGCTTTTCTTTAATTCTGAGAAAAGCTCTCCCAATATAGGGGGCTCAATATGGCATTTGGATAGAGACTCGACGTCCGAGAATATCTCTTTCGGAGTGCCTTTCTTGACTATGTGTCCTCCCTCGGCAATCAAATAGACCGTATCCGCTACAAGAGGCACGGTGTTCATATTGTGTGTTGATAATATAATAGCTGTTCCTTGCTCGTGGTTTACGCTGTTCAAGAGATTTATCTGCTCTTTTCTGCATGTGGGGTCTATATGCTCAAAGGGCTCGTCCAGTATAAGAAGCTCTGGCTTTGTTGCAAGTGCGCCCGCAATTGCAACCTTGGTTTTTTCCCCTCCGCTCAGGTAATGCGGCACTTTATCCCTCAGGTGATCTATATCGAGCTTAACAAGCAGCTCTTCGACCAGCTTATCTGTCTCTTCTTTGTCATAGCCATAGTTTCGCGGAGAAAACGATATATCGTCCCATACGCGGGGCGCTATTATCTGAAGCTCCACATTCTGAAGAAGCGCCCCAATACGCTCCCTCACTTTCTCATAATCTGTGGCAGGGTTTACGCCGAGCACTTCGATCTCGCCCTCAGTTGATTTTAGTAGCCCTAAAAGGAGAGAGAGAAGTGTGGACTTTCCGCTCCCGTTGGGCCCCAGTATGGCTACACGCTCTCCTTTCTCTACGGTGAATTCCTGCCCGTCAAATGAGAGCGAGGTGCCGTCGGGGTATTTAAATTTTAGGTTACTTACCTTTACCAACTCTTCCAAAACGTCTCCTTAATTCCCTTCTTTCGCTGTGTATACTATCGATAATATTAGAATTATGGCCGCTACAATTAGTGCATATAGTCCTGATTTATCAATGCTCCCATAATGCTTAATACCAAGTGATACGGAGAATATTAATATTCCCGAGGCTACTGCCCTTAAATCATCCGTACTAAATCTCCCGCTGTTTTTATCTGCCGCAATTTTCCCCGTATAGCCCCTTACTTTCATCACTCCGTAGTACTTCTCCGTAATATCAAACCCCTTGATGAGCACAAGCCCTATGCCGGAAGAGAAATTAGCGATGTTTCTGAGATACTTCTTTTTTGTCAGCCCGCCTCTTACCTTTAGTCCTTTTACAAGCTCGTCGGTCATTTCAAGCAGCACGAAAAGTGAGCGGTATGTTAGATATAGCCCGTCGTGAATAATCCCGGGCAGTATAGGTTTAAGAGTCTTAAAAACATCGGGGTAAGGGGTGGTCACTATGAGTATCACCATCGTAAGGGCCGCCGTGAGGGCTTTTAACATTATCACCCCCGCTCTTAATAGGCTTCCGTCCCAGGTAACTATCACGAATAAAATAGCGAATATAGCCGGATAAGCCGCAATAGTTATTATTTTAGTAACCGAAAGTCTCGTCCATACGGCCATGCTCACAAGTGACACGTAAATTGCAAGCAGAAGGTAAAACTCTTCTGTAATAACTACAGAAGCTATGACCAGCGCTGAAAAGAGCAGCTTGCTTGGCGCTGCTGCGCTGTGAAGAAAGCTCTTTCCGTGGTTTGCGTAATAGTCTATTAGTGCAACGTCCATATATTATTCCCTACGTCGTATCGGGCTCTATCAAATCAGGCCTAATACCCGAAACATACTTAATAACGAGCCCTGTAATCACTCCCTCAAGCATCCACCCGAACGCCAGCAGCGCCAGGGCGGTTTTAACAAACACATTAATGCTTAATCCATTTTTTACATTCGATTCTGTTTCGTGTGTTGTAGATTCAATATGCGGCTCCTTTTCTGTATCAATTACAAGATCGGGATTCACATGAGCCGCGTATAGCACTAAAACCAATATGGATGTGCTGAGAATGAGACTGATCACTGCCGCGATACCCGACGACCAGCCGACCGAATAGTTACCCATCAGTATTTTAAACATTAGAAAGAGGTAATAGCCGAGTACGGCCTCTGAGCCGATTACAACCGTATTAAGCCCGACTACTGTAATCCCCCCATGGCCGAACATTGCGATAATCAGATCAACTATAAATATTGAGATAAACGCAAGCGCAGGTCCCAGGATTATCCCGGCTACGACACTCAGGTTCACGTGGTATGCGAATGGGATAATTGGGAGTGTCATGCATACGATCATGAGCGCCGAAATGATTCCGATCAGAGGAATCTTGCGCGTGAGCTCTAGGCGCTTAACTCTGTATATGCAAAATGCGAGTAATACCGCCGTGCATAACCAGCCTGCTAACACGAGCCAGCCGGGGAGCACCCCGTCAGGTATATGTAAATGTGACATATCTTTATATTCCTCTTATGCCCTGCATTCCTTACATTTCCCAAATAGCTGTAGAAAATGGTTCTGTATCGGTATGCCGGTGTCTTTGGATACCTTTTTCGATAGATCCTCAATCGGGCAATCCGTGTATTCGATTACCTTACTGCAGTCGGTGCACACAATCGGGTGACGGTGTCCTTCGGGCGCTAGCGTATAACTGTGACATCCGTCTTCCAGGTGAACTTTCACGACTAATTCGAGATCGACCAATGTTTCAAGCGAGCGGTATACTGTAGCCAGGCCCGTCCCGGGGAGTATCTCCTTTACGTTTGCGTGTATTTTATTTATTGATAGATAAGCGTGCGTATCCTGCAGGACTTTTAATACTGCTTTCCTCTGAGGCGTAAACTTTAGCCCCTGCTCGTGAAATATGCTTCTTATATCTTTTGACACACTATTTTTACCCTGACCCTAATTGAGAAATTTTCTCAATTATAAATCTAGATATAAGAGCTGTCAAATTAGAAGGGAATATAAAAATCGAGTCCAGATGCTCAGGGTTAATCTATATCTTTAACCATAAGCAGCACATCGCCCGTGTAGTGTATAAGCTCGTGCGGCACCACCTGCTCCCGCTTAGTTTCGTAAAAACCATTTTGCTCGTAAAGTCTCACAGCGCCTTCATTTTGCTCAAATACTAACAAGCTAAGTTGCGGAAGCTCTCTTTCTATCGCCTGCCGCTCTGCGATCTCAAGCAATTTAGTGCCGGTCCCCATTCCCCTGAATTCGTCGAATACGGCCATAGCGCATATGTAGTAGCTCCCGTACTGCTCAAGCTTTGTGTACGGTAGCAGAACAGGGTCAATTTCAGACTCTTCTATTTCACTCTCCTGCATTGGAAATGCCAGGAGCATTCCCAGGACTTCACCGTTCAGCTCGGCCATTACACTGTTTATGTAGCTAAACGGCGTATCTTCCTCCGAGTAGCGTGCGGCGCCGAATTCAAATATATCCTGACTAGGCTCAGCGTATGTGGTCCAAATATATTCAGCTACTCCGTCAGATGCTATGCTGAATAGCTCTGCGATCTTTCTGCCTTCGTCCTTCCTTGCCGGGCGGAATATGGTTTGGTCTATCAGTTTTTGGTTCATTATTTTATAGTATTATTGTATGACTCAATTTAGTACTCTATAGCATTATTATATTACCGAAATTGGGCATAGTTTTCACAGTGTATATTGCATGTGTTTATTCGGGTATAATGTTGCAAGTTAAATATTGGTGGTATATAGATCGTTAAAGCGGAAGACATATCCAAAACTAAACAACTTACTGTCATTGCCGAAAAAACTTTTCTAAATCATTTATGACAATTCCGGTAATTTGAAACATATAATTGAACCGTACACGCTGAAGAGGCGGTGTATGGTGGGAGCAATATAATACATGCTATCTTTTGAAGAATTAGGTTTATCAACATCAACACTGAAAGTCCTTAAGAAAAAGGGCTTTGAGGTTCCTACACCGATACAGGAAGTCACAATCCCCGCAATACTCGAAGGGGACAAAGACATAGTGGCCCAGGCCCAAACCGGCACGGGTAAAACTGCGGCCTTCGGGCTTCCTTTTGTCGAGGTATTAGAAGAAAACAAGGGTTCAGTGCAAGCCCTGGTTCTAACGCCTACAAGAGAGCTTGCAATACAAGTAGCTGAAGAAATCCACTCCCTTAAGGGAAAGAGAAAGCTAACCATAATTCCAATTTACGGCGGCCAGTCTATGACCCTTCAGCTTAGACTGCTAAAAAAAGGCGTAGATATTGTAATCGGTACCCCCGGCAGAGTGTTTGACCACATTGAGCGCGGGACTCTTCAACTGGGCGAGATTTCACACCTGGTTTTGGATGAGGCCGATGAAATGCTCAACATGGGATTTCTCGAAGATGTCAAGAAGATAATGAAACACACTGCATCAGACAAAAGAACGCTCCTTTTCTCAGCTACAATGCCAAAAGAGATATTGAAGATTGCCAGTAAGCATATGAGGGAGTTTGATGAATTTATGGTTACGAGCGATCAGCTAACAGTGTCTCAGACGGATCAGATCTATTTTGAGGTTTCATCCCGGGATAAGTTTGAAGCGCTATGCAGGATTATAGATATTGAAGAGGATTTTTACGGGCTTGTTTTTTGCAGGACAAAGAAGGACGTCGACATGATTGCCAATCACATGATTGAGCGCGGATACGATGCGGATGCGCTTCACGGAGATTTATCTCAGCCGCAGAGGGAAAAAATACTAAATAAGTTTAAAAAGCGTCTGATCAATATACTCGTGGCAACTGATGTGGCCGCTAGGGGTATAGATGTCCAGGACTTAACGCATGTCATAAATTATGCCCTTCCGCAGGACGCCGAATCATACGTGCATAGAATAGGACGCACGGGAAGAGCAGGGAAAGAGGGCATCGCCATAACATTTGTTACACCTGAAGAGTACAGGAAGCTCAGGTACATAAGCAGGGAGACTAAAACGGATATTCGTAAAGAAAAGCTCCCCGGTGTTAAAGATGTGATTAAGTCTAAAAAGCTCAGGATAAATAATATTCTTGAAGATATAGTAAAAGCGAGTCCAAGGATCGAGTACTTAGAAATGTCTCAGGAGCTGCTAGAGGCAAACGAGCCTCAAGATATAGTGGCGGCACTGCTTGAGTATTCATTTCAGGATGAGCTGGATGAGAAAAACTACACTCAAATCAGAAGCCCATACAAAGAAACAAATCTTGTTGACACCCAAGGTAAGACAAGGCTTTTTGTAACTCAGGGCAAGAAAGACGGGTTAACATCTCAGAAACTTACACACTTTATACAGAACAAGTGCGGTATTAAAAGTAAGAAAATTAGGGATGTACAAATTCTGGAAAGTTTTTCGTTTGTTACTCTGCCATTTCATGAAGCAGAGGTACTGCTTTCCTACTTTAAAGGTAAACAGAAAGGCAAAGGGCCGTTTATCACAAAAGCCAAGAAAGGCAGGGGCCGTAACTAATTCTATCTACGCCTACAGTTTCTTAACTTCTTTGTACCTGAAGCAATCAGTTACGTGGTCGTTCACCATGCCTGCCGCCTGCATATAGGCGTAGCAGATTGTTGATCCCACAAAGCTGAACCCTCTATTCTTAAGGTTCTTACTCATAGCGTCAGATTCTGTGGTTTTAGCCGGTATTTCATTCATCGCTTTCCATGAGTTATGAATAGTACCGTGACCTGTGAACTGCCAGATATATTTATCGAATGAGCCGAACTCCTTTTGAATTTCCAGGAAGGCTTTGGCATTGGTCACGGCGGATTTTACTTTCAAGCGGTTTCTGATAATGCCGGGGTCTTTAAGGAGCTTCTCCATCTTTTTATCGCTGTATCGAGCGACCTTTTCTACTTCGAAGTTGTCGAAGGCTTTTCTGTAAGTCTCTCTTCTTTTTAATATTGTAATCCAGCTTAGCCCAGCTTGGGCGCCGTCAAGGATAATCATCTCGAAATGAAGTCGGTCGTCATGCACCGGTGCTCCCCATTCCTTGTCGTGATAGGAAACATATAGCGGGTCTTCGCCGCACCATTCGCATCTTTTCGTCATTTGGTGTCTCTATTTACAGTTCCCGGTGAAAAAGCGGGCAGACAAACAGCTATATATTTAGCCCCTCCTTCTTTGGGCGTGCTGTACTTGACCCATTCTCCCGGGTTTGCTACTACAGCCTGTCCTGCATTTACCTCTATTACTCCGTTTTCGTGCTCGACTGTTAGCGAACCTTCCAGAACCACTGTTATTTCTTGAAATTCGGGCCTCTGTCCCGGCTCAATCCAACCTGCGGGTGAGGTCATTTGCGCTATACTCGCTTCGGTGTGCCCGGAATTCACTCTGCCGGCGAATTCCTCGATTTTCTTTGGCACATTGCCCGCAGCTTCGATAATGGTAGGTTTTTCAATCAGAGTCGGCATCGGAATTTCACCTTCTTAACTTTAGTTATGTTTGAGATCTAGATCGGGTATTATCATACCTAAGTTTCTCAGATATTTAACCGAATAAATCTACCGGAGGATAGTATGAGATATTTAAATAGGTTTACATCTATTTTTATTATAGCGCTGGCCATGTTTTCCGTTACTTTGGTATTGAGTGCTGATGTAAAGGCGCAGGACTCGGTATGTGAAGTCGGAATAACAAAAGAAGCGTTTCCGGACGACGGTACGTTGTTCCTGTTCACAGTTTCGGGCGATGTAAGCAAAGAATTACTAATTCAGCCAGAAAATACCGAATTTTTCGATATCCAGATTGGTGATTTTGTAACTGTAGCAGAGGATACCCCAGAGGGTTGGGTGCTCAGAGAAGTAACCTGCAGGACTAACGGCGGCACAACCGTATCTACTGCGGGCAAGGCTGCTGATATCACATGCGATGAGGGTGGAGGCCAGGCTTTTTGCACTTTCTCGAACACCGCCGCGGAAGCTATTCCGACCCTTTCACAGTGGAGCATCGTAGCGCTGGTAGCCGTTTTAGGTATAGCAGGGTTTATGGTTCTTCGCCGCAGGCAAGTTAATATTTAGATAAATTTAAATTGCCCCGTATTGTTAATAACAAATCTCATTTATTGCCCATTATTACTCAGTATTTCTATGCGTAATGAGTTATTTGTGATATAATCCTGCGTAATAAACTAAAGGAGGATACTATGAGGTATATGATAAATCTTTTGTTTGTAGCTGTTCTTGCGACATCTGGTGCGCTCCTATTTAGCGCTGACGTAAAGGCTCAGGGTGGTTGTAATATCTTGATAGGTGTAGAAACGATACCTGACAGCGAAACGGAATTCCCGTTCGCAGTTGTAGGTAATGATCCTGAGGAGTTCACTATTAACCCAGATTCTTTCGACGAGAAGTTCTTTCTTCCGTCCGGCGATACCATGACGGTAACGCAGGGAGCTGTAGACGGATGGGTGCTCAGAGATATAACATGCGGGGATAATGCTGTAGGTAGCGAGAACGACGCTCTTTTTATCGAAAATGGGGTAACTCACTCCGTAGTCGATTCGGGTGTAGCGTTCACTTGTGACGAGCCTAGGGCTTTTATTAATTGTACTTTTATAAATTCCCAAACAGAGACAATTCCGACACTTTCAGAGTGGGGAGCTATAGCA
>JGI24023J19991_10000642_pt1 | contig 27240 bp, 23 predicted proteins | sample Cruoilmetagenom1_FD_19991 | JGI IMG/M metagenome (IMG submission 19991) | reverse complement strand
GATGATCTTCAGCGGCGGGGGCTCTTGTTCCATCACGCGGATCTGCACCGGGGAAGTGTGTGTGCGCAGCAGGGTGTGCTCGTCGAAATAAAACGTGTCGTGCATGGCCCGGGCGGGATGGTGCGCCGGTATGTTCAAGGCCTCGAAATTATGGTAGTCGTCTTCGATCTCGGGTCCTTCCACGACATCGAAACCGACACTGCCGAAAATATTCGAGATGCGCCGCAGCGTCAATGTAACAGGATGCAGCCCGCCTGTGTTTTGACCCCGTCCCGCCAGGGTGGCATCGATCGTCTCTTTGGCCAGCCGCTCATCGAGGAGGGCTTTTTCGAACGCGTTTTTGCGGGCTTCGAGTTCAGCCTGAAACCGGCTTTTGGCCTGGTTGATCGCCTGCCCGGCGAGCGGGCGCTGCTCGGGAGGCAGCCGACCCAGCTCCTTCATATGCCGGGTGAAAAGCCCCTTTTTTCCGAAATAGCGGACCCGTACCTGGTCGAGTTGTTTCAGGTCGTCAGCATCTGCAATTTCCCGACTTGCAGACACGAGTAATTCATCCAGTGTTGTCGTCACCGCCCAACTCACTGTCTATATTAAGATATGGAATGGCGGGAAGAGCCCTTCAGCTCCTCCCGCGGCTTTGATTACTGCCCGCCCATGCTGCCGTCGCGCGATCACGGGCGTTGCGAATGGCCCTGGCCCGGCAGGTGCTGACGATCACCAAGACGCCGGACCGCTCATGCCTTGCGGCTGCATTGGTATGAAAAGTGCTCCAGTTCGGAACAGATCAGCCCTGAGCAATTTTCGCCAATTCCGCGAAAGCCTCTTTGTCATTGACAGCCAGGTCCGCTAATACTTTGCGATCGAGATCGATCGATGCTTTTTTCAGGCCATTCATAAAACGGCTGTAAGAGAGGCCGCACTCGCGGGCAGCCGCGTTGATGCGGGCGATCCACAACTGCCGGAATTGGCGTTTTCTCTGCTTGCGGTCACGGTACGCATACTGGCCGGCCTTGATGACCGCCTGTTTGGCGACCCGGTAGACCCGGCTACGGGCGCCATAATAGCCTTTGGCCAGTTTGAGCACCTTTTTGTGTCTGGCTTTTGCGGTGACACCACGTTTTACTCTGGGCATTGATAAACCTCGTTCGATTCAGTGAAAACTCAGCTGTAAGGCAGCAGGCGGGCAGCACTGCGCACATCAGCAGCGTGCAAGGTTGCGGCCTTGCGCAATTGTCTTTTTCTTTTCGTGCTCTTTTTCGTCAGAATATGCCGACGGTGTGACTGATTGCACTTAAAAGAGCCGGATGCAGTACGTTTAAACCGCTTGGCGGCTCCACGATTGGTTTTCATTTTTGGCATAATATATTGACTCCACGTTCAACTATCTTTTCTTTTTTGGGGCGAGCACCATCACCATTTGTCTGCCTTCCATCTTTGGAAATTGTTCGACAACAGCGAGTTCTTCCAAATCTTTTTCGACGCGTTTTAGCATCTCCATACCGATTTCTCTGTGGGCCATTTCTCGGCCCCTGAACCTGACGGTTATCTTGGTTTTATCGCCATCAGTCAAAAAACGGGTCAGATTGCGTAATTTGACCTGATAGTCTCCCTCGTCGGTTCCCGGCCGAAACTTGATTTCCTTGACCTGAATCTGTTTTTGCTTCTTTTTGGCGGCTTGTTGTTTTTTATTTTGTTCGAACCGAAATTTACCATAATCCATGATACGACAAACCGGTGGATCTGCATTGGGGGATATCTCAACGAGATCCAGCCCGGCCTCGGACGCGATCTGTTTTGCTTGAGCCAATGACATGACCCCGAGTTGTTCGCGATCTTTTCCGATCAATCTAATCTCAGGCGCCGTAATTTCATCGTTAAGGCGCGTTTTCTCTTTTTTTGCAGCGATGCCCGGTCCCTCCTCGTTTATTATAATTATAAGCCACGGCGTTCGATCTCTCGCCGCAGTCGAGCTGAAAACACCTCACACATGGCGCTTCCAAGATCTTTACCTTGTTGTGTGCGTACTGCGATGGTGCCGGTTTCACACTCTTTGTCACCAACGATCAAGAGATATGGCACCCGTTGCATGGAATGCTCGCGGATTTTAAAGCCGATCTTTTCATTTCTCAAGTCTATTTTTGCTCGAAACCCCTGTTTTTCGAGGTTGCGCAACACCGTATCGGCGTATTCGGCATGGCGGTCGGCGATGTTGAGGACCACCACCTGTACCGGAGCCAGCCAGGCCGGCAGCGTGCCGGCATAGTGTTCGATCAGAATGCCGATGAAGCGCTCCATCGATCCGAGAATTGCTCGATGCAGCATGACCGGCTCTTTTTTGGCGCCATCTTCGGAAATGTAGGACGCGCCGAGTCGTCCCGGCATCGAGAAGTCAACCTGAATGGTACCGCATTGCCACACCCGGTCGAGGCAGTCTCGCAGCGAAAATTCGATTTTTGGTCCATAGAATGCGCCTTCACCCGGTTGCAAGTCCCATTCGAGGCGCTTGTTGTTCAGCGCCAGTTCCAGCGCTTGTTCCGCCTTGTCCCAGACCTCATCGCTGCCAACCCGGTTTTCGGGGCGGGTCGAGAGCTTGACCAAAACATCATCGAAACCGAAGTCTTTATAAACCTCGAAGAGTAGATCGATGAAAGCCGAGACTTCCTGCTGGATCTGTTCCTCGGTGCAAAAAATGTGGGCATCGTCCTGAACGAAATGGCGGACGCGCATGAGTCCGTGCAGTGTGCCTGACGGCTCATTCCGGTGACACGATCCGAACTCGGCCATACGAATCGGCAGGTCGCGATAGCTTTTTATCCCCTGGTTGTAGATCTGCACATGGCAGGGACAATTCATCGGTTTGATCGCGTAATCGCGGTGCTCGGAGTGCGTGGTGAAAATCATGTCGCCGAACTTGTCCCAATGCCCGGACTGTTCCCATAATGCTCGATCGACCACTTGCGGCGTCCGGACTTCACCATAACCGTGTTTTCGCAACTTATCGCGGATATACTGCTCGACAACCTGATAAACGGTCCAGCCTTTGTCATGCCAGAACACCATGCCGGGCGCTTCCTCCTGGGTATGGAACAGGTCCAGCGCCTTGGCGATTTTTCGGTGATCGCGCTTTTCGGCCTCCTCCAGGCGATGCAGATAGGCTTTCAGCGCCTTCTTGTCCGCCCAAGCGGTGCCGTAGATACGCTGCAGCATCTCGTTGTTGGAATCGCCGCGCCAGTAGGCGCCGGCAATCTTCATCAATTTAAAAGCTTTCAGCTTGCCGGTGTCGGGAACATGAGGGCCGCGGCACAAATCGGTGAATTCGCCCTGAGTGTATAACGAAAGGGTTTCGTTTTCGGGAATATCCTCAATGATTTTGGCTTTGTACTCTTCGCCACTGCGGCGAAAAAAAGCGATCGCCTCATCTCGGGACATCACGCTGCGCTTCACTTCGATGCGCTGCCCCGCAAGCTCGTGCATCATTTTTTCGATCGCCTCGAGATCTGCCGGTGTAAACGGACGCTCAAAGGAAAAATCGTAGTAAAATCCGTTCTCTATGACCGGTCCGATGGTGACCTGGGCGGTTGGAAAGAGGCGTTTGACGGCCTGCGCCAGCAAGTGAGCAGTCGAATGACGAATGATTTCCAGCCCTTCTTCGTCACGATCGGTGATGATTTCCACCCGGGCGTCATCTTCGATCAGTGTGCTGCAGTCGACCAGCTTGCTGTCAATGCGCCCGGCAAGGGCTGCTTTGGCCAGGCCGGGTCCGATGGACTGAGCAACCTCTCCAACGCTGACGGGGCCATCGAACTGGCGCTGTGATCCATCCGGCAATGAAACTATTGGCATTGTTTTTCGAAGGTAAAGGATGTCTGTGTCCAGACTTTTGCTTCAGTCGTTTTGCGTAAAAATAAAGATGCTGAAAAAAAATAAAGCATCGCTAAGCGACGCTTTATTTCGGTGTTGGTAGGCGCGATTGGAGTTGAACCAACGACCCCCACCATGTCAAGGTGGTGCTCTAACCAACTGAGCTACGCGCCTGTCGTTATCGACATCAAGAAACCGATGGAATTATACGCTAATATTTTTTAAGCTGAAAGCGCAATTTTCTTCCAGTGGCAACTCTCATTATAGAAAATCGCGCGGAGACGCAAAATGAGAATTGCTGAGGCCCTCCTGCGGGTTCATCGAGCGCAACGGCTGCTGTGGTAAACTGCGAGATTTTGATTCTTTGCCGATATTTGGGGTACTGAGGCGTGGACCGTTTTTTGCAGTGGTGGGTCGGATGTGTGCTGCGCTGGCCGGTGTCGGTCGTTCTGATCGCCTGTTTCGTATGTGGATTGAGCCTGTTCTACACGATCAATAATCTTGGCGTCAACACCGATACGACAGAGCTGCTGTCGCCCGAGCTGCCTTTTCACCAGGAAAGGATACGCTATTGGGAAACGTTTCCCCACGATGTGAAAGCCATCGTGGTCGCTGTGGAAGGCGCAACGCCTGAGCAGACCGCCGCTGCCGTGGGGCGTTTTGGCGGTTTGCTCAAGGCCGAACAGGGTTCTGTGAAATCCATCTACATTCCGGGTGAAGGCCGTTATTTCGAACAAGCGGCCTTGCTTTATTATGAACGTGACGAGCTGGAAGCGCTGACGACGCGTCTCAGCCGGGCGCAACCGTTTATTAGCCGGTTGCAGCAGGATAATTCACTCAGCCACCTGTTCTCTTTGGTGCAGCAAGCCCTTGTTTCGGATCGTGCCGCGGTCGATGTCGGCCCGCTGTCGAAGGCTCTGAGCGATGCGATGCGGGCGCTGATGGCAGGCCGGCCCTACCAGCTTTCATGGCAGCGGATGATGACTGAGCAACAGGCCCGCTTTGGAATGACGCTGCGCCTTGTATTGGTTAAACCCATCTTGGATTTCAATCAATTGCTGCCGGCCGAAAAAACGCTGCGCGCGGTTCGGCAGGCCGCTGAAACGGTGCAGCAAGCGATGCCGGGTGTGACGATCCGCATGACGGGCGAAGTGCCGCTGGAACAGGATGACATGCAGAGCATCAGCCGCAGCGCCACCGTTGCCGGAGTGATATCGTTCATATTGGTCTGCATGAGCTTGCTGGTCGGGCTGCGCTCGGTCGCCCTGATGATCGCCGCTTTGCTCACTTTGATCATGGGTCTTGTTCTCACTGCCGGTTTTGCTGCGCTCGCTATCGGCCATCTCAATATGATTTCGATCGCTTTTGCCGTGTTGTATATCGGGCTTGGCGTCGACTACGCCATTCATCTGTGCCTGCGCTATGCGGAATGCATGCGAGGCAATTCCGGAAAAACAGAGGCTTTAATCGACAGTGTGAAGGATGTGGGACCTTCGATTATCTTATGTGCGATTACCTCAGCCGTTGCGTTCTATGCCTTTGTTCCGACTTCATTCAAGGCGGTTTCGGAACTGGGTATCATCTCAGGCACCAGCATGTTCATCGCTTTGCTGGTCACTTTGACCGTCCTGCCGGCGATTCTCAAGCTCATGCCGCAGCGCAGGTTTCCATCCCGGCAACTGTCCGATATTGGAGGACTGGCTCCGTGGGTTTATGATATACCGCTGCGCTATGCTCGTCTTATACGCTGGTGCGCCATTGGTCTTGGCATTGTTGCGGCGGTGTCGCTTTCACGCGTCACGTTCGATTTTAATCCGGTCGATTTGAGAGATCCGCACAGTGAATCGGTTGTGCTCTTCAAGGAACTGTTGAAGAGCAAAGAGGCATCGCCGATGACGTTGACCGTTCTGGCGTCTGATGAGGCAGCGGCACGTGCACTGATTGGGCGGCTGGGAGCGCTTGCCTCGGTGGAAAAAGCCATCACCATTCATGATTTCATACCCGAAAGGCAGAACGAGAAATTGAACCTGATCGAGTCCCTGTCGACCGTGCTGGGACCCGGTCTCGGTGAGTTTCCCCGGCCTTCGCAGCAGCAAAACGGCACTGAGCAGCTAAGAGATTTTCTTCAGGCATTGGATGATGCCGTGCAGGGCGGGCGCGCTGGTGCTGAAACTGATGCGCTGATCGAACTGCGGGCACAGACGCAGCGGCTTCTGAACCGGATGGAATTTTATCAGGTCGAATCACAGGCTGAATTATTGAATGAGTTGGAGCGGAATCTTCTCGGAACGCTGCCGGTAGCGATGCGGCATCTGGCGGCTGCGCTCGAGGCGGCTCCGGTCGACTTGACGGATCTGCCGCACGAGCTTGTGGTGCGTTGGCTGAGTCCGAACGGAGTTTATCGGGTTCAGGTATTTCCCCAAAAGGATCTTGAGCGAATCGAGAATTTACGCGAGTTTATCACCGATGTTCAGGCCGTTGCGCCCAATGTCACCGATCTGCCGGTCATCTATCTGGAGGCAGGCCGGGAGGTGGTGCGCGCATTTCAACAGGCGTTGATGAGCGCGCTGGTCGCGGTTACCGTCGTTTTGTTGTTTGTTTTGCGTAACGTCAAGGATACGCTGCACGTTCTTTTTCCCTTGATGTTGGCGGCGATGCTGACAGGTGCGGCGACGGTTTGGCTTGACATACCGGTCAATTTTGCCAATATCATTGCTTTGCCGCTGCTGTTCGGTCTTGGCGTGGACAGCGGGATTCATATGATTCATCGATTGCGCAGCGTGGGGGAAGCGACCGTCAATGTGCTTCACAGCAGTACGGCACGAGGTGTTTTTTTCAGTGCCCTGACCACCATATTCAGCTTCAGCAGTCTCGCTTTTACCGCACATGTCGGCATGGCGAGCATGGGCAAAATGCTGGCAATTGGAATTTTGTGTACACTGATTTGCACGTTGATCATCTTGCCGGCTTTCAGGCGGTCGGGAAAGCGAGGGTTGATTTGAGTTTGAAGCTGATTGCTATTGGCCGCATGGGTGGTTGGGATCTCTTGAATAGTGCCGCATCCCATCAAGAATCAACAAGCACGGGAATGATTCATTAAGCGCGCCTTATGACAACCTTGATTACAGGGGCAACTGGATTTGTCGGTGCTGCGATACTGCGCCGTTTGCTGGAGGAGGGGCATCAGGTTCGTGTTCTGGTTCGGCCCAGCAGCAATCGGCGTAACCTCGAAGGTTTGTCGGCCGACATCGTGGAAGGCGATCTGAAAGATGCCTCGACGCTGCGAAAGGCGCTTGCCGGTTGCCGTTGTCTGTTTCATGTTGCAGCCGACTATCGGCTATGGTCGTGCAATCCGGATGAGCTTTATGCCAACAATGTAACAGGAACCCGTAACATCATGTTGGCGTCGTTGGATGCTGGGATTGAGCGAATCGTCTATACCAGCAGTGTGGCGACGCTCGGCTTGACGAAGAGCAACACGCCATCGGACGAAAACACGCCGGTCGATCTGCGGGATATGATCGGCGACTACAAGCGCTCAAAATATCTGGCTGAGCAGGAAGTGCTCGCGCTGGTCGAACAGCGTGGGCTCCCGGCGGTGATCGTCAACCCATCGACGCCGATCGGTGCGGGGGATATTCGGCCGACTCCGACAGGTCGCATGATTCTCGATGCCGTGCGGGGTCGAACACCTTTCTATGTGAGGACGGGGCTCAATCTTGCTCATGTCGATGATGTCGCTTGCGGTCATCTGCTGGCGCTCCATCACGGCAAGGTCGGTGAGCGCTACATTCTTGGCGGTCACAATATGTCATTGCAGGAGATACTTGATAAGATTGCGGTGATGACCGGCGGCCGCGAGCCTGTCATGCGGGTTCCGCATACTGCAATTTTGCCCATCGCATATCTTTCTGAAGCCTGGGCGGCAGCGACCGGCGGCAATGAGCCTCGTGTCACCGTAGCTGGGGTGCGCCTGTCTAAAAAAACAATGTATTTCAGCAGCGAAAAGGCGTGCAGAACGTTAGGGTACAAAACCCGTCCCGTTGATGAAAGTTTACAGGACGCCGTCGAGTGGTTTGGAAACGAGATTAAGCAGGGGAGAGCATCGTGAAGACTGGGAGATTACGGATCAAGCTGACGGATTGACCGTTTGATCCTGGTCGATCGAGAGCACCGTGCTGCGGGGTGGCTTGCTCTCGTCCGGAGCGGGATAGTCGAGGGTGAAATGCAGTCCGCGGCTCTCCTTGCGCTGGATGGCTGAGCGGATGATGAGATCGGCGACGACGACCAGGTTGCGCAGTTCCAAAAGGTCGCTGGTGACTTTGAAATTTCCGTAATACTCCGCAATCTCTTTTTTCAACAGGTCGACACGGTGTTTGGCGCGTTCGAGTCTTTTATCGGTTCGGACGATGCCGACGTAATCCCACATGAAGCGCCGGAGTTCGTCCCAGTTATGGGAGACGACCACCTCTTCGTCGGAATTGCTGACAAGGGATTCGTCCCATTCCGGCAGGGCGGGAGGTAAGGGCGTGTCGGGCAGACGTCGTAAAATATCGATGCTCGCCTGCCGGGCGAAGACAAGGCACTCCAGCAGCGAATTGCTGGCCATACGGTTGGCGCCGTGCAAGCCGGTGCAGGCGACTTCGCCGATGGCATAGAGTCCGGCAACGTTGGTGCGCGCGTGACTGTCGGTCAATACGCCGCCGCAGGTATAGTGAGCCGCCGGCACCACGGGGATCGGCTGGCGGGTGATATCGATATTCAATTCCAGGCAGCGCGCATGGATGGTCGGAAAATGATCGCGGATGACGTCGGCGGGTTTGTGGCTGATATCCAAATAGATACAGTCTACCCCCAAGCGTTTGATTTCGTGATCGATGGCCCGCGCGACAACGTCACGGGGTGCGAGCTCCGCGCGTGGATCGAATTTTTCCATGAAGGTCGAGCCGTCCGGTAATATCAATTTTCCGCCTTCCCCTCTTACTGCTTCGCTGATCAGAAAGGAGCGGGCGTCCGGATGATACAAACAGGTCGGATGGAACTGCATGAATTCCATGTTGGCAATCCGGCAGCCGGCGCGCCATGCCAGCGCGATGCCGTCGCCTGTGGAAACGTCAGGGTTGCTGGTATAGAGATAGACTTTGCTGGCCCCGCCCGTTGCCAGTGCGATCATGCGGGCGCGAAAGACCTCGACCTTTTTTTTTCCGGCATCGTAAATATAAGCCCCTGCGATGCGCTCATGTCGATCGCCGGGTTCTTGTGTGGTGATCAGGTCAACCACGCCGTGGTATTTGAAGAAATGAATCGAAGGATAAGCCGTGGCGCTTTTTTCCAGGGAATGAAACAACGCTTGCCCTGTCGCATCAGCGGCATGAGCGATGCGTCGATGCGTGTGTCCTCCTTCCCGATTGAGATGCAGGCGGGATGAGCCGTCGCCCGCCCGTTCCTGAGTAAAGGGAAGGCCGTGGGCCAGCAGCCATTCGATGCAGTCTTTTCCTTGATTGACCGTCAGCCTGACGATTGCCGGATCGCAAAGACCGGCGCCCGCCTTCAGTGTGTCGTCGATATGTGAGTCAAGGGAGTCCTGTGTGTCCAGCACAGCCGAGATTCCGCCTTGCGCATAGAAAGTGCTGCCTTCATTCAACGCAAATTTCGATACGACGGCGATACGTGCGCGTGGGGCCTGATCGGCCAGGCGGATTGCAAGGCTTAGACCTGACGCGCCGCTGCCGATGATCAATACGTCGAATAAATCATGGTTATGCATGTCATGTCGATTGGAGAATCGTGTGTCGGGTTGAAAAAATCTTTGCGGGCAGTCGCAGCGGCGTCATTAGGTGCCAAAATCGGCTGCTGATTCATTGTACAATACCCGACCTCGGATCATCTCCTGTTTTTTCCGTTCGAAATAGCCGTATCGGCAATCTGCCTTGAAAGTAGGATACAATAGCCGTAGGGGCGTTCGAGAATGGCGATTGCAGCAAAAGGTTGCGTGCAGCGGGTCCGCCTGTTTTCAAACAGCCTCCTAATTAAGTAGCGATAAAACGACCCTTCTTCGAGACAGAATTTGTGACAAACCGGTCCGGACACGAATGAGACGAACAGCATTTTTGTTTTCTGCCGAACTTCCGTGGCTCGACCTTGTCAATGACTATGCTGTTAGGGATTGCCGGATTTGAAAGGAGATGCCTGGATGGGCGAACAGGTCGATAAGGATTTAGTCAGGCGGGTGCAGGATGGAGATAAAAAAGCATTTGACATTCTGGTCCGAAAATATCAGCACAAAATCATCCAGTTAATCAGTCGCTATATCAAAGACCCGAGTGAAGCACTCGACGTTGCACAAGAGTCATTCATTAAAGCGTATCGCGCATTGCCTCGTTTTAGAGGGGATAGCGCCTTTTATACCTGGCTTTACCGGATTGCAATCAATACTGCCAAAAATCATCTGGTTGCGCGATCTCGGAAACTGGCCGATTATGAAATCGATGTGGCTGACGCGGAACAATTCGAAGGTTCGGCGCGTCTAAGAAATAATGATACTCCCGAGCATCTGCTGTTGACTGAAGAAATTGCTCAAACCATTCGACAGGCTATTGATGATCTTCCGGAAGAATTGCGCATCGCTATCAGTTTGAGGGAGTTGGAAGGTATGAGTTACGAAGAAATTGCACAAGCGATGGATTGTCCTGTTGGAACCATCCGGTCACGTATTTTTCGTGCACGTGAAGCGATCGACAAAAAGCTGAGCCCGTTGCTGGGATAAAAGGAGTCGAGGAATGGAACAGAATAGGGTCATAAAGGTGTCGATGCTGCTCGATGATGAACTCAATGAAGAAGAAGCGTTGTCGCTGCTTGAGCAGATCGAGTCCGATGACGGGTTAAAGGAGAAATGGTTTCGCTACAACACAGCAAGTCTGGCGATAAAATCGGATTCGATCGTGGTGTTGGAGGCCGATCTGGTGGATAAGGTAAGACAGGCCATTGCCCGCGAACCGGCGGTTTTTTCCACCCCGGCGTCGACCGGAAAGCCGTCGAGAATTTACAATGTTTTCGCCGGTGCACTGGCCGCTTCGGTCGTGATCGTGGCGGTCATCGTTGTCAAGCAGCCGGCGGATACGGGCGGCGACGCTGCGACAATGGTGGCGGACAAAGGTGTCGAATCGTTGCTGCATCAGGCGCAGCCGGCGGAAGCAAAGTCTTCCGAAGCCAGATTTCACGGCTATCTGCTCAATCATAACGAGAGCGCCTATTCCATGGGTACGCTGGGTATGTTGCCCTACGCCAGGGTGGTCAGTTACGGTGCGAAGCAACAATGATTCGTAAGCTTTGAGTTCGCCTGCGTCGTTATCCAATCAGGCAATGCGTTATCCCTTTTTCAATGCATCGAGCCGCCTGGTGGCAATTTTGTTGGGCTGTCTGCTGGCACACAATGCTTTGGCCGAAGAGAGTACCGAGGCTGCGGCCAAACAGTTGTTGACAGCTATGATGGAGGCAATGAAATCATTGAGTTACCAAGGAACGGTGGCTTATATGTGGGACGATAAGATCGAAACATTGCGGGTCTTTCATGCATTCAACGACGGCGTCGAGCAGAAGCGCATCGTCGCGCTGAATACGCCGATGCGGGAAGTGGTTCTGAATGCCGATAAGCTCGCCTGCTATTTTCCCGATGCGCGGACCGTGTTGATTGAAAACCACCCCTCGCGGCACTCTTTTCTGGTCAATCTGCCGGAAGATCTCGATGAACACATGAAGCAGTACCGGTTCAGTCTCGGTGGCCGCGAGTTCATCCTGCAACGGCAAGCACAGATTGTCCGAATCGTTCCCAAGGATGATTTTCGTTACAAGCGCACGTTCTGGATCGATCTGGAAACCAAGCTGCCGCTTCAGTTCGAGCTGATCAATGAAAACGGCAATCGTGTCGAGCAAATGGTCTTTACTTCTTTGTCGATTAAGGATTCGATTCCGGCGCGAGACCTGAAAGCGACAACCGAAGTCGATGAGGCGACGTGGCAGATTCGCTATCGGGAACCCAAGCCTGCCAAGGAGCAAGCCATTGAATTTCAATGGCTTCCGGATGGGTTTCGGCAAGTGCTCTATACCCAGCATAAGATGCCCGGCAGCGCGTGGCCACTCGATCATGTTCTGCTGAGTGACGGTTTTGCGTCAGTCTCGGTTTATCTGGAAAAATTCGACGGTGACAGCGTTCCGCTGAACAAATTCACGCACGGGGGCGTGCGTACCTATACGAAAAAATTGGGTACGTATCAGATCACGGTGATGGGTGAAGTGCCCGCGAAAAGCGTGCGGGCGATCGGCGACGGCATCCGCGTCCATGCGCCGGAAGAGTGAAGGAAAGAGCGGCGGACTTCCAGAAGGAGGCTGTCCGAGAATAGCGATCGTAGCGAGGGCGGCTTGGCCGCAGTAGATCAGTCTGTTCGCGGACAGACTCCTATGATCTCCAAAAATATTGGGTGAGCCCTGCGTGCCATTGTACGCTATAATTCACCCATTTATCCTGTTTTTGCTTTTTCGATTCCCCCCTCTTTACTCGAAGGAACATGGCCTTTTCAGGCAACGGAGCGTTTTTATGCTAAAAAGAACGAGTCGATCGATGCTGATTTTTTTCGGCATGATGTTGGTTGTGCGCGGCGCGGTGGCGCAACTGCCGGATTTTACTAAATTGGTCAAGCAGTATGGTGCGGCGGTCGTGAACGTGAGCACCATACAAAAGCCGCAGGAATCGGACCAGCAGATGCCGGAGGAATTTTCCGTTCCTGAAGGGACGCCCTTCGATGAATTTTTCAGGCATTTTTTTGGCGAGCCGGGCCCGGGCTGGCGGCTTCAGCCGCGCGAGACGCGATCGCTGGGGTCCGGTTTTATTCTGTCCCGGGATGGCTATGTGCTGACCAATTACCATGTCGTCAAGGATGCCGACGAGATCGTGGTTCGGTTGCAGGACCGGCGCGAATTGGAGGCCAAGTTGATCGGGTCGGACCAGCGCAGCGATATCGCTTTACTGAAAATCCAGGGGAACGATCTGCCGGTGGTCAAGTTGGGCTCCGGCGACAAACTGCAGGTGGGCGAGTGGGTTTTGGCCATCGGCTCGCCGTTCGGCTTCGATCATTCGGTGACGGCGGGTATCGTCAGCGCAAAAGGGCGCAGCCTGCCAAGCGACAACTATGTGCCGTTCATCCAGACCGATGTGGCGATCAATCCCGGTAATTCCGGAGGACCACTGTTTAATCTGAAAGGTGAAGTGGTGGGCATCAACTCGCAGATCTACAGCCGCACGGGCGGCTTCATGGGGCTGTCATTCGCTATTCCGACGGAAGTGGCGATGACCGTCGTCGAGCAATTGAAAAGCCAGGGAAAGGTCACGCGCGGCTGGCTGGGGGTACAGGTTCAGGATGTCACGCGGGAGTTGGCCGAATCGTTCGGCATGAAACGACCTCAAGGCGCGCTTGTTGCCAAAGTGATGCCCGAGAGCCCGGCGGAGGCTGCCGGTTTGAAGATCGGTGACATTATTGTCGAATACAACGGGCGCAAGGTGGACACCTCTTCGATGCTGCCGCCGATGGTAGGAATGACGCCGGTCAATGAAACCGCCGATATCGTGGTTATTCGCCAAGGCAAAGAAAAAAAGGTGCAAGTGAAGATCGGGGAGTTGTCTGAAGTCGCTGAAAAGCAGCTGGCGAGCAGCAAATCGGAATCTGTACCGGTCAACCGGCTGGGGCTTGCGGTGTCGGATTTGACTCCGGATCAGCGGGAGCAGTTTCAGGTGGTCAAGAACGGCGTACTGGTACAGGATGTCAAACCGGGGCCGGCCAGAGATGCAGGGATCATGCGCGGCGACGTCATCTTGCGGCTGCAGAACAAGGTCATCACAGACGTCAAAGCGTTCAACACGATCGTTGACGAGCTGCCTAAGGACAAGTCGATCGCGGTGTTGGTGCAACGCATGGGCAACCCGGTGTTTCTCGCTATCAAGCTGGATGAGTGAGCCGGTAAAGGATCAGCGCCTGATCCGCAACTTTTCGATCATCGCCCATGTCGATCACGGAAAATCGACCTTGGCGGATCGCTTCATTCAGCTGTGCGGAGGCTTGGCCGAACGCGAAATGGAGGAGCAAGTGCTCGATTCCATGGATCTCGAGCGCGAACGCGGCATCACCATCAAAGCGCAAAGCGTCACTCTCGACTACACCGCCGGTGATGGCAGGACCTACCATCTGAATTTTATCGATACGCCCGGCCATGTCGACTTCTCCTACGAAGTCTCGCGCTCTCTGTCCGCCTGCGAAGGCGCTTTGCTGGTCGTCGATGCGGCGCAAGGCGTCGAGGCGCAAAGCGTCGCCAACTGTTATACCGCGATCGATCAGGGGCTGGAAGTTCTACCGGTCCTGAACAAGGTGGATCTTCCGTCCGCGGAACCGGACCGGGTCGCCCGCGAGATCGAGGAAATTATCGGCATCCCGGCGGATGAAGCCCCTCGGATCAGCGCGAAAACTGGGCAGGGGGTGCAAACGGTTCTGGAGCAGTTGGTGGCGAAAATCCCTCCACCTGGGGGAGACCCTGATGCTCCTTTGCAGGCGCTGATCATCGACTCCTGGTTCGATAGCTACCTCGGTGTGGTCTCGCTGGTTCGAGTGATGAATGGTTCGATCCGAAGGAAACAGAAGATTACCATCCTATCGGCCGGACAGTCGTTTCACGTTGACCAGGTCGGTGTGTTCACGCCGAAACGCAAGGAGAAGGAGTGCTTGAGGACCGGCGAAGTGGGCTTCGTTGTTGCCGGAATCAAAGACATTTTCGGGGCACCGGTGGGTGACACGATTACTCAGACGAACCAGCCGGCGCTGGAGCCTCTGCCGGGCTTTCAAACGATTCAGCCCAGGGTATTCGCGGGGCTTTATCCGGTCAGTGCCGATGATTATGAGGGTTTGCGGGAAGCGCTCAACAAGCTCCGATTGAATGATGCGGCACTGCAGTTCGAGCCAGAGACCTCTCAGGCGTTGGGATTCGGGTTTCGCTGCGGTTTTCTGGGCATGCTGCATATGGAAATCATTCAGGAACGGCTCGAGCGGGAATACGATCTGGATCTGATTACGACGGCCCCGACCGTGATCTATCAGGTAGCGACCGCCGTCGGCGATATTCTCGAAGTCGATAATCCATCCGAACTGCCCACTCCCGGGGAAATCGCCGAGATACGGGAACCGATCATCGAGGCGAATATTCTGGTGCCGCAGGATTATCTGGGCGGTGTGATCGGCTTGTGCATCGAAAAACGCGGCGTTCAGAAAGACATGCAGTACCTGGGCAACCAGGTCTCGTTGCATTTTGAGCTGCCATTGAGCGAAGTCGTGCTCGATTTTTTCGATCGCCTGAAGTCGGTCAGCCGCGGCTACGCCTCATTCGACTACGAATTCAAGCGCTTCGAGGCGGCTGATCTGGTCAAGCTGGATGTGCTGATCAACGGCGAGCGGGTGGACGCGCTGTCGCTTATCGTGCACCGGGCGACAAGCCAGATTAAAGGGCGGGAGCTGGTCGAGAAAATGAAGGAGCTGATTCCCAGGCAGATGTTCGAAGTGGCGATCCAGGCGGCCATCGGTTCGAAAATCATCGCCCGCTCCACGGTCAAAGCACTGCGCAAGAATGTGACTGCGAAATGTTACGGCGGCGATATCACGCGAAAACGAAAATTATTGGAAAAGCAGAAAGCCGGAAAAAAGCGAATGAAGCAAGTGGGTAAGATCGATATTCCTCAGGAAGCATTTCTGGCGGTGCTGCAGGTCAACAAGGAGTCCTGATGGATTTTGATTTCTCTCTGTTTCTTGTCATAGCGACCGTCGTGACGGGTGTGATTTGGGGGGGCTATGCCCTTTATCGGAAAAGCTGGAACGATGGCAAGGAGCATCAAGAGCCGTTGCTTGTCGAATACGCGCGTTCTTTTTTCCCGATCGTGCTGATCGTCTTGGTGCTGCGATCGTTTTTGGTCGAGCCATTCCGGATTCCTTCAGGCTCCATGATGCCGACCCTGCTGGTCGGAGACTTTATTCTGGTCAATAAATTCGCATACGGCGTCCGCCTGCCGGTCCTACACACAAAAATCGTCGAGATCGGTGAGCCGAAACGCGGCGATATCGTGGTGTTTCGTTTTCCGCGCAACCCGTCGGTCGATTACATCAAGCGTGTAGTGGGCCTGCCCGGAGATCACATCGGTTATTACCACAAGCAGTTGTATGTGAACGGGAAGCCGGTCAACCAGGTGCCGCTCGGCCGCTATCTGGGCGTCGGTCAGGGCCGCAACATGAGCGGGGCGACTCATCTGGTCGAGGATCTGGACCAGGTCGAGCACAGCATCCTCATTCGTAACGGACAACCGACGGTAGAGGGTGAATTCGTTGTGCCCGAGGGACACTATTTCGTGATGGGAGACAATCGCGACAACAGCAATGACAGCCGCTATTGGGGCACCGTTCCGGAAGCGAACCTGGTCGGGAAAGCGTTCCTGATCTGGATGAGCTGGGATTGGGAAAATGGCGGCGTAGGGCTGGGACGCATCGGTACCGTGTTGAAATGAGCTATTCTTTGATAGGCGATTGGCGGGTATTCAAGAGCTGTCCTGCTCGAGTATGTATTCACTCCCGTGTTGCTAATCGATCTCTGCCAATGTGTAAAAATATCCGCAAGCGACCAGTGGCTCCGCAGTTCCCTCACCCTCCGGGAGAGGGCTAGGGTGAGGGGATCTGAATAATTATCTGCTCTAACTTCATTCCGCCGGTTGCTGATTATGCTGAAGATTTCAGAGGAAAGCCATGAAAAGATATCGTTCCAATCAAACCGGCCTCACTTTCCTGAGTGTGCTCGTCATTCTTGGTCTGATCGCTTTTTTTACCCTGTTGATACTCAAGATCGGTCCCATTTATCTGGATCATTACAAGGTGAAAACGGTCTTGGCATCTTTGGAAAACGAGCCGAATCTTGCGTCAGAAAGTATCCGGAAGGTGAGAAGTCTGCTGATGCGGCGCTTCGACATCAACATGGTGGAACATGTTAAAAAGGAGGACATCACGATCAAAAAAATGGACGGCGTTCTGACGGTGGAAATCGATTACGAAGTCATTGAACCGATCATCGGCAACATCGATGTGCTGGTCTATTTCGATGACAGGATTGAGGTTCGGTCCAATTGATTTTGAGTCCGCAGGAGTTACAGAAGAAGCTGGGACTGCATTTTCATGATTCCGCACTTTTGAAAAGTGCGCTGACCCATCGTAGTGCGGGTCCTGACAACAATGAGCGTCTTGAATTTCTTGGTGATGCGGTGCTCGGGTTTGTCATCGCCGAGTGCCTGTACTATAAATTTCCACAAGCCAATGAAGGGGTGTTGAGCCGATTGCGCGCAAATCTGGTCAATCAGACCGCATTGGCTGAACTTGCCAGACAGCTTGAACTGGGCGATTATCTGATTCTTGGTTCGGGGGAGTTGAAAAACGGCGGTATGAATCGCGATTCCATTCTCTCCGACGCGCTCGAAGCCGTGATGGGGGCCATTGTCGAAGATCAGGGGATCGATGTCTGCAAGCGATGGATTCTGGGCCTGTTTGTCGAGCGTATTCGAGCTTTGTCGCTGGATACCTGGGAGAAGGATCCCAAGACCCGGCTGCAGGAAATGATGCAGTCCAAAGGGCTGGGGCTGCCGGTTTATACGCTCAAATCAAAGAGCGGCCTGCCGCATCAGCAGAGTTTCTGTGTGGAATGCCGGGTTTCGTCCCTGGATCAGCCGGCCGTCGGTGTCGGTTCGTCCCGTAAAAGAGCGGAACAGCAGGCGGCCGAGGAGATGCTTGCCAGACTATGAAATCCGGTTACGTGGCATTGATCGGCCGACCCAATGTGGGCAAGTCCACTCTGCTCAATCACTTGATCGGGCAAAAGATCAGTATTACTTCGCGCCGGCCACAGACCACGCGCCACCGTATTCTGGGCATAAGAACAACGGCCCGGGGGCAGGCGATATACGTGGACACGCCCGGGATGCATGAGAGCGGTTCACGGGCTCTCAATCGTTATATGAACCGCACCGCCAACACCGCGTTGCTCAATGTGGATGTGATTGTGTGGGTGACCGATTCGTTGCAGTGGCATCCATACGACGACACGATTATTTCAAGACTCGGCACGGTCCTGTGTCCCGTCATTCTGGCGATCAACAAGATCGATCTGATCAAGGATAAAAAGGCCTGTCTGCCTTTTCTCGAAGAGGCCTCGCAGCGTTACGCCTTTGCGGAGCTGATTCCGATTTCCGCCTTGCACAGCCGCAATCTCGACGTGCTGGAAGCCAAAATCCATGATTTGCTGCCCGAGGGTGGTCTTTATTTTCCCGAAGACCGGATCACCGATCGCACCGAACGTTTTTTGGCTGCCGAGATGATTCGGGAAAAACTGGTTCGGCGGTTGGCGCAGGAGTTGCCGCACCGCTTGACCGTGGAGATCGAGCGGTTTGACGAGCGCGGGCCAGTTTGCCATATCCATGCGATCATTTGGGTCGAGCGGGACGGTCAGAAAAGCATTGTGATCGGTAAAAAAGGGGCAGTGTTGAAGCAGGTAGGAGAGCAGGCACGGGCCGATCTGGAGCAACTGTTCGACCGCAAAGTCTACCTCAACCTTTGGGTTAAGGTTAAGAAAGGCTGGTCGGACAGCGAGCGGGCATTGCAGAGTCTCGGTTATTGGGAGTAGTGAAGCCGGCCCGGGTCGTGCGCCAATCAGCATCGGCGGCGCCGAAGAGATAAATTGCACTTTTGTAAGCGACGCTCATCAAATGATGGCGCGGTTCGGGGAGCTGTGCGAGCGCCACCCATCGATCTTTGTCGATGTCATAGGTTTCGAATCGCCGCAGTCCCCCCATTTCTCCGGGAACGTAGATTGCGCGATCGAGATAGGCGGCGGACATCTCTACTTACGCGGCTTGCCAGCCCGGACGGCGTTACGCCACGACCGCTTGCCTGGTCACCGCCGGGCAAGCGATGGCGGCCCGGATCCGCTCGACAGCCGCACGATCCAACCCGTTGGTTCGCTGGTTTTGGTGACAGAGCGCTCCGCGAAATCCAAGGTAGTCCGGTGCCAGTTCGAGCAAGGGGGCGATATCCTGCGCTCCCAATGAACCAGCTAGGCCGCACAGCAGACTGTGTGCTTTCGCTTCCGCCACAAACGAATGCAGCGTATCGGGCGGACAGATATGCCGCAGCGAGCCTTGCTGCTTGTCCATCGTGTCGAGCATGACGCCTGTGAAGTCGGCTGCCGCCAGCTTGGCGATCATCGCCAGCTCAGGGTTCTGATCGGCGAAGAGAACTGCGACCAGGCGGGCGCCGTTGTTGATCGACTCGCCGAGCGCGGCGATCGAACTCCGCGGGTCGCCGCCGGGGAAAAAACCGATCTTGATGAAATCCACGCCTGTTGCTGCCATCGCAGCGACTGCATCGGCCACGGTTGCGGGGATCAGGGGCAGGTCGCCGATGGTGGCGCTGACGGGACGTTGGCCGCCGATCCGTTGGACGATGGCTTTGACATCCCCAGTTGGCAGTGCCCCCAGCGCGCCGGCGGCGGGTGCTTTGAGGTCGATGATGTTAGCGCCGGTGCGCAGAACCTGTTCCGCTTCTTCGAGGGTGCCGACGCTGGCGAGCATGCCTGTCATGGTGTTGTGATGTTTCGGTGGTTCAAGCGAGGGGTGGCGTTCAGCCTTCCGGCTGCTTGTCGGGATGGAGATAGATGAAGCTTTTCCCCAGCCGGCCGCCGTAATTGCCGGCCGAAATCATGGTCAGGCCCGGCGTCTCCCGGGAGGCTTCGATCGCTGTCTGAGTCGCTTTGACGATGGTCGGCAGGTCGCGTCCGTTCATGATGATCTCCATTACCGAGTTCACGCCTTCAGGCAGGCGCGACTGGTCGCCGAGGCGCTCGCGCAGTGTCGGACAGAAATTTTGAAAGGTGCTGGCAATCATGAATGAATATTTGCTGCCGGCTTTCGAGCCGCTGCCGGCGATGCCACCGGGGAAGGGCATGATGATGCCGGGTATCGGTTTGACTGCCTCCACGCCAAGTTTGGCCGCCAGCAGGGCGGAATCGACATCCTCGCCGAAATACCAGATATTGCCGCCCATCAGCCCATCGCTGAAGCCGAAGCGGCGATCAATGACGAATTCACCGCCGAGAATGGGGATGACGCACACTTTTCTTCCGTAGCGTTCATCGCGGAACTGATAGCCGTCGCCGAAATAGGCCACTTTGCGGCCCAGTTTGTAAAAGGGGTCGGACTCGAGCAGATTGAAGCAGGCGGCGGTCGGGCAGGTCAGCACATTCTGGCTGATCCGCACCAGCAGCGAGCGCTCCAGTCCTTTTACCCGATCTTTGCGGAAACGGGGCACATGCAGCTGTACGATTGCGCCGGGTCGTCCGTCCGGTGTGGCGAACGATCCATCGCCGCCCGGCCCGACGTAGCGATCCACTCCGGCCTCGCAATCGCACAAGATGGAGCTCGAGCCGTTGCCGGTGGCACTTGCGAGCGCGTGATCGAGCCAGGTGCGGTCGCGGGCGGTGATCAGAAATTCGGCGTAGATGCTGCGAAACGCCTCGGCATAGGTATCATCGATCAGTGCGGCCATGATTCACCTGCCTTTGCCGTTGTAGATGGCTTTTTCGGTGATGATCTTGTCCATGAAAATGTCATGCGGCCCGACCAGGACCTCATCGAACAGCTGCGATTCATAGCAGATCGCGACCAACGGTGCATCGGACCGTATCCGTATCAGCAGACGGTCGTAATACCCCTGACCGTTGCCCATGCGTCCGCCCTGACGGTCGAAGCCGACCCCCGGCACCATCACCAGATCCAGCTCTTCCGGCTCGACCTCCTTGCCAGGTTCGCCCCATCGCTCTTTCGGTGGTTCCAGGATATTCCATTTGCCGATGATCAGTTCGTCCATGCTCTCCAGATACCACAATCCCAGCTTGTTTTCACCCTTCTCGTCCACTGTGCAGTAGGGAACGACGATCTTTTTGTCGCTTTCCAGGGCGGCCGGAATGGCGGCCCGCGTGCGGACTTCAGAACGGCAATCCAGATACCACATGACGGTGCGCGCCCGTTCATACTCGGGCAGATTCACGAATTTTTCGCAGATGATTGCGCTGACTGCGTCTTTATCCGCTTGGGCCGAACGTGCATCATAGGCCTGCCGGCGCATCGCGCTTTTGCGCTCCATGAGCGCTTCGAGATTTTGATCGGGCATGGCTCTCCTCCTGCAAAGGATGGTGATCGCTCTTAGGAAAAAATCCGATGCGATCACAGTGGGAATTTCAGTTCGTTTTTATCATACAATACCTGCCACAATCAATTGGTAAGGGATGGCAACAAAAAAACGCCGCATCATGTGGCTACGGCCTATCCGCCTGCAACGCCGAATGGCAACAGGTCGCATCACCTGAACGACGCTTTAGATTTTGCCGTCCAGACCCAGCTGATAATATTTATGGGTAATCTTATCCTGGTTTTCCAGCAGCCAGCCGATATCGGGCTGGTTGTTCATCGCTTTATGAATTGCCTGCGCCATCGCTTTTCGATGAATATCGAACAGGATCTTGTGGTCGAGGTTGTCGTCCGTGATCACGCTCGGGTTGAGCCAGACGGAGACGATAATTCCCAAATCGTTGGCCTTCTCTTTGGGGATGTCGCCGGCGCGCACGGCATCCAGCACGCCGTTGGCGATCGCAGCCTGGACCGTTCCCATCAATATGTTGGTGTAGCGGGTCTTGGTGACCGTTACCTTGCTGACCATGAGGGTGACCGGGCGTACCTGAATATCGGTATTGAGAATGGCGAAAACCCGGGAGTGCCCCTTGATCTGATCGCCGGTCAACGTCGCGAGAGCAGTGCCTACCGGCCCGTCCAGCTCTCCGATCACCACTTCGGGCTCCGCCGCTGTGCCTGGAGGGCCACCGGCAACCAGCGCTTCACCGGTACGCATTACAATTCGATCACTCATTCGTCTCTTCTCCTGACTGGTTGATTAACGTTAAGTTAAAGATGCCGTGCATTGCACCGGCTTGCTAGAATAGAAGTTTACCTTCCCGATGCGTGGCAAAACGACGGGCAATGTCCATTCGGCCGCGTAAGGATACCATGAGAACCCATACGAAGAGAAACGAGAGGCCGGCGTGCGCACGCTGACCGTAACCGACCACAGCCGCGAAAGCGCCGGTTTGACTTATGTCTATCCGGTGGTCTCCCGGCGGGCCGGGGGCGTGTCCGTGGGCATCAATCTCAATCCCAACAACGCCTGCAACTGGGCCTGCATCTATTGCCAGGTCGAGAATCTGAGTCGCGGAGGAGCACCGCAGATCGATCTGCCGCAGCTGCAAGAGGAGCTGTCCGGTTTGCTGCATGACGTGCTGCAAGGCGATTTCTATGACCGCTATCAGGTTCCGGTGGAATCCCGAACCATTCGTGATATCGCCATCTCGGGAAACGGCGAAGCGACCAGCGCCGGGGAATTCGACCGGATCATCGATTCGATCGGGCGCACTGCCGAGCAGATGGGTCTGATCGGAACAATCAAATTGGTGTTGATCAGCAACGGCAGCCTGGTTCACCGGCCGCAGGTGCAGAAAGGGCTGGAAATGCTGGCGCGATGGCATGGTGAGCTGTGGTTCAAACTGGACAGCGCGACCGATGCCGGTATCCGCCGTATCAATCAGGCCCCCTTTTCGGCGGCGAGGGCGCGCCGTCATCTGGAAATTGCGGCCAGGCTTTGCCCGACCTGGATCCAGACCTGCGTATTTCGCCGCGACGGGAAACCGATACTCGATGGTGAGCAGCAGGCGTATCGGGACCTGCTGGCGGATCTGGTGCGGCGCAAGGTGCCGCTGCAAGGCGTCTTGCTGTATGGCTTGGCGCGTCCTTCCATGCAGCCGGAAGCCGATCGTTTGAGCCCTGTGCCGGATGAATGGCTGCACCGGTTTGCAGCCGAGATCGGCGATTTGGGTCTGGAAGTGAAAGTGACGCCGTAGCGGCTTCCGACCAGTGTCGGCGGCTTCGCCTGTCCGTGGCACGCCAACCAGTACATCCAGGCAGGGAGGAGGGCGGAAACGGCGGCGGCCGGCAGCGACCAGATCAGCGGTACGGAGAATGTGCCGACGATCAGATCGAGCCCAGCAAAATATCTGAGGAGATGGACGGCGGAAACCATCTTTATTTTGACGGAAGGCCGGTCGAAAGCGGATGCTGTTTACAATCGTCCGGTAATGAGGGTACTATCGATCCGAAAGCCGGCGACACGTCGACCTGAAATTTCACACTCTTAAAACTGCAGCAAGAACCGAGGGCTAAAATGGCGATACCTCATATTACCGACGTCAAAGGGATTGGGCAGTCGACCGCTGAAATCCTTTCCGAGCACGATGTCTTCACTGTTGAAGACCTTGCGCGGATCGATATTGATCTGTTGATTGCAATACCTGGCTTCAGCGGGATACGCGCCGCTAAGATCATCAACGAAGCGCAGGCATTGCTGGGCGCTGTCGAAACGATGAAGGCAGTGCCGTCTGCGGCAATGGAATCATCAGATCGAGAGGAACCGGCGACGGCAGCGTCAGTGGCGGACGAGGAGGAGCCGGAAAAACTCAAATCACCGAAGAAAATGAAAAAGGGGAAGCAGGCCAAAAAGCCGAACGAGAAGAAAAAAAAGAAGCTGAAGCCGGAAAAAAAGAAAAAGTCGGGGAAGGGCAAAAAATCGAAAACGAAAGACAAAAAGAAAAAATAGAGAACGCCATGGACGAGCGCGATCTGCAACGGCCGGAGCTTTATATCAATCGGGAATTGAGCCTGCTGGAGTTCAATCACCGGGTGCTCGAGCAGGCCAAGGACGAGCGGCTGCCGCTGCTGGAGCGGCTCAATTTTCTCTGCATCTCCTGCTCGAACCTGGATGAGTTCTTCGAGGTGCGGGCGGCCGGCGTGATTCAAAGGTTCGAGCTGGGCTCGACGCTGATGACGCCCGATGCGCTGACGCCTCAGGAGCTGCTGGCGGCGATCAGCGATCGCGCGCACCAATTGGTGAAAGAGCAGTACCGGGTTCTGAACGACGTGCTCATCCCCCAGCTCGAGCAAAACACCATTCGTTTTCTTCGCCGTACCGAGTGGAGTGACGATCAGCAAAAGTGGCTGTACCGCTATTTCCAGGAGGAGTTGCAGCCGATACTCAGCCCGCTGGGGCTCGATTCCGCGCATCCGTTTCCCCGCATTCTGAACAAAAGCCTCAATTTTATCGTCTCGCTCAGCGGCAAGGATGCGTTCGGGCGGGACATCGACCGGGCCATTCTGCCGGCGCCGCGCGCACTGCCGCGGATTGTTCAGCTGCCGCCGGACGAGCCCGACAATGGACCGTACGATTTCGTCTTTCTTTCCTCAATCATCCATGCCTTTGTCGACGATCTTTTTCAGGGAATGAAAGTGAAGGGATGCTATCAGTTTCGAGTGACCCGCAACAGCGATCTTTTCGTCGACGACGAAGAGATCGACGATCTGCTGCGCGCGGTGGAAGGCGAGTTGGCGATGCGCAACTACGGCGACGAGGTGCGCCTCGAGATCGCCGACAACTGCCCGGACGAAACCGTCGACTTTCTTCTGGCGCGGTTCGAGATGACCCGCGACCGGCTCTATCTGGTCGATGGGCCGGTCAATCTGAACCGGCTGCGGGAGATCTATGATCTGATCGATTGTCCCGATTTGAAGTTTACTCCGTTCACACCCGGCATCCCTGCTCAGCTGCGGCGGACGACAGACATGTTCGAAGCCATTCGGAAACAGGATATTCTGTTTCACCACCCCTTTGAATCCTTCACGCCGGTGGTCGAGTTCGTCCGCCAAGCGGCGGAGGATCCCCAGGTTTTGGCCATCAAGCAGACCCTCTACCGGACCGGGCCGAAATCGGCTATCGTCGATGCGCTGGTGGCGGCTGCCCGTGCCGGCAAGGAGGTGACGGTGGTGATCGAGCTGCGCGCCCGCTTCGACGAACAGGCGAACATTTCTTTGGCGACGAGGCTGCAGGAGGCGGCCGTCCATGTGGTTTACGGCGTCGTCGGCTACAAGACCCATGCAAAGATGATTCTGGTGCTGCGGCGGGAGGGGAAGCGGCTGCGCAACTATGTTCATCTCGGCACCGGCAACTACCATCCCAGCACTGCCCGGCTCTATACCGACTATGGGCTGTTGACCAGCAACAAGGAGCTGGGCGAGGATGTGCGCCGGGTCTTCGTGCAGTTGACCAGCCTGGGCAAGGTCAGCAAACTCAACAAGCTGCTGCAGTCGCCGTTTACATTGCATAAGGCGCTGCTGGAGAAGATCGAACGCGAGATCCGGCATGTCGAGAGGGGCCGCCCGGCGCGGATCATTATCAAGGTCAATTCGCTGGTCGAGCCGCAGGCGATTCAGGCTCTATACCGGGCCTCGATGGCGGGGGTCGAGGTCAAACTGATCGTGCGCGGCATCTGCTGCCTGCGGCCGGGCATCGAAGCCGTTTCGGATCGCATCGAGGTGCGTTCGATCGTTGGACGGTTTCTCGAGCACTCCCGCGTCTACGCCTTCGAGAACGGCGGCGAGCGGGAAATCTATGCCGCCAGCGCCGATCTGATGAACCGCAATATGTTCAGCCGGGTGGAGGTCTGCTTTCCGATCGAGAACAAGAAGCATAAAGAGCGGATCATGCACGATCTGGCCTATTACCTCAAGGATGACAGTCAGGCCTGGCTGCTTCAGCCCGACGGCTCTTATCGACGTGTCGAACCTGCCGAAGAGCCCGGTTTTCAGGTGCAGAGCGCGCTGCTGGAAGAGTTGGGGAAGTAGGGCGCCGGCCTTTCCCCTCGTTCCTGCGTGGGAATGCCTGCCGGCATTCCGTTCGTCGAGCTTGGCACGGGTTCCCACGGCGGAGCGTGGGAACCAGAATCCAGGAAAACAGGAATCTGGTCCTTCGACCGACTCAACCGTCCTGCTGATCGCTGGAGACGACCAAGTCGATGTCCGCTGCTGTAAGAAAGTCCACCTCCTGCTCCAGATCCGCCTGCGTCAACGGTTGGTCGTCCAGCCAGCCAGGTGGAAATGCGATCTCGGCCGATTGCTTGTCCAGCCGAAATCGAAAGTTCGGGAGAGGTTCGGGATTGCGGCTGCGATGCAGCAGTACAGCCAATCGGAGCATAACGGCAAGTGGAATGGCAGCCCTGTTCCATGGCTGCAGCAGTTTTTTGAATGTCTTGACCGGAAATTTGCGTCTGTGGCAGCGTACCAGTGCAGCCAGCAGCCGTTGGTCCTGCTGCGAAAAGCCTGGCAGATCGGCATGTTCGACAATGTAGGCACCGTGCTTCTGGTATTGACTGTGGGCGATCTCCATGCCGATCTCATGGAGTTTGGCGGCCCATTCCAGCCACTGCATGGTAGTCTCCTTGGCCACTTTCTTGGGCGGAGATACCTGTTCGAGACAGTACCGAAGCGTTTCGATGATGCGCGCCGCGTGTTCGTCATCGACGTGATAGCGGGCTGCGAGCATGTCGACGCTGCGTGCGCGCGTATCTTCATGATAGAGACGGCCGATCAGATCGTACAACAGACCTTCCCGCAGCGCCCCATCGGACACTTGCATCCGTGTTATCCCCAGTGCTTTGAAGCTGGCGTAGATGATGGCGACGCCGCCGGGGAAAACGGGTGCGCGTTCCGGACTCAATTCGGGCAGTTCGAGCCCCTCGACATGCTCCGCCTTCAACAGCGCATCCACCAGCTTTTCCAGACCGTCCACAGTGATGCCCTCTTTGCTCCAGCCGGCGGCCAGCAGCACTTTGTCGACGGCACGCAAGGTGCCTGATGCGCCGACCGCTTCATCCCATCCCTGGGTTCGAAATGCCTGCTGAATCGGCTCCAGCTGCTGCTCGGCAGCGATCATCGCCTGTCTGAAGCGTTTGGCTGTGATCTTGCCATCGGCAAAATGGGTGCCGCTCATGGAGACGCAGCCCATATGCAGGCTCTCCTTGCGCAGCGGCATCGTTCCGGTGCCGATGATGAACTCGGTGCTGCCGCCGCCGATGTCCATCACCAGCCGGCGCTTGCTGTCCGAGGCGAGACTCTGCGCCACGCCGAGATAGATCAGCCGGGCCTCTTCAACGCCGGAGATGATATCGATGGAGTAGCCCAGCGCTTCTTCGGCTTTGAACAAGAATTCACGGGCATTGCGGGCGCTGCGCAGGGTATTGGTCCCGACCGCCCGGACGGCTCCCGTCGGAAGGTTGCTCAGCCGCTGCCCGAAACGCTGCAGACAGCTGAGTGCGCGCTCTTGCGCCTCTTCG
>JGI24023J19991_10000641_pt1 | contig 27283 bp, 18 predicted proteins | sample Cruoilmetagenom1_FD_19991 | JGI IMG/M metagenome (IMG submission 19991) | reverse complement strand
TGGGTTGAAGAAGCGTCGTTAACTTTCCATAAGGTACTAGCAATACTGGAAGCTCCGCTGTAAAAAAATCCTCTGGTCAAACTCATAAACCCCTCTCCACGTTTTAAATCACCAATGCCAGTTTCGCAGGCACTCAAAGTAACTAAATTGGCATGTAAAGGAAGATTGTACAAATCGCTAACGTATAGCAAACTATTGTCTTTATTATCAGGTGTAAAAGCCAAATAAGAATACTCGGGATTTTCATCATCAAAAATAGCGTGGGTTGCTAAATGAACGATACTATAATCTGCAATTTGGGATGTAAAATTAAGCAATGATGCTTTCTCACTTACAAAACTATTTCCATTAAAAGAAGTCAAAATTTTTGTCACTTCTTCATTGTTATGTGGTAAAGGCAATAATTTATTATCCTTATTTTTAGACTTTTTAAAACTAGGTGCAAACGCCAACACGGAATTATCATAAGCTTCATTTTGCTTTAATTGTAGCGATAGAGAAGCGGAATTTGTATAACCAACACTCTTTTGTTCAACCAGATATTCAATGTTACTATCTTTTATATTTAAACTACCAAAGGGTATATAATTGAGCAATCCGTCAGCTATAACAATTAGCTTATCCTTATCAGATATTTTTATTGACGGCTCTAAAATCAATTTGTACAATTGATAGGTTTTTTTAGCCAAAACGTTTACGTCCGATTTAGGATCGCTCAACATTTTATATATGTTGCGGATGTTTTCTTCCAACGTTTTATTATTTTCTATTTTAAAGAAATCTTTAGTATTNTTTGTCAGCGAAATAACATAAATATGTTTATCCCCGTAAAAATAAGAAACCAGCATTTCGTCATTGGCCAAACTATGTTGGACTTCAGTCATACTAGCGACTGCTGTATTGTATTTAAGATTGTAATAAGCCTTGTAATTGGTTTCAATAGTATTTATTAGGTTTCGATATTCATTATTAGTTTCAAATAAACGTTCATCTAGTGCTGGTGTAGAGACTTTCTTTTTATTAATTTCTTTTTCTAAAAAAGTGATTTGGGCTTTTAACTGTTTTTCTTTTTCTATCAAATCACCTGGAATAGTTCCAAAACTGGTGGCTTTGGCACTTAGCAAAGCTTCCATAAGTAAAATACCCTTACTTTTTTCTGAATAATAAAATGCTTTGTCTATTAATTTTTTATTGTGGTCTGATTTATAAGAATTATACAATGAAGCTAGTCCTGACTCAAATAAAGGGAACGCACCCTCAATCAATAACAATTTATCAGTTTCGCTCTTAAAAGATGGTTTTAAACTATCTAAAGTAGCAATACCAAAATCTACAGTCTCAATAACAACACCGTTAGAATTCTCTATATCGTATGCACTTACTACCGTAGCCTTGTTTTTAAGTATTTTTAACAATGCTGATTTGTTGGCATTTTTTTTAGATTGCTGGGCAATGCCTTTGTTAAAATTATCAATCGCTTTTTGAGGTTCGTTAAAGGTAGTGTGGAGTTGGCCTATTTGATCATAAAGCAAGGCTAATTTTTCTAATTCAAATCCATCAGCCTCTTTTTTTAGGAGTTGAACTGCCATATCAAATTCCGATACAGCCAAATCATATTCTTTATTCTTTTTATGAATTTCCGCCTTTGAGGTATGATATTTATTCAAAAAAATATGATTTTCTGGAATATTAACTTTCATTAAATCTAAATAAAAATATGCACTGTCAATTTTATTTAGGTTCATGTAATTTTCCACTAATTGTGAAGTCTCCGTAATTAAGGCATTAGTATTTCCGGAATTTTTTAAATTAAATTCCAAAGATTTTTTTAAATACGTATTTGAGAGTGCAAATTGTTTCTCATTTTTATACACTTCGGCTAATAAACTATAGACCCTGAAAAGTGATTTTTTATCTTCTGGTTTTTTAGCAATTAAAAATCGAACATTTTTATTATAAAATTGCTTGGCTAATTCAAATTTATGTTCATTAACGTACATTTTAGCAATAAAACCATAAGCTACAACTAAAAGTGCTTTTTGCTCATCCACTAATTCATTTTCTGAAAGTTTTTCGCAAATATTTATAATTTCATTAAAAAAATATCTGGCTTTACTATAATCTTCTAAAACAAAATTATACATTCCTTTATCATATAAAAGTGAGTTTGTGTAGTATAGTTTATCAGGAGTTTTGTCTAAAAAACCTTTGAATTGAGTAAAGATTGAATCTGTTAATGTAATATTAGTTTTTAGTTTTTTATAATTGTTATGATACCCAGCAACACGATTAACATCCATGGTTGTTTGAATATATTTACCATAGTCATCATTTTGTTTTGCAACATTACTAATTTTGTCTAGATAATAATAAGTAGAGTCTTCATTCTTAAAAACATGTTTATATAGTTTTTTTGTCAAACTATCAATATTTTGATTGCTACTATTTTGGGCATACGCCACATTTGAGGAAATAATAAACAAAAGAAAAGGGTATATTTTTCTCATAAAAGTTAGTTGTGTTTTAAATCACAATTTACAAAAAAAGCAATAAGCTCTTTATTAAGTATAAAATATACATAACAAAGAGCTTATTTTATAGAAAATTAATATTTTTTTATTACACTTTATCTTCAATAAAACCGTCGAGTGTATAATTTAAAATAATTTCACCTTCGTTATTTTCTTCAAAAACTTTTATAGAAACAGGGCCAGAATAGCTTTTAACTAAGCTAAAGTTTGAATATTCTACATTTTCCTCATTTCCTGGTAAAGGATTAAATTGATTATCCATTGTACTTATCAATTCGCCTTTTTCATTATATATAGTAACTTCTAACGTCGATTTGTTTAAAGCCACCTGTGAATTAGCAAGTATAGCTATATATTTTAAATTTTCAAATGAAGGTAAACATAAATCACATGGCCAAACTGGACCTATAATACCATAAACTTCTAATGGTACAAACTTAGAAAGATTCACCTTAAATATATCTCTACTTTTCTCTGCAGCTTCTTTTTCAATTATAGCCTTCTCATCATTCGGGTTTTTAGCAAGAACAGCATCTAAACTATCTATTTCTTTATCAACATTTATAAGTTCTATGTTATAATGCACATTATCCAAATATTCTTTGTAAATATAATTATCCTTCTCTAAAATGGCTTCAGGATTACTTCCTACTCCTGTAATACTACATGACATAATTAATCCCGCCATAAATAGCATTGTTAATTTTAAGATTTTTTTTTGTGCTTTCATTATTTCAATTTTTTTAGTTAGTATTATTATTTTCTAATTTATGGAATATTAATGAATTAGGTTAACATTTATTTATTTCAAATTAGAATAATTTTATAAAAATAAAAGAAAAAGATATAAAAATGATGTAAATATCCGTCCTATCTTCAATCGTAAGTTCTAGCTTTATAAAAAACAGTTTTAAGCATTCTTATAAAAAAACGGACTATCCACCCATATTTCTTTAAGAAAATTAAACTTTTCTATGTAGAAATTAGATGGAGCTTCGCCACAATATTTTTTAAAATCTTTGGAGAAGTGGGCAAAATCGTAATAGTTATAAAGGGCACTTAACGTTTTGTAATCTTGCTGTCCTTCAGATTTCATTTCGGCAAACAAACAATTGAAGCGGACAATCCTAGTGTAAGTAGATGGGTTAATGCCCACCATTAATTTAAATTTTTTTTGAAAATAGCGTTCGCTGATATTTAATTTTTTAATTAAATCGTTTATTGAAATACAACCTTTAAACCCCTTTATTAGATTTACAGAACTATCTATAATGTTTAATTGTGGTGCAGATTTTTGGAGTTTTTCTAAAAGAAATTTATTAATTATTTCTATTCTGGCTTCGGGAGTTTTTAATGCCAAATATTGCTTTTTAAATAAAGGTAAGGCATTGGCAAACAAGGCACCAACATTAGATACCTTGTTGGTTTGTAGAATCATATTTGCATTAAATAAATGCCATAATCCTGTAGGGGTTAACGCGGCACCAGTTATTTCAGTTTTTGGAGCATCAGTAACAATTAAGTAGCTTCTCGTTTGCTGACCTGCAAAATAAAATTGTGGTACATCGAGTGATTTACCATCAAATATAAAATCAAATCTTCCTTCTGATTGGAATGCTAAAATACCTGTGCCACTTGGTAAACAAAACTCATTTATAGGTTTGTCATGAGGTTCTTTTTTCCAATTAATGGTATAAAAAAACGCTACATAAGCTTCTAATTCTTTCGAAGTTGGGTAAATACTAAACATAACTAAAACTTTAAAATGGTTTTTGGTAAAAACACATAAATGCAATAAATTTTGCAGTATATATTTCATTACCAAGATAGTAAAAGAATTTTATACAATCAAGTTTTACTTTAAAAGAGAAATTTCTTATTTTTTAAAATCTAAATCTAATCGTTCTGGTAATAACTTAAATGACTTTCTATGATGTAGGGTAACTCCATTTTTTCTAATCGCTTCTCTATGTTGTTTGGTAGGGTAGCCTTTATTTTGCTTCCAGTTGTATTTCGGAAAATCTAAATCAATTTTTTCCATATAAGCATCTCTATACGTTTTCGCCAAAACAGAAGCTGCAGCAATACTTTTATACTTACTATCTCCTTTTACAATAGTTTGATGAGGAATCTCTTTATAAGGATTAAACTTATTACCATCAACAATGATAAATTCTGGAACAATACTGAGTTGCTCTATGGCTTTGTGCATCGCTAAAATGGAACTTTGCAAAATATTAATTTCATCAATTCTATCTTGCCAAACAAAGGCAACTGCAAATGCCAAAGCCTTAGCTTCAATAATTGGTTTAAGCTCAATTCTTTGCTTTTCTGTAAGTTGTTTTGAATCATTTAAAAATGAATGTCTAAAATTTTTAGGTAATAGTACTGCTGCTGCCACTACTGGACCTGACAAACAGCCTCTACCTGCTTCATCTGTACCAACTTCTAATTTAAATCCAGAAAAATTATTTTTTAGCCCCATCACGCAAAAATATAATTTTTATATTAACTAATATTTATGAATTCCTTCTAAAATAGATTCTATTTTTCAAGGGAATTTATTTTACCTTTGCCACAATTGTTAATTTATGCACAAGTACTTTTTACTTATCATTATTTTAGGCTTAAGTCTAAAGGTTCAATCTCAAATTACTCCTGAAAGACCATCTAGGGTAGATAACGGATTTGATATTAGCCAAAGAGATTCTATAAAAGATGACGACATGATAAATATTCAATTAAGTGGTAAAACACATTATACTGATTATAAAGTAATTTCATACACCAACGACACCACATATATTGACACTACTTTAACCATTCAAAAAGCATATAAATTTAATTATTTACGAAAGGATAATTTTGAGTTATTACCTTTTCATAATCAAGGACAGTCTTATAATAATTTAGCTTATGATTACTCAGAAGTTTCATTATTCCCAGAAATGGGAAACAGAGCCATGCACTTCAATTATTATCAAATTAAGGATATTAATTTTTATAAAGTACCAACACCTACTTCTGAATTGGCATACAGAACTGGTATGCAACAAGGTCAATTTTTAGATGCTCTACTCACTTTCAACACTTCTAAACGTCATAATTATTCAATAGCTTATAAAGGATTACGATCTTTAGGTAAATATAGAAATACATTAAGCAGCCATGGTAACATGCGTTTTACCTATAGCTATCAGACAAAAAATGATGCTTATAATATGAAAATGCACGTTACAGCACAAGATTTAAAAAATGATCAGAATGGAGGTTTACCCGAGTTATCATTAGGTTATTTTGAAACTAAGGACAAAAATTTTAGAGACAGGGCTAGGATGGAAACTAATTTTACAGATGCTTCTAGTATGCTAAGAGGTAATCGGTATTATTTGCTTCATGATTATAAAATTTGGCAACGCAATGATACTATTCACCATAAAAAAAGTTATTTAAAAGTTGGGCACTTTTTCAATTATGAACGTAAACACTATTATTATACTCAGGTTGCAGCAAATAGTTTATTAGGAGATGCTTTTGACACCTCAGTTTATGATAAATTAAATTATAATACTTCAAAAAACGAGGCTTTTGTTGCTCTAAAATCTCCACTAGTTTTAGGTGAAGTAAAATTTAAAGCGTCTTATTTCAACTATAATTACGGATATAATAGTGCTGCCAAACTCGTAGACAAATGGATACCATCTTCACTAGATGGAAACTCTGTTTCTATAGGAGGAAACTGGAAAACGCATTTTAAAAAATTCAATATCAATGCAGCTGCTGCCACTACGCTTTCAGGTAATTTTAATGGAAATTACATCAAAGCTTCTGCAAGTTTTAAACAAGACAGCCTCTTCACTTTTAAAGGTACTTTTTTAACAAATAGTAAATCTCCCAACCTAAACTTTATCCTAAACCAGAGTAATTATATCAATTACAATTGGTCAGAAACTTTAAAAAATGAACGTACTAGAAGTTTAGTATTTGATTTAAAATCTGATAGAATCATAAATGCTTCAGCTCAAATTACACAGATAGATAATTACACTTATTTTGATGAAATAGCAACCCCCAAACAGGCTGACAAGACTATTAATTATTTAAAACTAAAGGTTTCTAGAGAATTTAGACTTGGCAAGTTTGCATTAGACAATACCGTAATGTATCAACGTGTAGCTCAAGGAAGCTCTGTTTTCAATGTCCCTGAATTGGTTACTAGAAATACCTTATATTTTTCAGATCATCTTTTTAAAGGAGATCCTTTATATTTACAAACTGGAATTACTTTAAAATATTTTACGGAATACAATGCCAATAGTTACAATCCTGTACTGTCAGAATTTCACTTACAAAACGATCAAAAAATTGGTGGTTATCCCGTATTAGACTTTTTTATCAATGCTCAAGTACAACGCACACGATTATATTTAAAAGTCGAACATTTCAATGCTAGTTTTGATAAAGCTGCAAATTATTATTCAGCCCCAAATTATCCTTATCGTGATTTTATAGTCCGCTTTGGTTTGGTTTGGAATTTCTTTATTTAAGTTTAAAGAGCTTCCAGATGGAGAAATCACTTACCTTGATTCTTTCAACTGTCTTATCTTAATACTAAAAGCTGCAAAAAGTAAAGTCATAAATGGACTTAAATAATTAAAAATAGCATAGCCTGCATAAGTAAAAGTATCAACACCCAAAACACTGGCTTGGTAAGCTCCACAAGTATTCCATGGTACTAAAACTGAAGTCACTGTCCCTGAATCCTCTAAAGTTCTACTCAAATTCTCTGGTGCTAAACCTCTATCTTCAAACGCTTTTTTAAACATTTTTCCAGGTATAACAATAGCCAAATACTGATCAGAAGCAATAGCATTTAATCCTAAACAACTAAATACGGTACTTGCAAACAAGCCAAAAACAGAAGTCGCTAATTTCAACAACTCCTTTGTGATTTTTGCCAAAGCACCAATAGCATCCATCACACCACCAAATATCATGGCACTAATAATTAATAAGATTGTCCAAATCATTCCTTTCATTCCTCCAGCACTAAAAAGTTCATTCAACTTTTCATTATCAGTAGTAATTTCAGTATCCACAAAAATAGCATTTATAACAGATCTAATATTTGAAGAGGAGATACTATTCAATACATCTGACTGAAATATAAAAGCAAAAATTGCTGCCAACAGAACCCCTGTCCCTAAAGCAATTAATGGTTTGGTTTTTGTTACTATCAGGGCAATTACCACTAGTGGTACAAAAAATAAATAAGGTGTAATATTAAACGTGTTCTTAATTGAGTTTAGTAATCCACTAATATCAGCATTCCCCGTAGTTTCAATATTCAAACTTATAATACTAAAAACAATTAATGTAATTATTATAGTAGGCACAGTAGTAAATGCCATATATCTAATATGTGTAAACAAATCGGTTCCTGCCATAGCTGGAGCAAGATTTGTAGTATCACTTAGTGGAGACATTTTATCACCAAAATAAGCTCCAGAAATTACTGCACCAGCGATCATTCCTGTAGGGATGCCTAAGGCACTCCCAATACCCACTAGAGCTATACCAACGGTCGCGGATGTTGTCCAAGAACTACCAGTAGCAATAGAAATAATTGCGGCAATAATAACTGATGCCGGTAAAAATATACTCGGACTTAGCACTTGCAAACCATAATACACCATTGCTGGGATAATTCCGCTAACTAACCATGTGCCAGCCAATGCACCTACTAAAAATAATATCATTATAGGAACAAAGACACTTTTTAAATTCTCCCAAATTTCAGAAAACATTAATTTCAATGACACTTTATTAAGAAGACCAACGATTGCTGCAATTACACCCGCTGTAACTAAAATATATTGATTTGTATAAGCACCTAACAATTCTTGTCCTTCTACAAAAAATATGTTATAAGCCAACATTGCCATTAAAATTACAACAGGAATCAAAGCTTCCCAAATATTCAATTCTTTATTCTGAATTATTTTTTGTTCCGATGCTTCGGAATCAATTTTTATTTTGGAAATATTATCTTCAGTACTCATAAATTAGGGTTTTGATATTGTAATGATACAAAAATCTTGAAGATAATAAAAAATTGGACATTTATATTGTAATTAAACAAGCATTTATCGACTATAATAGTTACTAATTAATTTTTTTTAACCATAACTTAAACTATTTAATCATGAAGAAATCATTTTTTTATTTTGTACTCGGTGCAATGGTAGTGAGTACCATTGCTTTTGTTAAAGTCGATAATAATTCGACAGAAGTTGATGCTACCGCATCATATATCACAGCCTTGAATGGTGTAAAGGCTTATACTTTAGAAATAGCCGAAGCTATGCCTGAAGACAAATATACTTTTAAACCTCACGATTCTGTCAGAAGTTTTGGTGAGCAAATGGCACATATAGGAATGTCATCACAATTTTTATTGGGTATGTTTATCAATGGGGAGCCTATGCCTACTGACCCTAAAGTATTTGCTAATATTGGTAAGATGGAAAAAGAGATGGGGCAATCTAAAGAAGCTTGCATTAAATCTGTAACAGCGTCTTTTGACGCTATCATCGCAACCTATAAAAGTATGAATGCTGAAAGTTTAGGAAAAACTTTTACTGTTCCGTTTGACCCTAGTCCTGAGAAACCAAAATTTAGTAAAGAAAAAGGATTTCAATTTATTAGCGAACATATAGCACACCATAGAGGCCAAGCATTAGTATCTTTAAGAATGCAAGGTATTAAAGCACCCAGGTATCGGTTGTATTAAATAATTTTTTTTCAATAAAATAAAAATCACACCTTCTTAGAAGGTGGCTTTGAAAAACCTCTAAAAGGGGTAATGAATGACGTAATTGAAAACCTAATTCATTATATGAAAGCAAGACCTAGTAGGTTTTTAAAACCTACTAGGTCTAAAAAACAGGCAAAAGCCATCAGAACATTACCTTGCCCAAAGGACAAGGTTTTTTAAAATGAAATAAACCCGTAGTGCATTTTGGCAAAATTCTGTCTCCCGAAATTTCGGAACGAGTGCATTTTACAATTAAAATGAGTAAATTTTGTATCGAGAATAAAGAAGTCTGTTTGAAATTAGTTCTCGATACAATTTTTCGTACCTCAAAATCACAAACAGACAATTAAATATTATGTATAGTGAAAATGCATGGACATAATTAATTTATTTTTATGAATTGCATATAATCATAATTTTTAGCCGCAATTATGTACTCTTTTCCTTGAATTTTGATTGTAGCTAAATCTTTAACATCTCCCATCATAAACAAACCACTATTATAAGCCTTTATAGGTTTAAAACCACCTTTACCATTTCCTTTTAAAAATAAGCCTATACCAGCATCATTCCTAGGTGTCTAAACATTACATTATGATACTAAAACGATAGAAAAATCTTAAGTAACACCTCTTAATATATTTTTATCTCATTAAGTTTTTGTCTATAATCTTCTAAATTTTCAAAAGAATTGAGTGCCTCAAGTGGTTCGTTATTTACAGCCCAATGCCTTAATTTATCCGTTCCGTTTATAATATCAATTGGCTTTCGTTTATAATCATATTCATAAGGGGGTTTTTTCCATTCAAAATCATTTCCTAAATGGTGATACAATTCACGAAGTAAAAACTGACCTACACGCCAAGGTTGAAATGTTTTTTTATCAGTGATATGAATTTGAAAACCTCCACAAACAGTATTTGCCTGTTTTTGAAAAGTTGGTAAAAAGGTAATTGGTCTTAGAGCAACTCCTTTTAAATTAGATTTTTTTAAACTGTTCAATAAGTGATTTTTATAAAAAGAATAGGCTTCAATTTTTGGATGTCCTACAATTTCTAAAGATTGTGTAGTACCTCTACCCTCACTTAACATAGTACCTTCAATAATTACCGTTGCTGGAAAAGTAAAAGCACTTTCTGAACGAGACAGATTTGGTGACGGTAGAAGCCAAGGTAATTTAGTGTCTTCCCAATACATTTCACGTTTCCAGTAGTTCATTTTTATCACTTCCAAATTCGCCTTTTTCTTTGTCCAATATTTTTGGTGCATTAAAGCTATTTCACCTATAGTCATTCCATGTCTTACAGGCATAGGATGCCTGCCTATAAAAGACTCAAATTCCATATCTAATATGTTTCCTTCTATATCTATTCCATTAATGGGATTTGGTCTATCTAGAACAACAATTTGAATATCTCTATCTGCACATTTTTCTAAAATATAGGTTAGTGTGTACATATAAGTGTACATTCGACATCCCACATCCTGTAATTCAATAAATAAATGATCTATTCCTTCTAACATTTCATCAGTCGGAATTCGTGTTTCTGAATATAATGAATACACAGGAATCTTAAAATAAGGGTGAATAAAATGATCTGATTCAATCATATTATCCTGAACATCAGTAGAAAATCCATGTTGTGGACCAAATAGTTTTATAAATCTAGAACCAAATATTTCTTGAAACCTAACCGCAGCGGGCATATAATTTGAATCTATAGAGGCATTATGGCATAACAATGCTACATTGCCTGTATATTCTTGTTGAATATTTTTATTATTGACTAAAACATCAAGACCCGTTTGTACTCGCATAACGATTATAGATTAAATATTAAACTTACTATAATTAATAAGCGTATTTAAATATGATAATTTATCACTTCAAATACGCTTATTAATTTAACTCAAAAAATATGCTAAATAGCCGGGTCTGGAGGCGTATTTGGATTATTTTCTCGTTCTATTGTAGGATAAGGATAAAAATTTCTGTTTCTTTCATTAGTAGTATTTGCTGCAGCTGGAACGGCAAAGTTTGGATGAAATCTTCGGCTATCTTCCAATCGCATACCTGTTAAAAACATTTCTATACTACGATTTTTATAAATTTCTTCCAAAATATCTGCTTGACTGTTTGTATTACCAGTCCAAGCTGGAAGGCTTGCATTAACACCAAGTGGATCATTATTTTTCTGTCTTACTAGATTTAACTGTGTAACGGCATCAGTTAATTGATTCTGTCTTGCATAAGCTTCTGCTTTGTTTAACATCATCTCTCCAGGTAGATAAATTGGAATTGGTGATGTACTAGTTGCAAAGAATCCAACCATCTCACTAAGAGGTTGTCCTCCAGCATCAGCATTAGCATTTCCTGTTGACTCACCTAAATAAAAAGCTATACGGCCATCTCCTACTTCAGGTATATAGGCTCCCTGTAAACCAAAATTAGTTTGGGGATCTAAATCGTCAGAAACAACGGTTCTATTCCAAATGGGGTTCTGATTGTTCGCATCATAAACCCACATTGAATTTATTGAACTACCAGCACTTATAACCGCATCTGCAGCTGTAATAGCCTCTGGATAATTACCTGCAATCAATTGATATCTAGATAGAAATGCATTAATAGTTTTTGGCAAATCTAAATCTGTCCAAAGCACTTTTGATTTAAAATCATCAGACATGGGTACAGCTCCAAGTCCATCACGAGCTTCTTCTAACAACCTAATACACTCAGCCAAAACAGCTGCTCTATCACTAAATGGGGTCTTACCATCCAAAGCATTATCAATTGGAGCTTGCTCGTACATTTGAATTATATAAACTAGACTCATTGCTTTGAATAAATTACCATAAGCAATTAGTCCACTCCGTGTACCATCAGCAAGTTCGACTTCATTAGCACCTTCAATCAATGATTCTGCCATGCCTTTAACTTTTAAAAGACTAACCCAAGGATTTGTAATCCCGCCACTTTCACCTGGCAATTCTGCACCACCCTTTGCCAATTCGTTAATATTTAAAAAAGTATTGGTAACTCCTAGCTCTCTAGTTGTAATTCCTGGAGCCTCAATTATTTGCCTCATTGTAGAAGTTGAATAGTATTGCCTTATTCCAATACTTAAGGCAAAAAGACCGTCTTTTGTACCTAAAACAACTTCTTCAGTTGGGCTGTTAGGGTTTTCAAATTCAGTTTCGCATCCAGTAAATAAGAAACTGGCAACAAGCAAAATCACTAAAAATTTATATGTTATTGAATTTTTCATTTTTTTATATTTTTATAATCTTAAAACGTAGCTGTTATTCCTAATTTAATTACTCTTGGTATAGGTGTCAACCCCATAACGCCTCCTCTAGAGCCGTTACTTTGTGCATCCATATTAACTTCTGGATCATAACTAGAAAAGTTATCAAATGACAACAAATTACGCCCAGTTAAAGTAAACTTAACTTTATCAATTCCTTTTAAAGGTTTCTTTAATGAGTAAGATGTTGATAACTCACGAAGTTTAATATAAGATCCATCTTCAATATAAGATTCAGCAATACCAAAATTAGCAGCTCCTGTACCTCTTACACTTTCTCCTCTTAATTCACTCGCAGAGGCTGGACCTCCACCAAATCGATAAAACATTCTAGTATCCCAGCTCAATATATCTGCTCCTTGAACCGCATCAAACTGCATTCTAAAAGAAAAGTTTTTGTAACTAACTTCGTTAATTAAGGAAGCAATAAAATCAGGATTTGGATCTCCAATAACCTTACTTAAATTCTTTCCACTAGGCTGACCAGTAGCATCTCTTTCTGGAACAGGGTTGCCATTGGCATCAACAGATCCTTTTTCTCTCTGTGGAAGGCCAGCAGGAGTTAACAACAAACTTCCATCATCATTTCTTGCATAATACCCTTGATAGAAAACACCAAGAGGTTGTCCATTTTTAGCAACTGAAAATCCGAAATTCCCAATTCCAAATTGCTCACCTTCAATATTGTTCACCTCATTTTTGTTTGTAGAAAAAGTACCAATAACTGACCATGTAAAGTCACTAGTTTGAATTGGTGTAGTTGTAACCAACACCTCAAAACCTTTATTTTTCATGGTTCCGATATTTTCAATCCTTGAACCTGCACCTGTAGAAGGAGACAACGTTCTAGCTAACAAAAGATCTTCAATGTCTTGTGTATAATAGGTAAGTTCAATACCTAACCTATTTTTAAATAAACTCATATCAACTCCAAATTCCAATTCAGTTTGTCTTTCAGGTCTTAAATCAGGATTTCCTAAACGACTTGGAGCAATTAAACCAGAACTACCGTCTATACTTGTGGCTCCATAATTTGAAAATCTATCAAAAGGACCAATCGCCGTTAGGTTACCGGCTTGACCCCATGCTGCTCTAATTTTAAAACTATCAAATGTATTTCCCAAACTATTCTCCCAAAAATCTTCTTGAGAAAGTAAATAAGACATACTTGCTTTGGGATAAAATTGATTTCTTTCATCAGCACCAAATACAGAAGAACCATCTAATCTGATTGCCCCTGTTACAAAGAGTTTATTATCAAAACCAAAGGTTTGCTGTACAAAGCCTCCCCAAAATGTTCTTTGACTTCTAAATTCATTTGTCGAAATAGTTGCCGCACCATTAGTAGTTTTTATACCTAATGCCAAACCTGTTGCAGAAATGGCTTTTACATCAGTATTATCTGCTTGCCAAGAAAAACCTGCGGTCGTTGTAGACTCAAATCTATCACTAATATCTGCCATAAAAGTGGCATTTAAATCACTATTAATTTGTTTTGTACTTATTGTGGAAGTACTTGCACTACCTAATACACGCGTATTAGTTCCAATTGGAACATAGGTTGTACCTGTTGATTCCGAGTTGTCATAACCCAACGTATAATTTATATTTAAACCTTCCACTGGTTTTAAATTCAATTGTAAATCACTAATTACCCGATTATTTTTTTGTTGAAATTCAAAAGTTTCTATATACTCCAAAATGTTTGGATAAAAAGTCATATTTGGATAATTACCATCAGCATCTATAGAAGGATCTATTTTATTGTTGGTAAATAAAATGGTTTGCAAAACACCAAATCCATAACCTCCATTAGGCATATCATTACTGTTGCTTGTAGAAAAATATGTTCCAATCGAAGCAGTAGCCCAGTCATTAATATCTTGATTAATTCTTAATCTTCCACCAGTTCTTTGAAAGTCAGTGCCTTTCATAATACCATCATTCTTAAGGTAAGAAAGTGATGCGAAATAGTTTGTTTTTTCCATACCCCCAGCAATAGAAACATAATTGTCTGTTCCAACTGAATTTTGAAAAACCATATCTTGATAGTCATAACGAGTTACTGCCACCTTAGTTAGGTCGGTCAAATCGCTTGAGGCCCAATCAAAAGGTTCTTCGTTAAAATCACGCTTTTTTCTTAATGAATTAAAGTTTACACTAGTTGATAATGTAACAACGGGCTCACCAGTTTTTCCTTTTTTGGTAAAAATTTGAACTACACCATTACTTGCTCTTGAACCATATATTGCAGCTGCAGCAGCCCCTTTAATTACCTCAATTCTATCAATGTCTTGAGGGTTTATATCTGACAATCGGTTTTGAACCACACTATTTACACCTAATACATTGGTTGAATTATTGTTAACAATAACACCATCTATTATATATAACGGATCTGAACTACCATTCACAGTACTAGAACTTCTTAAACGAACACTAATACCACCCGCAGGATCTCCTGAATTCTGAGAAACTTGAATCCCTGCTAATTTTCCTGAAAGAGCACCTGTAACATCAAGAGCTGCCGATTCAGCTATATCTAAACCACTTACACTTGAAATAACATTTCCAATTTGCTTTTTAGCAGTTAAAGCTCCAACACCGGTTATAACCACCTCGTCCAAGCCTAAAATATCTGCACTCATAACTGCGTCAAGAACTATTTCGGCTTGTGATTCGTAAGTAAATGGAATTTCTTTAGTCGAATATCCAATTGACCTAAAAACGAGTATGTTATCCCCCGAATTTATAGTTGCTTGGAGCGAATAGATGCCCGAGAAATCTGTTACTGCACCCTTGTTAGTGTTTTTAATTTGGACAGTTACCCCAGGGATCGTCTCGCCAAAGTCATCTGTTACTGTTCCTGTAATAGTTATCGATTGTGCGAATAAAAAAGGCACAAAAAACAACATCAGGATAGTTGAAAATAAATAAGTTTTTTTCATTTGAGTAAATATTTAGAATTAGGTCAACCAAATGTATAAAATATATTTCAAATTTTGCAATTTAAAACAGCATAAAGAATTATTCTACCGTTTATTCATATACTTACCTTATAAATTTACATTATTTCGCTTAGTTTTATTGCATATTTAGTGTTCAATTATATTTATATCAGATCTATATTAATTTAATGTAAGTTTGACCTATGAACCATTATCATTTGTAAAACAGAAAAGAATCATTAATTTAATGATTTGAAAAACAAATTAATAATGAAATTTTCTCTTTGATTTCTGACAGTAGGATAATCAAAATAAAAAGAAAAGACGCAAGAGAAAAGGTAGAATGTCAGATAAAGAAGTAATGGCAATTTTGGTGACTCCTTTGGAGTTTAATTGTTGCGGTAATATCATTAAGCAGACTTTAGTCTACCAAATCAAACCTATGGACTTCTAGTCTAGGAGAGGTTTAGTTTATATTCTTCAAACTTTAATAAAAATATTTCTTTTATAAAGTACATAACCTATAAGCATATAAAATGCGACTACTGTAAGTGCATATAGCATTGATGCTAGTTTATCAACAGAAATAAAACTGGTATAAAATGTATGATAGAGCCAACTATGAATACTTTGGGTTTCATTAACTTGTATCATTCCAAAAGTTTTAGAAATAAAACTTGACATAAAATAAATGACGATGGCATTAGAGCCTACATACTTAAAAATAGAACCAAATTTAATTTGTTTCTCATCCATTATATAATGTACAATACCTAAAATTAAAGTAGCCCAACCAGCAGTAACTAACACAAAACTACTTGACCATAATGCTTTATTGATAGGAAACCAGTAATTCCAAATAGTACCACATATAATCATTCCAATACCAAGTATACTTAAAGCAACAAGCTTATTCTTTTTATATTCATTCAAAATTTTACCAACTAAAATTCCAATTATAGAAGTTACAACTGCAGGAAAAGTACTTAAAAATCCTTCTGGGTCATAGTCAACTTTCCAAGTGTGAGATCCAAAGATTTTGACATCTAAATAGTTTGCCCAGTTATTAGGAGCTCTATCAAATGTTGGTGGCTCTCCGTTTAGTGGTACAAAGCCCATCCATAACCAATAGCCTATTAAAATAGTTATACTAACAGATAATAATATTTTCCAATTAAAATTCAAATTTAAGATTGCAGCTATAAAAAACACAACACCAATCCGTTGTAATACGCCTGGCAACCTCAACTCACTAAAGGGTTTGAAAAAAGGCAAGTAGGGTAAAAACCAGCCTAAAAACAAGCCTAAGCCAATAATTTTCAAACTTCGAAAACCTATTTTTTTATAGGTTTTGGTATTTTTTGGCTTATTTTTATAAGCAAAAGAAATAGAAATCCCTACAATAAATAAAAAGAAAGGAAATACCAAATCAGTTGGAGTGTATCCATGCCATTCAGCATGTTCAAAAGGCCAATAAATATGGCTCCATGTACCTGGAGTGTTTACCAAAATCATCGCCACAATAGTAAATCCTCTCAACACATCAACAGATGCTATTCGTTTTGAATTCATAGTTTAAAATTAAAAAAATCCCTGCCTGCGGCAGGCAGGTTCGCTTCATTCGCACCTCATTATCCCAAAGTATCGGGGCTAAATAACATTCGTTTTTCTTCTTAATATTCTCTTATTCTTTTGTCGTTATTCTATTTTTTCTTTAAACCTAATTTATGACCAGAAATAGCATAATATAAAATAATGGCATAACAAGGAAGTAATATCCAATACCCAGACGTTGCAGCCTCAGCTGTTGCAGAAACTTCACTAATACCTTGAGCAATTAACTCTGCTTTTTTGCTATCTACCAATCTTCCATATAATGGAGGAATAACTGCTCCACCTGCTATCGCCATAATTAGCAAGGCTGAAGCTGTTTTTGTAAATTTTCCAAGACCTTCTAAAGTCAATGGCCATACAGCAGGCCAAACTAAAGCATTTGCAATACCTAATGCTGCTACAAACAAAATAGAAGTATACCCTGTTGTATATAAAATTACAAAAGTAAAAATAATACCTAACAATGCACTAACCTTTAAAGCAGTTGCTTGACTGATAATTTTAGGAATTAATACAATCCCTAATGCATAGGTTCCTACCATAGCAAATAAGGTATACATAGCAAAATATTTGGCAGCATCTCCATCAAAACCTAGTGACAGACCATAAGCTATTATAGTATCTACAGCGACTACCTCAACACCTACATATACAAATAAAGTAATCACACCTAACCATAAATGAGGGAATTGGAAAATACTTGTTTTGGTTGTTACACCATCAACAGATTCATCAATAGCTGCTGCCTCAACATGTGGCAGTGGTGCCTTTCTAATTAGTATGCCTAAAATAAATAAAATCACTGCCATTATAATATAGGGCATAACCACACTATCTGCCATTTTATCTAACAATTGTGCTTTTTCAGCAGCATCAACTGTAGCTAGTTTTTCATTAATTTCTTTTATACCTGATAATAAAAGTGCACCAAAAATAAGATTGGCAAGTGCACCTGCAACTTTATTAGAGATACCCATAATGGCTATGCGTTTTGCAGCACTCTTTATAGGTCCTAAAATGGTAATATATGGATTTGATGCTGTTTGCAACAGCGTCATTCCTAATCCTTGAATAAAAATACCTGTTAAAAACATCCAATACGTTCTAGATCCTGCTGCAGGAATAAAAACCAAAGCTCCAAGCCCCATTACAATCAAACCTAAAGACATACCTTTTCTATATCCTATTTTATCAATCACATAAGAAGCTGGCAATGCCATAATTACAAATGAAATATAAGATGCTGAGGCTACTAAAAATGCTTGAGCAGAAGTTAATTCATTTAGCGTTTTCATATATGGAATTAACGAACCATTGATCCAAGTTACAAATCCGAAAATAAAAAATAGCCCTGCAATAATGGCAATTGGAACTGTCATATTTTTATGCTGTTGTGTAGGTGATGCTGTTTGTGACATAAGCTTATAGTTAATTTTATCTTGAGGATTTTAAATAGTTGACTAATGTACTAAAATTATGCTATAATTGACATAAAAATTCTACAGCCAACATAAAACAAGAGTTAAACAAACGCTGAAAACCTATCAAAAGAATTATTCTCTTCTTAAAATGATGTGCTTAGCATGATTAACATATTTCCTACCAATAGGTATTCTCTTTGTAGAAACTTCAACTAGATTACCTTCAATACTTTTCACTTTATCTATAGCTATTGTGTAAGATCTATGTATTCTTAAAAAATTAGAACTAGGTAATTCCTCTGTAATTCCAGTCAATGATTTATGTACCAAATAATCACCAACAGTAGTAAANATTTTGATATAATCTTTCAGACTTTCTACATAAAAAATAGTTNTGAATTTAATTTTAACCAATTTTTTATCCACTTTTAAAAAAATATGAGAATCATCATTAGTCTGAATGTTTACTTTTCCCCTTTGTAAATGTACTTTCTGAGTTATCTTATTAATTGATTTTAAAAAACGATTAAAAGGGATTGGCTTTACTAAATAATCTAACACATCTAGTGTAAAACTATCTACAGCAAATTCTCTATAGGCTGTTGTAATAATTATATTGGGTCTAGATTCTAAATTTCGAACAAACTCAAGCCCATTCATTTTAGGCATATTGATATCTAAAAAAATGGCGTCAATTTCATTCTCTTCAAGTGCTGTTAATGCATGTAACGGATTTGTATATGTAGCCACCAATTCAAAATTCTGAAATTCTAATAAATATTTTTCAATAACTTGAATGGCTAAAGGTTCATCATCAATTATGATACATTTAATTTTCACACATTTAAATTTTATAAATTATTTAATATTCGATTCATCAACTAAAGGAATTATTAGCTCTACAATATACTTGTTTTCTACAACTTTTGTTTTGAGGGTATACGCATTATGGTACAACAATTGTAATCTTCTTTTTACATTTTCAATACCAATTCCATGTGTCGTATCAACACCTGCTAAATTATTAAAATTATTTTCAACACTAAACAAGATTTCCTTTTCATTTTTTTTGAATGTAATATTCACTTTTAAATCTTCATTATTTTTAGCTCCATGCTTAAAACAATTTTCAATAAAAGGTAAATAGAGTAACGGCGGAACATCAACATCATTTATATTACCAATAATTTTTATTTTAGATTTAATTGCATTTCCAAATCGTAATTTTTCAAGTTCTAAATAACTATGAATATAATTCACCTCTCTTAATAAACTTATTTTAGGCTCTTTAACCTCATACAAAACATATTGCATAATTTCAGATAGCTTTAAAATAACCTCTGGAGTCTTATCTGATTTTTCAATAGCCAAAGCGTATAAATTATTTAATGTATTAAAAAAAAAGTGTGGTTGAATTTGAGCTTTTAAAAAATTTAACTCAGAGCGTAATTGCGATTTTTGCAACTGTTCTGTTCTTTTTTTTTCAAAAACCCAGTCGGCAGTTAACTTAATAGTAGTCACTAAAGCTACATCATAGATTCCTGTTAAAAAAACAATTATAATATGATTAAATGAATATGCTTTTTGAAGTGTATTTGATTCAGGCCATACATTTTCGTTTATAAAATAATAAATAAGCTCTGTTCTAACAATGTAAAAAACACAAAGCGTTAGTGTAAAACTTAAAAGATAACTAACATATTTCCTTTTTAAAATAAACCTCGGAAACAAAAAATAAATATTAACATACACCAAAACCATACTTAAAGTAAATGTAACCAAGTTTGATTTAAAAGAATACCAATAATCTTGATAATAGCTACCCCATCTTATAACATTAAAAGTAAAATAGCTAATCCAAAATATAAAATGATATTTTAAAGGTATTCTATAATTTGTATTTTTAAGTGTTTCTATCAAAAAATAGTGGGGTCTAATGATTTAACTTTTCAAATCTAAATAATTATCTGAAAATAATAATTAAAAAAAATAAATTTATGTTTATCTCTAAATTAAGGTTATTCATTATAAATTTACTGTTGTTAGTATATTAATTTTTATTTCACTTCATATTCTTATTATTTTTATACAGATTTTAGCTTTAATTTCTCATTAAATGCTTAAAATTCCATTTGAGTTAGTTTAGAAGTAAACGGAAAAATATTTTTTCGTTTACTTTTTCTAAAAAAAATTTAACAAACCAGTTCTTATTACTTTGAATAAAAAAAACATCACATACAGTCCAGCAGGAAAATTTGAAGAAACTAGATTTGAAAAAATACACAATGTCATTTTTGAGAATTCTAATGAAGCCTCTATTACCGTTGCTCAAGAAATTGCAGAATTGATTAAAAATAAAGCTAAAGAAAATAACAATTGTGTATTGGGTTTAGCTACAGGTTCTTCACCTATAAAAGTTTATGAAGAATTGGTAAGAATGCACAAAGAAGAAGGGTTGAGTTTCTCAAATGTAATTTCTTTTAACTTAGATGAGTATTTACCTATGGGAAAAGAGAACCTTCAAAGTTATCATTACTTTATGCATGAACATCTTTTTAATCATATTGATATTTTACCAGAAAATATTCATGTTCCTAATGGCACAATTGTCAAAGATGAAGTCTATCAATATTGTATAGATTATGAAATGAAAATTAAAGAAGTTGGTGGCTTAGATTTTCAATTATTAGGTATTGGTAGAACAGGTCACGTAGGCTTTAACGAACCAGGGTCACATTACAATTCTGGCACAAGAAGCATTACTCTAGATCACATAACAAGAGTAGATGCCGCTCCTGCATTTTTAGGAATTGACAATGTGCCTAGAAAAGCGGTTACAATGGGTATTGGTACCATTAGAAAAGCCAAAAGAATAGTTTTATTGGCTTGGGGTATCAACAAATCACAAATTATTAAGGAAACCATTGAAGGTGAAATTTCTTCTGATGTCCCTGCAACTTATCTTCAAACTCATGAAAACACAACTTTTATCCTTGACAATGAAGCGTCACTAGATTTGACTAGAGTTAAAACTCCTTGGCTAGTCACTTCTTGTATTTGGACAAAAGATTTGAAAAGAAAAGCAGTAGTTTGGCTAAGTGAATTACTTAATAAATCTATCCTAAAATTAACTGATAAAGATTATAATAACAACGGAATGTCTAGTCTTATTGCTGAAGAAGGTTCTGTTTATGATTTAAACATAAAAATGTTTAATGTACTACAACACAGTATTACTGGATGGCCTGGTGGAAAACCAAATGCTGATGATACTAACAGACCAGAACGTGCTAATCCTGCAAAAAAGCGTGTGATTATTTTTAGTCCGCATCCTGATGATGATGTTATTTCTATGGGTGGAACTTTTGATAGACTTGTTGAACAGGGTCATGAAGTACATATTGCTTATCAAACCTCAGGTAATATTGCCGTTTCTGATGATGAAGCTTTAAAATTTGCTGAAGTCAGCAAGACATTATGCGATTCAGATAGTGTAAAAAATATCATTAATAATATTCAAGATAAAAAAGAACATAGTACTGACACCTTAGAAGTACGAAAATTAAAAGGATTGATTAGAAAAAGTGAATCTTTAGCCGCAACAAGATATATGGGTGTACCCGATAAAAATGTACACTTTTTAAATTTACCATTTTACGAAACTGGAACTGTAAAAAAGAATAAATTATCTGATGCTGATATAAAAATTATGAATTCTTTTATTGACGGCATCAAACCGCATCAAATCTATGCTGCTGGAGATTTAGCAGATCCACATGGCACACATGAAGTTTGTTTAAACGCCTTATTTAAAGCACTCAAACAACTCAAATCAAACAAATATATGGATGATTGCTGGGTTTGGCTCTATAGAGGAGCTTGGCATGAATGGGAAACCTACGAAATTGAAATGGCTGTACCAATGAGTCCAGATCAAGTAATGAAAAAACGTCATGCTATTTTCTTTCATCAATCACAGAAAGATGGTGTGATGTTTCAAGGAGACGATTCTAGAGAGTTTTGGATGCGTGTAGAAGACAGAAATAGACTTACAGCACAACGCTATAATAATTTAGGACTTGCCGATTATGCTGCTATTGAAGCTTTTAAACGTTATCACTTTTAGCCTCACTGAGGCTTTTAGCTTAAAATAGTTTAAAAAATAAAGAATTATGAAGATAAAATTTTTAACACTTGTCATTTTTTTAATGGCTCAAGTAAATACAACCGCACAACATAGTATCATTCCAATTCCTGTAAGCTATACAGCTACAGATGCTACTTTTACTTTTCAAAATGAGCTTTACCTCAGTAGTAAAATAAAAGATACTGAGGCGACAAAGCACATCAATCAATTGCGTGAATTTCTTAGTTCAAAAGGGATAACACTTATTGAAAAAAAAGCAAAAAAGAACTGTATAAAAATTTCTCTAAATAAAAAACCAGAAGTATCACTTGCTAACGAGGGGTACTCCTTAGAAATAACTGAGGATAAAATCATTCTTTCTGCAAATAAAGCTGCTGGTATTTTTAATGGAATTCAAACCTTAAAACAATTATTTCCAGTAGTGAAAAGTAACATACAATCAATTACAGGTTGTACCATTAAAGATTACCCAAGGTTTAAATGGAGAGGCTTAATGCTAGATGTAAGTCGTCATTTTTTTACGGTTGATGAAGTAAAAACCTATATCAATCAAATGTCTGCATATAAACTTAATGTATTACATTGGCATTTAACGGACGATCAAGGCTGGAGAATTGAAATCAAAGCTTTACCAAAACTTACCGAAGTTGGTGCATGGCGAGTAAAACGACAAGTTTTTGGTGGTAAACCACCAAAACCCAATGAAAAAGCTACTGATGGTGGTTTTTATACCCAAGAACAAATTAAAGATATTGTAAAATATGCACAAGACAGAAACATTACCATTGTTCCTGAAATAGATATGCCTGGACATAGCATGGCTGCATTGGCTGCCTATCCTGAACTTTCAGTTAAAAAAGAGCCTAAATATGTAAGTCCAGGCAACCGGTTTTCTGAATGGTATGGTGATGGAAAATTCAAAATGCTGATTGAAAACACGTTGAATCCTTCTGACGAAAAAGTATATGAGTTTGTAGATAAAGTATTTACTGAAGTTGCTCAATTATTTCCAGGAGAGTACATCCATATGGGCGGAGATGAAGCGTATCATGGCTATTGGGAAGAAAATAAAGATGTACAAAAATTCATGAAAAAACATAAAATCAAAGACAGTCATCAGCTTCAAAGCTACTTTGTAAAACGTGTAGAAAAAATCATCAGAAGTAAAGGTAAAAAGACCATTGGTTGGGATGAAATTTTAGAGGGTGGTTTGGCAGATGGTGCTGCAGTTATGAGTTGGAGAGGTATGAAAGGTGGTATTGCTGCTGCAAAACTAAAACATGAAGTAGTGATGTCTCCAACAACTTTTGCCTATTTAGATTATATGCAAGGTGATGAAACGGTTGAAAATAAAGTTTACGCTAGTTTAAGTTTAGAAAAATCTTATACATTTGAACCTATACCAGATGGTGTTGATCCAAAATATATTTTAGGCGGACAAGGGAATTTATGGACAGAGCAAATACCAACACTACCCTTTGCATTTTATATGACCTATCCAAGAGCATTTGCCATTTCAGAATCTGTATGGAGTCCAGCAGCAAATAAAAATTGGAAGAATTTTATCAAACGTACCCAAGTTCATTTTGATAGGTTTGATGCTTCAAATATCAATATTTGNAAAGCGGTTTTAGATCCTATTGTANATGTGTATAAAGAAGACAATAAGTTGATGTGTGANCTAAAAAATTCCATTCCAAATTCAACAATTCATTATAGTATTGACAATACCTATCCTGTTCAATTTGGCACAACATATANACAGCCTTTCGAAATTCCAGAAGGAAATTTTAAACTCAGAACCCAAACNTTTGTTGATGGAAAAGCAATTGGAAGAGAACTAAGTATAAACCGTACCATTCTTGAGAAAAGAGTGGGTGAAAAACCTTTTAGCTTTTAGCTAGATATAGATTAGTTTTCAAATTAGAAGGTGTTCAGTTGATATACCTTATGAGTTAAGACTTGGTTTGACAGACAAATTGGTTGTATCGGTAATTCATCTATTTTGATTAATTTTACAATAGATTGTGTATTTTATATCATGCAAAAAAAAATAAGGAGTATCAAATTATTAATCTTTGATTTAGATGGTACTCTTGTTGACTCTATCCCAGACTTAACAGATGCTGTAAACTATGCCTTAACAAAACTGAATCTTACAAAGATCAATCAAGAACAAGTAAAAAAAATGGTTGGTAGTGGGTTAAAAAAACTACTCCAAATAGCCATTGGAAACTTAAAGGATACATCACTTGAAAAAGTACATTTACATTTTATGGAATATTACATCCAAAACCTAGTCAATAAAACGACCTATTATAAAGATATTCCTGAAATGTTAACTTATTTTTCAAATAAGAAAAAGGCTGTGTATAGCAATAAACTTGACAACCTTACGGTTGAAATTGTTCAAAAATTACAGTTAGATAATCACTTTATAAAAATAATGGGTGCAAAACCAGAACAATATAAGCTAAAACCAAGTCCTGAAGGAATCCAACTTATTCTAAAAGAACTTAATATACAACCACATGAAGCTATTATGATTGGTGATTCAACACATGATATAGAAGCAGGGAAAGCAGCTGGAGTTTATACTTGCGGCGTTACCTATGGATATCGCTCAAAAGATATTCTTACTACAGCAAAACCCGATTTATTAATAGACAATTGCTTCGATTTGACTCAGTATTTATAAAAATATTCTGCAACTTGACTTCTAGTATATAATTGATGGGGCTTCCTATTTTGAATCCACGGCAGTAAGATCACTAGCCAAAGACATGGTGTAGAACCTTGAAAGCGAGCTTAAATGCTAAGGATTAACTCCGTTGATCCCTACAAAGACCTCTTCTGCAGGCACATTCAGGAGCTTATAACTATTTGTATATCAAACAAATAAGTTGTATATTTAGACAAATAAAACCCCGAAAAGGAGCGTAATCCTTAAAAATCGGGGTTTTAAAATTTCAGTCTATGTCTAAAATACAAAGAATTAGTGAATTTCAACAAGAATTATCATTTTTTAATGCACAAGAGAATTTTGATATTTATTATGATCGCTTTTTGTCGAGCGATTTAGGTAAAATTCACATTGCCATTCCATTTGATAATTTAATAAAGCATTTTAAATTAAAAGAAAGTCGCAAAGGCACAAAGAGTTTATTTAGTCCAAAAGGGAAAATTGCTTTGATGTTTTTAAAACATTATGCAGCATGTTCTGATAAGAAATTAATAGAGCAACTTAATGGTAATATAAATTATCAATTTTTTTGTGATATTTATATTGGCACTAATAGTTTGTTGAATTACAAAATTGTAAGTCAAATACGCTGTGAATTATCTCGCAGTTTGCATATAGCAACTATAGAAAAAGCGTTATTTTGTTTTTGGTCGCCTTACATAAAAGAGCAACAGTGTATCTTTACAGATGCTACTTGTTATGAGAGTGAAGTTCGTTTTCCTACCAATCAAAAATTACTTTGGGAAGCAGTGCTGTGGACTTATAATCAAACCAAAACTATTTGTAAACATTTAAAAATAAAATTACCTAGAACCAAGTTCTTAAAATGGAAAAAACGCTATATAAACTATAGCAAGATGCGAAGAAAAACAAAAAAGAAACGCAATGGTTTAACTAGAGCATTACTATTGTTATTAAACAAACTTAATAGGTTTTTAAATGGTTTAGAAAAGCAATACACTTTTGAGATGCCAAAAGATTATTATAAAAGAAGAACAACCATAAAAAAAATACACAGTCAACAATATGGACTGTTCCATAATCAGATAAACCCTAAAAACAGAATAGTAAGTATTGCCAAAGACTATCTAAGACCAATAGTTAGAGGAAAAGAAATTAAAGGTGTTGAGTTTGGAGCAAAACTTAACAAACTTCAAATAGATGGCATCAACTTTATACAAAAAATAAGTTTTGATAATTTTAATGAGGGTACTCAATTTAAAAATACAATTTACAAAGCACAGGGCTTAACAAAAACAAAAGTAAAAATAGCAGGAGCTGATGCTATCTACGCCACTAATAAAAATAGGGTTTTTGCTACAACTAATAAAATACAAACTGATTTTAAACCTAAAGGAAAACCTTCAAAAGATCATAAAATAAAGAAACAGTTAGCAAGAATAATTACCAAAGAGAGAGCAACTCGTTTGGAAGGAAGTTTTGGTAAGGAAAAGGAACATTATCACTTAAAAAAGATAAAAGCAAAAACAAAGAAAACAGAAATTCTTTGGATATTTTTTGGAATACACACAGCTAATGCCCTTGAAATAGGAAGAAGAATGGCATCAGAAAATTTAAAAAAAGTCGCCTAAAAAAACATTAAAAAATCAAGGAATAACTACGTCTTGTCAATAAAAAAACTCAAATGAAATTTTAAAAAATAAAAAAACGTTCAAAAATTAACTTTTCTTGAACGTTTTTACTTATTAATTTTATCAAAGAAACATTTTTGTGCTTACTTCTGAATGTGCCTA
>JGI24023J19991_10000639_pt1 | contig 27322 bp, 19 predicted proteins | sample Cruoilmetagenom1_FD_19991 | JGI IMG/M metagenome (IMG submission 19991) | reverse complement strand
ACCCTCGGACGCGTCCTCGCTCTCGACGCCCTCGGCAACAGCGCACTCCAACCCCTCGGCATGGCCATCACCAGCCCCCTCGTCACCACCCTCGGCCTCACCACCACCGCCACTCTCGCAGCTTTCATCCTCATCCTCACCACCCTCGCAGTCTTCCCCATCCCCGGCATCCGAACCTTCGCTCCCCCCCACGTCCAAAAACCCACCCCCAACACCCCCACACAAAAAACCCTCGCCCCCACCACCCAACACCACTCACACCCATAACACAAAAAACGAACAGAACCCGCATTCACGTATCGAAGCCTTCGTCCCATTCATCTGGGGGGCGAAGGATTTCTCCGGTATGGACGCGGGCGGCAGGGGTAAAGCCGAACAGTTTCGCCCAGGATGCGAAATCACGTGAATGGTCACGGAAAACCTGGTGGGCGGGATGTTTTGCGGTTCGATGCCGGGAATGGTCCTCTATTGCGACAGAATGCGCGGCGAAGAGTTCGAGGGCTGCTTTGCGGGCGAGGAGGAAATGCATCAAACAAAAACGCATTTTGGGCGTCCATGACAGCAAGAACACCCCCACCAAGCGCCGGCCCGACCACCGCAGCGAGAAGACCGGACGCGGAACGCAAGGCATTCCCACTCCGCACAAGACAATCGGGCCACATTTCCGGGACAGCAGCTCCATATGCAGGACGAAAAAGACCAGTCCCTACCCCCATCAACATAGCCAGACCAGCAAGAACAAGTCGGGGAACCGTCCCACTCGAGATTGCAACCACCCTCACAGCACCAAACCGCAACAGATCCGCGCCGATCATGACCCGCGTTTTCTCAAACCTGTCAGCAAGACCCCCTCCCACAAGAAAACACAAGACTCCCCGCAGCTTCAGCACCACGCACAACCCCAAGACGATGACTTTCCCCGCGCGCGAGAAGCAGCGCCACAAGAACAACAGGAAAAACCCCATCACCAATCGCGCTGAAAAGTTGCCCAAACCAAAAGCGCCGAAAACGCTTGTGCTTCAGAGTGGCCGGCATCCCAGAAGAGCCCGCCTTATTTTTTCTTCGGGAACGCACAAAGTATTTTCCCCTTTTCCCTGTCCAATAGATTCCAATAAATAGAGACAATGAAAATGTGCAGGTGAACCTTGATCCCGAAAATGACGTTGAGAATGCATGTCCAAAGCTCGACCTGCATGGGTTCAAAACGGGGGCTGTTCACATTGAGACCGTAGGCAAGACTCCAATTACGGAAACGAAAATGAAACACGAAACCAGTGCAGACCAACGGGCTTTCCGAGATGTCACTTCATGTTCACAAGGGTCCGATCTCGGTCAGAGGGCAGCAGAAACTGCGTAAATGCTGCCAGGTCTGTTCCGACCATGCCGATCAGTTGCTCAAAGCCAGAGCTTTCTGGTCTTCGAGAAGAGAAGGAAGCTCGAGAACGATCCCGTCTCGTTCGCGTTGTAGGAGCATTCTCGATGGAAGATTTGCCTTCGAGAAAGGGAGAGTTATTCACCCAGAGCGTCCTCGTCCTGACAAACAGGTATCGGAATGACAGCTGCCTGTTCTTCAGTAACAACCCCGAAGAACGCACGCAATGACGCTTTTCGGCTGCGTGCCTCAGTGACAAACTTCATCGACCGAAGCTTGTCATAGACGATTCGCGGATCAGACACACCAAGCAGCTCACCAAGACTGACGGTCTTATCGTATGGCAACAAATTCACAATGATCGGCCACGTGATCGGATCAGACAACAAAGACACAGGATCTCGAAGTTCCATCACCAACTTACGGAGACGGTCTATTCCGGCAAGACCCGGTTCAAGCACATTTATGAGCCTGCTAGCTGACACCCCAAGAAAATCACGTACTTACCGATCTCCTGCTCGCATGATGACATCTTCAAGAGCGATCCCGGTCATCAATCTCCTTCGCTCTCACAACCCACACATCTGGCAAGGAGCCGTATCATCCTCCTCGTCCAAAACATCTCCAAGCATTTCAATCAAAGGAATATTTTTACGACGCTTTTGCACACGTTCCATCGTCACTTCATGCCTTGCCATGATTTCATCTTTTCGAGCAAGTAATTCTGGGAGAGTCTCACCTTGTGACCAGGTATAAACCCTGTCTTGCATGCCATAATCCGCGTAATTTTTCCCTGCTTTTTTTTCGTATGCAACGGCCCGCTCGAAAAGATCAGGATGATGTGTTGCCAGCCCAACCCACTCTGCCTTGCGTTGAAAGAAACAAAAATAACAGCCGGACCTAGTACGCCATTTGTAATACGAAGGCAACCCAACACCAGCTTCAGCAAGAATGCGCATCACACCTTCTTTATCAATGCCATTCTCACGTAACGGATATTCCACTCGTACGTTTGGTTTTGTCGAGAGATAGCCTTCACGATGAGGTTCATCAGCTCGAATTGCCACATAGGAAAATACTGTCTCATTGCCAAAAGCAGATTCGATCCAGTCCTCAAGAGTTTTGATTTTCATCTGACGGGTACACCAGCGCATCTGAGGTGAAGGCAAAACCCCTCGGTGCAAATCTAGCCAGTGATCGAAATCTCGCCCTGATCCAAGACGATGGATACGCCGACCAAAATATGCTTCAAGTTTGGCAAGAAACTCATAGGTCTCAGGAAGCTCAGCGCCCGTATCGCAGAAAAAGTACTCGACATCGGGCAATCGGTCGCGGAGATAAACCGCAAGAGCAGCGCTATCTTTCCCGCCAGAAAGGCCCATAATATGATGCACTCGTCTGCTTTCCGGCACATCCTTATGCATACTCAATTGCCATTCTCCCTGCTCTCTTCCCGCTTCATTCCCTCTGACGCGTGCGAACATCTCCAGCACAAACGCCTGATTCCCCACCTTCTGAACAGGTATCTACCAACTTGGTGTCATCGCCGAGCACTCCCTGAACGAATCTGGCAAGCAACATCTCCCGCCCCGGTGGACCAAGAAGCTGTTCGGCAAGAGCAAGCGCTTCAATAACAAAAACATCGAGACCAGCTTGTGCCGTCTTATCAACCCACACCACCCGTTGCCGATCCACCCCCTTTGCAGTCGTGAAACCAATCTGAACTGCTTCAAAACCCTCGCGAGGAGTCTCGCAACGCTCGTAATAGAGATTCTCAAGACGGCGCACTGATGCCGTAAGCTCGCGCAAACGAAGATCGAAACGGTGAAGGTCCTCATCAACCCAGTTCATCGGAGCCTTGCCTGTCACAATCATCCCCAGATAATCAAGCCATTCGTCACGATCTAATGCAGTATCAGTGAGACCCAAAACAAAAGACGTAATATCGGAATCAAAAACAGCGTCCGAAAATTGAGAGACTCGATCCGCAATGATGAGGCGCGCATCATTATCCTGTACGGAAAAACAGCTCCCGAGCTGTTTTTCCAAGTGGTTGCGCAACACCCCAAAACAACTTTCAAGTTCAGAAAGTGCCACTTCTACACGGCTCACAAACTCTATAATTTCCGTTTCCTCGTACACGTCTCTTGACGCGAACGAAGCAACCTCCACTGCCTGTGGCAAAGCTGAAAAAAGCAATTCATCCGGTTCAGTAGCAGTAAAGAGAGCAGATCGAACCGCCAATGCCTGTTGAGTCATCCGCCTTGTTTTCTGGGTATACAAAGGCAAGCTCTGCACTCGCTTCAATAAAGGACCAACAACTCTTACAACAGACGCGACCCGGCTCCTCCCCTTTCCTTTTGCCAGTTTTTTCAGCTGTTTTGCGGATGCATCAGGGACTTGCAGCATTGCAGAAAAGTGTCTTACCACCGCTGCCCGCGCGCCGGAAACCGCATAGCTTTTCACCGAAAAAAGATCAGGATTTCGGAGAAGACGGTGCACCACTGGTAGTTCCAAACGCGCCACAAAAGACCCATTTTCATACAGGGCTAACCTGTCAGAATAAGACAAAAACGCTGCAATAAATAGAACCGGAAGCAGGCCTTCTCTCAGGCCAACTGGAGGAAGAAGCAAGCGACGATATATTTCGTCTACTCCAAACAAAGAAGCCTCTGCCTCACGAAAAAAATCTTCAATAACAGTCCATGCCAGCTCGAATCCTAAACTCGAAGTCTGCTCTGAAACCGGGGGACCAAAACCAATCTCTCCATGGCGTTCACGATGAATTCCGGAACAGGAAAGAATCGCTTCATACATTGCCCGTTGTGGACCGTAACCCTCGATACCGCAAAACGGCTCACCGGAACAGGTCACCATGGCCTCGATCAGTTCACGGCGAGCACGTACCCCCTGAGAAGTCATCTTTCGCCGAGACAGCATTTCGTTCCGGATAACAGGAGCCCCGAAGTAGTAACGATCACACACATCTGACAGTCTCGCCGACAGTGAACGGAAAACACATCCCCGACCTTGGACAGACTCCCTTCCCAATACCTGCCATTCCAGAAACTTCGTCTCAAACCCAAAAATACGTTCGACGGAGACATCGAGAACCGCCATTGCAGCAGCAACGCGCTCCCGCAACTCACGAATGACCACCCAATCTATAGAAACTGCTTCTACCTGATGTAGGACATCAACATGAGCAGCAAGATCGCGGGCAGCCTCCGCAAGTGAGGTTATTTGCCGAGGGTCAGATACCGTAGCAAGAAGAACGGGTCGCGAATTCCCATACCCGTTCAGCTCTAGAACCTGTTCCTCGGGATCCACGCACAGCAAAACAGCACCATCATAAACCTGCCTCTCATCAAGGCAGACCTCGGTCATAGCATCGACATAGTGCCGCTCAAACACCCGCAAAATACCAGTACGTTGGCTATGTCTAGCTGCGACCACCGGAGTTTGGGGGCGAACCCTCTCCAGCACAGCAGCAACACTCTCACTCTCAAGACGGCACCGCGCAAGACGCACAGCACTCTGCACATCAAAATCAGACCCGCTCCAGATACGGTACTCATCAGCAAATTCCCGATAAGTAACAATGCCGCGTGTCTCGAGATCAGCAAGCCTTGCTTCGACTTCCACAGCATCTTTCGTTCCCGCTTCATTGTCAGCAGCAGAGGCAATGATCATTGGTCTGCTTGCCCGGAGAACACCCCCAGCGGCAACAAGATTGAGTACGGCCACAGTCTTGAGAACACGAAGCTCTCCAGGACCCAAGCCAGCGACATCGCGGATTCGCGTTTCGATTTCAATCCAGCGTGAAGCCGAAACCGAAGCAGAAGCCATCGTAGAATTTGCTTGCAAAAAGAAATCATACACATGATTGAGTCGAACACACGGCAGCATGTCCCCTGAGAACTCCGACTCAGCAGTTCCCCATCTTTTCTTTTGCGTTTTCTCCGAGGTCTTCGCCTCAAACATCTCGGACAAACAGCATTGTTCAAGAAAAGTAGGCACTGCACCAGGAGAAGAACTTGCGAGAAAAGAGAACAACGTGCGCTCATTCTGACCATACCGGGCACACAATTCTGGCAGTACCAGTACAGTAAGCAAGTGAAGTGGATAGAGTTGTTCTATATCTACATGCAAGAGAGCAGAGAAACCCGATTTATCGGCAACACAACGCATCTCCGCGGCCCAAGCACTCACATCAAGTTTTGACTCGAACACAGAAGAAATAAGAGTCTGCGCTTGTGCCGCAGACTCGACATAAGGAATATCAACGAAGCGGCCTTGCACCTTCGACCATTCTCGCCGTTGTGTAACGCTTATCCCGGCAACATAATCTTCGAAAGCAAGGTGTTGCAAAGTAAGTAATAACACAGGATACGATCGAGGTAACACCGCCCATTCGGCGATCTCCTGCAAAAGAAATAGGTCGTCTTCAGCGCTTCCCGTCGCTGCAAATTGTTCGAGATTTTTTCCGAACTCATCAAGTACAAGCAACACTGGAGCAACCGAGGCTACTCTCTCAACCATACGACAGAGTGCAGAAACCGCAGGCGTTTCTCCACAATCGAATAGCCCAGCAAACTCTTTTCTCTTGCGCGCACAGGCCTCACTACCTGCATAGCGAATTGCACCTGCACGCAATGCTCGAAACAAGGTGACCGCAACCGACTCTCGCTGGGCAACCGCTGTACACAATACGAAGCCTCGCTGACACCCATCCTTCCCTCCCTTCGCCCGCGCAACAAAAAGCTGTTCAGCAAGTGAAGAGTCACAGGTAGCAAGCAATTTGTCAGCAAGATTCCTGGTAGTACCCGCTGGACCAAAAAGGGCTGACAAAAATAAAGCAAGAGAAGATTTCCCTGATCCATACGGACCCGTGAGAGAAAAAGCACGGTCTACTGTCGAACACGAAAGAACCGCAACAACCCTGGCCACAACATCAAGTGCTCGTCCTGTCAGAATATAACCTTCAATACCCTGCACTAGATTATCCCGCTCAACATTAACCGAACGGGCAAAACGTTGTTTTACAGAAACAAACTCAGAAAGAAGATAACTCGTCACAAACCTTCCCTTTTCCCTTTAAGGGCACGGTTCATAGCAAAAAGCATCTTCAATGGGTCATCAGACAGCTCACCAAAAAGCGTTTCTTCAGGAAAAAAAACCTCATCAGAAAAAACCTCTTTTCCCGATGCAACACTACAAACAGGACCATCACCGAAAGATAGCTGTCCTTTTGTTTCTCCATTACTCCCGGCGTAATACATACGTAGAGCATGCAAAGCTTCTTCTGCTGGATCTCCCCTACAGACCAGAAGAGGGGCTCCCGCAGCAGAGCTGATCTTTACTCCTGCAAAAGATCGTTCAACCCGAGTCAATGCCTCGAAAAGATCAGTCTCCCTCATGCGGAAAGCCCGTCCCGGAGAACCGACTGCAGACGCTAAAACACTCAGAGTAGTTGTGGAAGAACCCACATTATGACATGCAATCCAATCAAGACAGGCATACACAAGCACCATATCGGGCAAAGTCGGTTTTGGACCAAGCCGAAAACGATAGCGATTCTTTTCCCCCCAAGAGGCCTCAATCAAACCGAGTTCGCGCATTGGACAATCTAGGAGATCATCAAAAGAGGCCTTTATAGAATCTCTCGCCGAATACATTCGCAGCAAACAAGAAACATCCTTGCGAACTGAAGAAATACGGGGACATTTCCAACCTGAACGGTCAACCTCTGCCAAAACAAAATTGACAAGGTCTTCCTTCGCGAACTCGACAGCACCAAAACGCTGAAAAGCGATCCACCACACAGGAAGCCTCGTCACAGGTCGAAGCATCCACCAATGCAAAAGCCATAAGGTTCCAGGCAATTCGAGATAAGGATCCAAACCGATTTGATCATCAAAGATCATTAAACCATTGCGACTCGAAACGATAGACGGCACACGACGAGACCCAGATTCCGGAGAAGAATCATCTTCTGCAAGCAATTTTGCTGCCTGTCCCCAAAACCGGATCGCCTTCACCATATTTTTACCGACACCAAGCGCAATGGTCGCGTTCTCGACACGGAACATGTCACGCCCCCGCTCTGATTTCTGAGCAGCATTCACAGCTTTATAAAACCATCCATAGCGAGGGTGGAAAGTCTCATGCCGGGCGAAAACACGTTCCGCAACATCTTGAAGCCGTTCCATCAAAGGGCCATCCAAACAATGAGTAACTAGAAAAATACTTCTACGTATCCATAATGTCCAGCAAATCAACTATGAACAATGAGCAGAATAGTGGTGGGCATATTACCTAGAAAAAACTATTCCTTATCTTCGTTGTGACAGAAGAAAAAACTCAATTCATTCCTTTTGAAAAAAATCATTTTTTCAGTCGACACACCATATTTTATAGAAAAACCATACACAAACTCAACGCGTTCATTACCAGCGGAGAAGACCCATAACAAACACGAATTTCCTACTCTATTCAGGGCAAAACAGGAGATCTTCAGCTTGTTCTTACAAGACCTCTTTTGCATCCATCAGCGCTCGGTCGCAAAAGCGTCCGACTCTCAAGTGAAATATCGTCAAACGACATCGAGTAAATAAACAAAAAAAACGGAATAAATAACCTTCTAAGAAGGCAAAATGCCCATTTAGAGACAAGAAATTTTCCCCACTTTTATAAGTACAAAAATGACATAAAGAATAAAAACAGCATATCAGTCAGTGCATGATTAAATACTAATTGCCAGTCGAAGAGAGACCAGAGACAGCAACGGTTATCCAGAACGAGTAACAAAATCCTCGGATAAGATAGAATCCGCATTCTTCAATAGAAACATATAAAAAAGTAAATAATGTGCCGATTCAAACAAAGATTTCGTCTTGGACCCAAGACTCGGAAGTGGATCCTAGAAATCTTCTACATGCTTCACGGGAGCCTGTGTGAAAAGAAGTCGCGAGGCACTGCTAGCCATCAACAGTACAAAATACCTGCGCAGAAAGTGCGTCAAGCGCAACACTTCCTCTGCCTTCTATGAGAATTACTGAACCCAGAAAAGTCGACGGACTCTGCCCCTGAAAGGATGAGTTTCCAAAGAGGTGATGGTTCAGCTCGAAATGATTGTGATATCACTCGCCCCGTCGATAAGTTCTCGGAGATCAGCGCCTGAACGACTCTCCAGAAATTGGCGAATACTGAAACCAGGCGAGAACATGGCTTCTTTTTCTTAGAAAGCACACATTGTGCAAACAGGCGTGTCATCGTCATCATCGAGAGCATCCGTAAGTACTTCAACAAGTGGCACATTACGGCGATTTTGACTCGCTCGTTGTAGCGACGCTTCGTGTTTTGCAAGAATTTCTTCACGTCGTTTAAGGAGATCAACAAGCGTCTCTTTTTGTGACCAGGTGTAGGCTCTCCCCTGCATAGCGAGCTCTTGATAGCTAACGTCTCCATTGGCACCTGCGTCCTTCAGCACTTTTCGCTCAATCGCAATAGCCCGCTCATACAGCTCGGGATGCCGGTCGGCAAGACCAATCCATTCGGCTTTCCGCTGAAAAAAGCAAAAATAACAACCAGACCGAGTACGCCATTCATAGTACTCGGGAAGACCGATACCGGCCTCGTCTAGTATCCGAAGAACTCCCTCATAATCAATGCCTTCTTCAATAAAAGGAAAAACCGCGGTGATGTTGGGTTTCGTTGAGACATAGCCTTTACGGTTTTGTTCGTCTGCGCGAATGGCAACGTAGGAGACAGCAGGGTCATCGCCTAGCCAATCCTCAAGAGGCTTGATTTTCATTTGCCGAGTGCACCAGCGCATCTGCGGAGAAGGAAGAGCGCCCCGGTATACCTCAAAATAGTGATCGAAGCCCCGATCACTATTCAGCCTGTTCACAGGCTTACCGAGAACAACTTCAAGACGATATAGGTACTCATATGTCTCAGGAAGTTCTGCGCCTGTATCACAGAAAAAATATTCCATGTCCGGCACTCGATCACGAAGATGCATAGCGAGAGCGCTCGAGTCTTTACCTCCGGAGATTCCGCACACATGCCGCACATCACGGGGCGTTCCCATATTCTTTCCCTTCTATTCCCGTGCTACCAGGTGCGTGATCAATGAGTCGTAGAAAAAAATCAACGTCCTCTCGGAGCGCCATCCAAGTCGCGATCGGCGAGGAGTGCAAGAAAAGCATCACTCGCCTCAGTATCGCTATCCACTTGAGCGCGTGCTTTGGAGAGAGCCTCTCTCAGAATATTTTCAAGGGCTTTACGCCTGACCTCATCAACCCAAACAAGCTTCGCGTCTTCAGTACCGTCAAGTCTAGTCAAAGTAACACGAATAGGATCGCATGCCCCAGCATGTTCCAGAAGATCAGCATTCAACGCCTCAACGCGACGGAATGTCCCAGAAACCTCATGAAGAGTAACAAAAAACTGTTTTCGGTTTGCATCAGTCCACTGTCCAGGCGGTAATCCAGACACGCTCATCGCAACATATTCGATCCACTCATCGTCACCGGGAATATCAGCAGACAAAGCGACAGCAAATGTGGCAACATTCTGGTCAGTAATCTGCTCCTTGATTTGTTGAGCACGAATACGTAGATCCTCACGGAAATCTTTGAAAGATCCTCTTAATTCCTCGCGTAATACAGATTGAATCTGCTTGAGTAAACGAGAATAAGCAGTGTTAAATTCATCAATAATAGCAGATAGCCGATCAGAAATTTCATCGATATCGCTACTATCGTATGTACTTACAGCCGGAATCGGTTCTTTTCCCAAGGCTTTCGGGATCACTGAAAAAATAAGCTCATCGGGTTCGGTCTCAGTGAGAAAAGCGCGACGCACTACGCGTGCGTCGTCTGTTAGGTGTCCCGTCTTTTGAATATGTTTTGGCATGCTTCTGATGCCCCTGAGAAGATGAGAGACTACAGAGAGGACGCTCCCTCCCCGTTCTTTCCCCGGTTTCGCAGAAGCAATAACCCCAAGCCGGTCAGCAATACGAGCAAGAAATTCAGCGCGGATGCCAGCACGGCTACTGAAATGTTTCAGCTCAAAATTACCGGGATTGCGAAGCAAACGTTCAACGAGATCGGCAGTAAGAACCGGACGAAAAGTTCCGTGCTCGTAGAGAGCGACTTCTTCGACATTCACAATAAGAGACGCTACCAAGATGATGGGAGCAATCCCGGCACGCAGCCCATATGGAGGAGCTGCAAGTCGCTCATATATGTCGTCAACACGTGTCCGGCAAACAGTTGTCTCTGAAAGAATCTCATTGAGATACTCCCAGACAGCCCACAACCTGCTCCCAGGAGGTGGAGCTGTTATTTCCCAGCCGTTCTCCGTTTGAACGTGCAGCCCGAGATCACGCAGAACCGACCGGTAGATCGTGTTATCAGGTCCATGCCCCTGAATGCCGAGCGCTTCTTGGTCTGGAGTAGCCAGCATCGCTTCAATAACTACCCGGCGAGCTTTCACTGCTTGTGAAGAAAGCCGGTGCCGATTCACAAGATCGTTATGAATGCTAGTTGCCTGCTCATACCAGATGTCAGCGATCTCTGACACAGCCCGCGAAGCAGAAACCGCTCGCGCAGAACGCGAGACAGGGAGTTCTACTGCAAAAGAGGAGGTTCTCTCCGGAAGGATGTATGTCCATGAACCACGGATATTTGAGGTTGCACCGTAACAAGTTTCAAATTCTTGGTCGAGGCGAATATGGGCTATGACACGGCGTTCAAGAAGTTCACGGTGCACAACCCGATCCTTCTGCTCACCTTCCATGGAAGCAAGAACTTCATTCACAGCTGCCATCTCGTGGGCTGCATCGAGGAGGGCGGCCGTATCAGTAGTCGTCACGAAACCGACAGGCTTCACTCCTCTTTCCCAGTTGACCTCAACTGCTGACCCCATGCCCCCCAGCACATAAAAGACAACACCATCTTCGTTATCTTTGTTACCAAGAGACTCGACTCGGTCGATACCGACATCCGCCCAATGCCGGGCAAACGCACGTAGGGCCCCAGTCAGGTGCGAATGCCGACCAGCCACAATAGGATCAAGAGGCAGAACCTGTTCTAGAACAAGGCGGGGAGAAATTCCACGGAGACTCTGACGCGCAACGTCTAATGCAGTCTTAAGGTCATAATCGCTCCCCTGCCAAACACGATATTCATCAGCAAAGTCCCGGAAAGTTACAAGACCATTTTGTTCAAGAGAAGCAAGTTCCTGTTCTATCTCCGCAGGAGAAGAAGTTCCCTGCTGCTCGTCGCAACATGCAGACAACACGATTTCCTTCGAAGCACGTAACGCTCCTCCTGTAGATACAAGATTGAGAAGCCCAATAGTCTTTAGAAGTCGACGAGCTGCATCACCTAGACCATGGACGTCACGAATACGAGTATCAATCTCAACCCAGCGCGAAGCAGTAGAAGAGACACTTCGCATGGTGGCAGCTGATTCGATGAAATAGTCGTAGACACGGTCGAGACGAACCAAGGGCAGCGCAGTATTTTCCTCCCAGGCGGTTTCCGTAAGAAAAGAGGCAACGCTCAGAGGTTCACTACTCGTGAGAAAAGAAAAAAGGGTTCGTTCATTCTGCCCATACCGTTCGCATAATTCTGGTAGTACAGCAAGAGCCAGCGGGTGTAGTGGCCAGCAACGGGATAGGAGATCTGGATCGGCCGAGAGATCAATCAGACCGATTCTTGATAGTTCTTTCGTTTCTTTTTTGGCCCAAGTCAAAAGAGTAGGGATAAGAGCAGGAGAGGGGTCCTCAAACGCGGCGGCAATAAGTTCTCTCGTTTGCGCTGGACTGTCAACAAAGGGAATATCTTCGAACCGTCCTTGGATTTTCGCCCATTCACGACGTTGCACAGCAGTGACATTACCCGCGTACTCATCAAATGCCATGTGCTGCAGAGTCACAAGAGCAAGAGGGACCCCATCATTCCCATGAGCCTGCTCTGCAAGCTCCTGCAGTAGATAAAGATCTGCAGCACTCGGCGAGTCTGAAAGTGCTTCGAGGTTTTTCCCAAACTCATCAATCAGTAAGAAAATTGGAGCAATCTTCCCAAGAGTCGCCACAATAAACTGGATTTCTCGAGCCGAAAAGAAAGTTTCGCCCTCAGCAGCTGCCTTACTCATCAAGGAAAGACGATCTCTCGCCTGCCCGAACAATGCCTCATGTTCCGAAGAAGGAGAGTACCGTTCGAGCCCATGCAAAAGAGCGCGCACAATAGTTAACGCGACTGGTTCTCTCCGCGCAGTAGCGACAGCACGTATAAATCCGCGGTCATGCGCGTCAAAACGCTTCCGAGCCGAATCAAGTGTGACAAGTGCGGTGGGGGCAGCATGGGTAAAGAGTTTCTCAGCAGACAAACGGGCTGGATCATCTACAGCGCCAAGCAGTGCGTCGAGCACAACAACAAAACTGGATTTTCCAGACCCGTATGGCCCGGTCACAGAAAAAATAGCTTCGGGCTTTTCTTGATCAAGCGCCTTCGCGAGACGAGTAATCATCTCGACAGCACGACTCACAGGTAGATAGCTATCAATAAACTGTGCTCTAGTATCTCTTTCCACATTGATAGATCGGGTAAAACGAGGGCGCGGGGACTTAAGGTCTGATAAGTAGGTCACCGGACACTCCCTCTATCCGCAAAAGAAACCGCACAATCCCCGGCGGATCCGGCAATACAGAGAGAGGGAAGCTGTCGCGTGTTTCCGGTCAGTTGCTCGTAATGATCCCGAAGCAGAGAACTAGCGACATCTGCAACATCACCCTCAAAAGCCAGCTGCGGAACACCCGTCGATGATGTGACTTCAATTGCGGAATACTCAGCCGCTGCCTGCTCTAAAAGTACGCTGAGTGCTGTTTCAGGAAGTTTAAAGATCCGTCCAGGAGCACCTGCTTCTGTCGCGAGACGCGAAACCGTAATAGTCTGCGCAGTTGACTCGTTACGAGCAAGAAAATCAAGACAGGCAAAAGCAGCAATTGCCGGAGGCAGCGTCGGCTTTACACCAAGCAAAAACCGATACGCACCCTTTACAGCCTCACTCGAACGGATGAGAGAAAGACTTCGAAAGGGGCAATCAATTGCATCATCGAAAGTCGCACGCGTTACGTGTCCTGACACATACATGCGGAGCATGCAGGACACGTCTTTTTTTACTGCAGACACATGGGGAATTCCCGAATCGCGAGTCCTCTCCATGACAAACTGTTCAAGCTGTTCAGCAGTAAACTCGATGGCCGTGAACTCATTAAAGGCGAGCCACCACACCGGCATAATCGAAGGCGGGGCAAAAAGCCACCAGTGCAACAGCCATAAAGTACTAGGCAACTCACAATAGGGATCCCACCCCTCATCCGAAAACATTGTTCGCCCAATGGCAGAGGGCATGGCTGAGGATTTTTGATTCGCCCGTCCTGTCGTCCCACGCGCAAGGACACGAAATGCCAGCCCCCAATGCCGAATAGAACGGACCATATTCTTGCCGACACCTAGCTCGACAACAGCGTCATCCTGTCGAAAAATATTCGGATCTTTCGCTGCAGTGTCGTAGGCCTTCTTCACCCACCCATAACGGGGATGGAAAGTCTCATGGCGAGCATAAACAGCCTCGCAGGCAGTTGCGAGTCTCATCCGTCAGATTCCCCTCTGACCTTCATTGTCAATGAGGGCACGCACCAAGACAGCGAAAAAAAAATATGTGTGCGTCTTTCAAAAAAGAGACTCACCTACTCAACTCCCGAACACGTTTGATCGCAGGAACCAGCCCGCTCACGGCTTCATCAATATCTGCAACAGAAGTCGGAGAACCGACACTCAAACGAAGGCATTCCCCGGCCTCTTCATGGGTACGCCCCATTGCGACAAGTACATGGGACGGCGCAGGCACAAGAGCCGTACAAGCAGACCCAGAAGAAATCGCAACATTGGGAACATTCGCCATCACAGCCTCACTATCCGCCCCTTTAACCCTGATATTCGCCGTATTCGGCAAACGCGGCAAAGCAGCCCCAGCAACAAACTCGATATCTCGCACTCGCGTCGACAATGACTGCACAAGACGCTGCACCAAACTCTCCTGCCGGGATGGCTCACCTCGCTCGAAAAGTTCCCCCACAAAATCGGCAGCAGCACCGAAACCAACGATCCCGGGAGTATTCAGAGTGCCACTACGCAATCCCCGTTCATGCCCACCCCCGTGTAGCAAAGGAGCCACTGACACTCCCCGCCGCGCGTAAAGGGCACCCACGCCCTTAGGGCCATACATCTTGTGCGCGGAAAAAGACGCTAAATCAACATCAAGCTCTCGCACATCCACAGTGATTTTTCCCAAGGCCTGGGAAGCATCCGTATGGAAAAGCGCTCCATATTGATGGGCAAGTTCAGCGAATTCCGCGATCGGAGAGATCACGCCTGTCTCATTGTTCGCGAGCATGACCGAAACTATTGCAACATCCGGATCAAGCGCATCCCGTAGAAGTTCGGAATTCACACCACCTTCTCGATCCACAGGCAAGATTGTAAGAACAAAACCATACTGTTCAAGACAATTTGCTGTATCAAGAACAGCCTTGTGCTCAGTAGCAGCGATCACCACACGGTTCCGCCCAGTTGGTACTAACTCAACTGCACCTTTCAGCGCAATATTGTTTGCCTCTGTAGCTCCGGATGTGAACACGATCTCGGAAGGCCCCGCTCCAATGCACGTAGCAAACCGTTCACGGGCAGACGCTACGGCATCGGCTGCCTGCCTTCCAAAAGAGTGGACAGAAGCCGGATTCCCATAGTGCTCTGTAAACCAAGGAAGCATCGCGTCGAGAACCCCAGGAGCGACCGGCGTCGTCGCGTTATAGTCGAGATACACTACATCCAAGCCCATACAACCATCCCTATCAGCGGAATCATCGACAAGTGCTATCCATCTGAACAGCCAAACAGCTACAAGCAAACAAAAATGTACAGTTATGGCTCTTCTCACCAACCCGATGAACCCGAGAAGTCCACGGAAGCCCTCAATCTTCCAAAGTCCAGAAAAACACAGCTTCGCGACCTCGTCTCAACAGCACCTGAACCTCCAATAATGCTTCGTTCGTTGCGAGAGGTGTCACGTGTCTAGGGCAATACACATTCAGGTCGTAGTCGGCTCCCCAGAGATTACCGATCTAGGACCAGAAGCGCTTATGCAACACTCTTGCATGCCGTTTTTAGTAACCAGCCAAGGTGTTTGTCGACAAGATCACTCGCAGCCAACCACAGTGTCGGGAAAGACACCGTAGCCTGGATCTGAAAAACTCCGGACCTTCTGCGCTGGAGAGTCGACACGTTCAAGCTGTCCAACAGACCTGGGAACTACACCTAGGCTTCGAAGGCAAATTCATCAGCACCGACCCCTACCGGCCTCAGACGAACGGGAAGACCGAGCGATTCAACCGCACTCTAAAAGAAGAATGTGACCATACTCAACTGTGCCTGTCAAACAATCGGCAGTGCGAAACCCTCCGAGACTTCATCGCCTTCTACAACCGGCATCGACCCCACACAGCGTTCGACAACAACCCCGCCACCACGCACTGTCATCAACCATGATGGGAACTACACCAGCACAGTCGATACAATGGCCGTCATGGTTATCATCGCTCGCCACAAAACCGCAATGGCGCGCACTTTCATCTCCCGACCTGTACAGCAAGCCCTCGCTGATGGCCTGATTACGCCCGAACAGACCTTCTTTGACTATGGCTGCGGACGAGGAGGAGACGTTCGCTACCTTGAGAAGTTTGGCTGTCAAAGCAACGGCTGGGATCCGGCCCACTTCCCGGATAACCCAAAAAAACCAGCCTCAGTCGTAAACCTTGGTTACGTCATCAACGTCATTGAAAACCTCAATGAGCGCGCGCAAGCTCTACAAGCCGCATGGAAACTCGCCCAAGACACACTCATTGTTTCCGCCCGCCTCGATTGGGAAACATCAACAGTGGAATCCCGTCCCTACAACGACGGCATTCTCACGAAAAAAGGGACTTTTCAAAAGTTCTATGCTCAAGAGGAACTGCGTTCGTGGATCGAAACCGTTCTTGGAGAACGCCCAATCGCTGCTGCCCCGGGCGTCTTCTATGTATTTCGCTCCAAAACTGCAGCACAACGCTTGTTAGCTTCTCACACGCGCGGGAACGGCAGACCCCGTCTCGGCATTGCCGAACTGATCTGTCAACAACACGCAGACATTCTTCATCCTTTAGCCAATTGGGTTCATTCACACCACAAACTCCCGACAGCAACAGACATTGCTTCAGGAGAAGCCCTTATCGAGGCTTTCGGGTCAGTCAGAGCTGCTTTTTTTCTCCTTCGACGTGGCCAGAAGAACACAGAATGGGCACACATTGAAGTCGGTTCGCGAACACAAAGTGAAAAACGATTCGAAGCGAACCTTGAGATTCTGCAACCAATCATCGACTTCCTCACCGAACGCGGCCGGCTTCCCTATCCAGAAGAACTCTCCAACCTCGATGCAATCACCACCGAATTCAGAACAATCCGCTCAGCTTTTTCTCTGATTCAACGCGTTACTGGCCCTGAACGATGGAAAGATCCCGCAGACCGGGCACGCGATGACTTTCTCGTCTATCTTGCCCTTGCGACCTTTGGTGGGCGCCCAAAATTCACCCACTTACCAGAAGACTTAAAACACGACGTGAAAGACTTCTTCGGCACATACAAAAAAACATGCGCACAAGCCGACAAGCTTCTCTTCGGCATTGGTGACCAACGCAGTATCGACCTCGCGTGCCGGGCAACAACGATCGGCAAAATGACCCCTGAAGCGCTCTACATCCATGTTCACGCAAAAAAAGAACTTCCCACAGTTTTACGCGTCTATATCGGATGTGCCGAAGCCCTCACAGGACACATCGAAGAAGCCACAATCCTGAAACTGCACCGCGAAAAACCCCAAGTATCATTTCTTGTCTACCCCCGATTCGACAAAGATCCCCACCCTGCACTTTCCGCATCAATCGTGTCCCGGCTTAGTAAGCTGCACGTGTCCTACAAAGATTTCTCAACTCGAGCGAACCCTCCCATTCTCCATCGCAAAGAAACCTTCGTTCCTGACGGTTACCCAGGAAAAGAAAAATTCACGCGCCTTACCCGACAAGAAGAACGCGCGAATCTCCTCAACAGCCCCACTATCGGAACCCGCAACGGATGGAACCAGATGCTAGAGCAGGCAGGATATCAACTCCGCGGTCACCGCCTCGTACGGGCATAAAACGCTTCCTCCCACACAGGAATACACGCTATTCCATATAAATACCCAGGGGAGGTCTTCTCTTCCCACAACAAATTTTTGCTCGTATCACAAAAAGCCAATAGCTGAACAAGAAGAGAAAACATCTCATTTTCTAAAACTCAGCCGAAGGAGAAAATAAGGCATCATCTCCGCTCGTCTCCACCTCAAGAACCACACCTAGCCATTGATGCCTTATACGAAAAAGCTCAGGTTTACTTCACCTGCTACAAGCACACGACTAACGCACTTTACTCCCGCTTCCACTCCACGCACGCCCGATAATACCTGCCAATTCTGTAATCTCCTCTTCGCTAGCGAAAGGAACCTGCGCCAAGATGACTTTGCCTTCGCCGGACAGCTTTGCTGAGAGATGGCCACGACCAAGTAACCGCTCGGCACCGGGCTCGTCTAGTACCAAAATGGAGTTCCGCTTGTCTGCAACCTTTAATACCAGCCGGTTTGTTAAGTTCGCACGAAGTTGTACAGGCAAGGCATCTTTATCCGGCCTTTGTGTTACCAATACAAGGTTGATCCCAGAAGCGCGGGCCTTGAGACCAAGTCGGTTCGCGTTCAGTTCAACAGCATCTCGATATTCATTAATCATCATCCAGTCGGCCAGCTCGTCATGGAACAACCAGATACGGGGCAGACGTTTGGCGGGTACGACTTTGCGGTTGTAGTGGGACAACTTCGTTACACCGGCATCTGCAAGAAGCCGGTTACGACGTTCCATTTCACCAACAAGGGTTTCGAGTGCTTCGATTGCCGCATCACGCTCGGTAATAAGGTTGCCGTCAAGATGCGGCATGCGGCGCAGCCAAGGAAAATCAATACCAGCTTTCGGGTCGATCATCTGGATACGTGCGTTCGCCGGCGCATTGGTCGCGCAAATGTCGAGAAGCAGGCATTGCACGAGAACGCCTTTTCCACTCCCTGTTTCACCGGCGATCAGAGTGTGGGGACCATGTGGCTGCTGCCCGCTAAATCCATCTCCAACATTGAGATAGAGAAGTTCACCGTCGGACTCACACGCCCCAAGCAACAGGCTTGTATTCGTACCTGGAGCGTTTGCCGGCAAGTCCCGCTGACGCCAGAGGTCGCGTAAACCCAGAATCGTCCGGCTAGGACGTGCCACCATAATCACCACTTCCATCGGAGCAGCGAGGACATTGATGACATCGATGGCATGGGAAGTCAGAAGTTCTTGCCGTCGCTTTTCAACTTTCGGTACGGTAAGATCATCCGATCCTCGAAAACGCAGAAGGGCTGCATTCGGCGTCAAGCGTGCCCCGACCAGTTGCGCCGTCATTTCATAACCGCGCAATGCACGCTGCATAGATTTCACTGTCGCATCAAGCCATGCTCGCGCTTCATCACTCTCTTCGCCGGGAATCCGCCCGATGCTCACCCACTTTGCAAGCTCGTACGAGGGCCATTTTTCAAGGCATTCTTTAGAGATTTCTGCCTCATCACGCACTGGTTCAGTCGTTACAAACTGATCTGGAAAAGGAGCGACAGGCACCTGCCCCAACTCGTCGTCTGCTCCGACACCTACTTGTTGGGTTTCTTCTGTCTTCGTGACGATATCGGCATTGTCGTCAGATACGGAGTCCGGCACCACAGAGGGCGGGATACTCTCTGCGAGAGGACGCGATCCTGCTGTGAGATGAGTCCCTATGCTGGTTTTCGAAGAAGAGACGAGATCATCGGTCCATCCCTCAGCACTGGGTGGAGTCACATCAGTCGGTGGTGCCTGAGAAGCAGCAAAAGAGCGGAGTAAGCCGACAACCTGCGGCTTGTCAAAAATCTGCTGTGTACAGTGCGGCATGCCTTTGAGTGGAAAATCACTACCGGCATCCACATTTTCATAGTCATCGTGAATGAACACATGTGAAAATCCAGCGAGCTGAATCGGAACACGTCCTTCGCGCACTTCGTCTGACCATGTATGAAGATCCCAGTCGTACATTTGTGTCAAATTCGAAGGCTTCAGGCCTTCGATCATGAAGTCACCCAAACGATGTAGCCAAATATCACGATCAACGCGCTTGCGCCGAGGATCGAGTACCCGGCCGATACGCGCAACTGTTTCCTCTAGTTGTATTGCCGACTTCTTCGCATGCTTTTTGTATCCGCGCGAACTCACAAACTTTGCTTCGGAAATCGCAACTTTCAAAATAGGTTTGCCATTTTCAATGCGCGGAGCAATTGCCATAATGTCGGCAATCTGTTCCTCGGGCTGACCGAACCAGGAAGCAAAGTCATCGAGAAAATACCACCCCAGCGGCAAATCCGATCCACCGGACCTGGCACGAATCTGCTCCATCGACAATACGATGCCAAGCAGTTCGTTGGCGTAGCGTCCGTAACGCGCCGCGCGCATAACAACCTGGCCCGACAGCACATTGGCTTGATCGATCAGGCGATGAGTCACTTTTTCGCCATCGCCAACAATTACAGGATCAAGCCGTTCAAGTCGCTCCTTAAGAAGAACGTGTAGCAGTTTCGGTTCCGCAGTTGTCGATACGACAATATTTTGATCAACAGTCCGATCATGGATGTGCCGGATCACACGCACACCACTATGAGCGAGCAGCCGCCGATCAACAAGCTCGTCAAAATTTACGACCCATTCGCCAATCTGGTGTGTCTGCTTGAACAGGTCTTTAATCTTGCTGTCACGGAAATTGACTTCCCGCGCCGGAATCATGTTGCCCGATGATGCATTATCTCCTTCAAGGAAGCACTGGACGACATTCAAGTAATTCTGTCCGACTTCCGGCTGTGCCGGACAGGCGAGATACACAGAAGCCGTCATGTCTTCCGACTTCATTGGACGTCGGCGCGACCAGCGCGCGGGTACGTGATCAGTGAGGATGGGATGCCGCTTGCCAGGCGCCTCTTTCCAGACCAGCTTTGCGTTCCGCGCGACAACATTTTGAAGAGCCACCAGGTCAACCGCTCGATCGGTGTCGTCACCTCGCAAATCGGCAGTATCTAGCAATCCAACCCGCAGACGAGAGAGGAAGTTTCGCGCAGCCTCGCTCGCCATCACCGATCCGGATTCATTGCTTACTGTGGCGTTCTGCTGTTCGTATATCCGCCTTATGTGCTTGGGGTCCTCGTGTGTCAACAATAAGTCACACCGAAGTTCATTCTCCTGTTCGACCTTATTGGAGAGCTCGGAGGCGAGGGCGCTCGGCAAAGCCTTCGATTCCGCGTTGTACAACACAATGGAAAAGTTACTGCGCTCATGGGGTAGAAGCTTGAGGTATTGATCGCTGACATCGCTAAACGCCTTCGCAGCGAGACCAGGTTCGGTATCGAGGCCGTCATCTCCGCTTGAACGCATGCGGCGCAAAGGTGGCTCTGCCAAGGTGTAATCGTAAGCTGTGTCGGCAGCTGCAAGGAGTATCGGCTGACCGTCGTCGAAACCGATGCAGACCTCGGGGTAATAGTTCGAGACAAGTTCACGCTGTACCTGGCCGAACAACAGGTCGGCCTGGGAAATATCGTCCTCATTCGCCTCGAGCACATCATTGATCAGCTTGGTAACCTGCCGGGCCTTGATGCCGATTTCGGCCAGCCGCAGCGGATGCCAGGGTGTCACGATAGCCGCCGGCACGCCGGCTCCAATATTCGCAACGCCGAAACGTAGCATTTCTTGCCAAAGTTTTTCACGGGCCCGATCGTTATTTGCGCACCGCAAAAGGCACGCTAAAAGTTGATTGTAAGCATCGGCTTGCGTAAGAAACCCATCTGATGCAATTCCAGGACCATTCTGATCTGCCCAATCCCGTATGGCTTTTGTATTCGACTCGACAAATGCATCAAAGGCGCTGCGTATGGTTTCGGTGTTTTGCGTTCCAAGAACACTTTCGAGCCCGTCAAGCGCAGACCGGAAGGCACCAGTTCGATCCCCATCTTTCTCGTTAGGTGCAACAAGCTTTCCCTCATTCGTGTTCATCACGTCACGGATCGTGTTCACATTGTCAAGCGCTATACGCTGAATACCGCCCTTCACGCTCACGGACTGTCGTGTAATATCTGCTGTCGGTAACAATGCATACGCACCGTCAAGATGGGCCACGCTGAGAAGGTCGTCCGGCAAACTAGTCGCGATAGCATCGACCGGCATTTTCCAGTAGAAAATGAGCTTGGTCCCTGCACCTTCTGGATCAAACACAACCTCAAACTTAATCGAACACGCTTCTTTCGACTTCGACGTAACCTTGGCCAGATCATCATCCACTTCGGGAAAGTAGAAATCCGTGAGCTTTCCGAAGTCGAGCTCGATGTTCTCCCCAAGCAGTGTCCCAAGACCTCGGTACCTGAATGCAAAATATCGGGCCACTCGCGGGTTCTTTCCGCGCCAGAAACTCTTTTCACGCCCCTTGGGAATACTCACCACGAGTTTGTTTCCGGCGAGCTCCTCATCGCTTGTACGCCGACGCAGACTGTCAATCGTTGCAATCAGCCCCACAAAAAAATCCGAATAGGTCTGTGGATTCCTGTAGATATAGCGTTCCCAGGAACTTGCAAGCTTTTTGTCCCGCGCTAGATGTTCCTTATGCGATTCGAAAAACTCCCGAAGATCGTCCGACGGATCCTTGGGAAAACGAGCGAAAAATAACGACCGTTCATCCTCGTCAAGTTGATCGTCGAACTCGTCATCGAAGAACTTCACGGTCTGTTCGCCCAGCGGAAGGGATGCCGTTTTGACACTATCCTCGAAGAGCCCGGAGATTTTTCGCCAGTCCAAGTTGACCAGTGCTGCCTGTTCGTCCGACCAGCCATCAGGTCGCAAATCCGCGTCAATAAAATCCTGGATTACCTTCCATTCCTCTTCTGAGAGCTGACTCTTCATGTCATGAAGGCTCTTGGAAAGCTGTTCCCGCGAAATCGGCTCACCACGTTCGGTTTCTCGTGCGAGAAACCGACGGACCTTTTTATGCAGTCGCAAGAAAATCTTATTCCACTCCGAAAGCTCCGTACGTTTCTTGTCCGGAATACCATCGAAGTTGCCTGCGAAGCGCGGCAACCGAAGACTCGGCAGGGCATTGTCAATGGCCTTCTGGAGCGCAAGGCTTTTGTGAATCACCCCTTCAGCGATTGCCAGAACAAAATCTGCAAACGTCTCAATCGTACGGACGACATGCCCAAGATCAGCCGATCGCAACGCTATCCCAAGATGGTCTTGTTTGTTGTCATCGAGATACGCGGCCGTCAAGCCGACCTTTTCAATCCAGACTTCATAGCGCGCCCGCAGAGTGTCGGTTTCAAGCTTCGTGATCTTCTCTACGCTCTTGTCATTACGTTGGAGTTCTTCCTGAGACGCGGCAAAGAGCACCGCTCGCTTACCGTCTGGAAGGCAACAATGACGCCAGTGCGTCATAGATTGCTCGCTTCTCGAGCTGTCCGGCAGAATACGATCCGGGTCGAACAAAGGCGGGATCTTCACGGAAACACTTGCACTGATCTCCGTATCTGCAAGTGCCGCCTCCGCTATTACACTCACAAGAGAAGGGTGAAGACCAAGCATGCAGAACCGCAACGAACCCTCTTGTTCCTGTTCAAGATGCACCTTGATGAAGTCAAGAGCAACCGCTGCAATAAGCTCATTCCTGGTCATGAGCGCCTCCTAAAAGGATTCTCAACATAGGCGCAATCATCTGAAAGACGGCGGAGCAATCCCAGAGTTCGTAGACGCTGTTCGAGACGCTGCGTATTCTGTGTGAAGGCATTTTGGTCAGTAGGAAGAACCCCATAAGCACGTTCAGCTTCGCTTGCACCAATAACCAAACGGAATTGGTCATACAGCTTCCCCAAGAACCTGTGATATTCTTCACGCCCTTCATCAACAGTGCACATGACAAGTGCTTTTAAGAGCGAGTCGTCAGGCGAGTACCACTTTCCCACGCCCGGACGCGACACTACAAGCCCAATCTGGCGTGCCCATTCCAGATGAACTTTTCCAACATGTCGTTGGTGTCGTTTTTCCGCATACTCCTGGAGATTTGCAAAAATCGTGTCCGGATCACCGGATGGCGGCCCATCCTCAAGTCGCCATGCAAACCGTTCTTTCAGGTAGGCAAGCACAGCGTCGGCAGGTACCCGTGCACCAAGGGCCAGGTCCCACTGTCTATCGGTTTTCGCTGACTCTACATGGGCGCGCACTGCCCGGGTTGAGAGCATTCTGTTGGCATCAAGATTTTCTGTTGAAAGCCCGAAGAGGGTTGTTTTTCGCGGCGATGCAATCTCTAGTACGAATCTCGGTTCACGCGGATCGCAAATCTCCTCATTCGCTCTTCTCAACATGTAAAGAAGCATGTGTAGGGCCGACAGGCGCATCAGCGGATCAAGTAAGGCTTCACCCGGCAAATCCAGCTTTAACAGCCGCATCCAAGTTTCCGCAAGTGCCTCATATTCCGGACGCTCGGCATAAGGCAGGTACCCAATCCTGCTCGAAACAGGATTCGCGTTAATCCGGGATTCATCCGGGAGGAGGGCACTCGCGACTCGGTTCCAGGTTCCATCCTGGCGCAGGATCTTCTCTCGGAGATTAGTTTGGCAATCTCGGGCCCTTTTCCGCTGCGGTTAAGCATCAAATACAGTAATTCCCCACTGCGGGCAAAGAATCGACGATCCGGATCGTCGTTCATTTCGGCAGGCAAATCCGCATACAGACAATTCGGACCATAGGGAAAAAGAAACCGAGAACTCCAACGGCGTTGCCGGTCCGGTTCGATCGCTGTAGTCTGAAAAAATTCGACTACTCGCGCTAACCGAGCAAAAGAGATAAATCGGTCGCGCAAATATCCAAAATCATCATCAGTCGCGAAGGATTCCAGCCAGGATTGCCACCGATTCGAATCAACATCCTGAGTCTCCTCCACATGGCGAATATAAGGATTATTGAAGATCAACTGACGCAGCGGGATCAGCCGCGGAACCTCATAAGTAAAATTTTCATGCGCACCATCTTGGCGGGACTCGTTAAGTGCCACCCCCTCAGCCTGCCTAGACCGAAAAATCGCCATGAATTCCAAAAAGACCAGCCAGGGCGTTTGATCGTTGTAAAGGCGATGTCCCCAGATTGCCTCATCAACCCAGACATAGACATCATCTCGGTATTGCTTCGGCGCCCCAATCGGTTGATTCATACACCCACCTTGATCTGAATGTTTTCAGGAATCACGCGACCCTCTCTACTCACAGTCAACGCCTGTAGGGTAACTTCGCTTGCAGAGGGTGGTTCCCCAATCAGATCATCGAGCCGTTTGATAAGGCGCAACTTGAAGTCCAGAAAATCCTCATTGCACTGACGCGAAAAACTTGACGGCAGACTGCCGCTTGCAACACGAACAAGATACTCAAAATGCGTAAGCTGAAGATTGAAACTGTCCACCTCCGGATCTTCTTTACGGAGAGGATCTATGATTTTCAAACAGGGCGTAGCCTGGTCCGACGCAAGCATGAAGTCAAGATAAAGACCGCGACGAGATTTCTTCGTCGAAAGCTGATAATTGAGAAGTGAGGCGATCCTGCCGCGTCCATCGCCACCCGCTGAGGCCAAATACAGCTCTGTCCCCTCATCAATCATCATGCCGCAGAAAGTCCGATTGAGACCACGCACAAGTAGTTCCCGTATCCGCAATACATCGGCTCCACTTGCAAGCCCCTCCACAAACTCCAGGAACTTTCCCGATGACTGATAGACAGTTAAGCACCACGGATCAAGGAGAACCTCAGATGGCAACGAGAAAAACAAACGCTGGCGCTGACGCGAGAGCGCATGCATAAACTCCTCAATATTCTCCCGTTCACCTTCAAGGTAATCCCGCAAGTATGATTCGTAGGCAGACGCGCCATAGTAGGGATCTTTTCCAATAAATTCTTTATAAATGTCAGAGTCGTTATATGTACCGTAAATAAGCACATTGTCAAACTTATTATCCGTCTCCCGTCCAATCCCGAATGCTTCAAGCGTGGTAAAGATCTGATACTGCTGTCGCTGGCGCTCAGGCAAATTTAAACCAAAGACATTCGCGTAGGGGTTAGTTAGATGGTAATCTTGTTTCTTCGCCCGATTCTTGGCGGTTTTACACGTCAGAAGAATTTGTCTTTTCTGACTGTCGCCTAAAAGAATATTCACGCCAAGCAAAAGAAGATCTCGAATCGGCAAATGCATATGGTTCGAGCGCGCGAGCTTCATCAACTCGCCAAGCCGCTTGCGAAAAACCGAACCGTCCGAGTTCCCGCGAAGCCGCTCACGGTTAATACGGATGGGACAGGTTGTTGATCCGTCATCCTTCAGTAATTCACAACCCTCGCAGTCCGACCATTTCGGGTGCTCAACAACCTGCTTGACAAGTTCCTCAAAGTGTCCCGAAGCGTCTAAGCGGCTGAGATTGTAGAGATCAAGATTGAGCGTCTCGCTTGTCGTACACTCCTCGACCAGCATATCTTCGACAGTCTTGAACACCCGGTGTGCTTCTTCACCTTGCGTATCGGACCAATCCCGCCAACTTGCCAGAAGCTGACCATCATTTGCGGCCACGAGAAAGACATTTTCCTGACTCTTGTCAGTAACAGCCTGTGCAAGATCAGCAAGCAAACCGTTTTTCTCGCTCTGAGTCAGTTCACTCAGATCCTTGACAATCTTCAGCATCTTTTCCGATACAGGAAGCCATAACGAAAGGATCTTCTTGCCTGCCTCCCATTGTTCGGGATCACCTCCGAAGTGACCCCAGACACAGCGACAGTGATACGTCTTACCGTCTCCGGCAGTACCAGTCAAAATGACGTTCCGAGGCTCCTCAGATCCGAAATTCTTCTGAACTTTCTGCAGATACGCTGGACTGATATGAATCGCAGGATCAATCCCATACCGCTCGACCTCAGCCTGGATCAATTCATCGTACATATTATCGCTAGCGGAGATAGGACCATAGTGACGTAAAAAAGAAATGAGCTGGTTTACATGCGACATGATCCTGGCTACCTTCCTGTCCCGAATACAAACCTGCATCCAAATGTGAATCCAACTGCCACGTGTATCCCCTACCGCCTTCTTACTGCTGCTACTTTCCCTCTGTTTCTTACCAAACAGTTTGCGTGGCAGATCCTCTTCAGTACTCTCGCTGCAACATATAACAAATTTCAAGTCCGCACTTTACATGGTCCAGACCACAAAGAGATCCAGAGACGCTAAAAGCGAACGAAATTCCATTGGCTCAGCACTCTCACCCAACTTCACCCACAAATATATACTGCTCTTGTCGTCTTTTATTCTGCCCAAAAATCGCTCTTCTGAAAAACACGTCACTTCCCTTTCCCAAGAGAGATAAACGGGAATTTGTCCTTTGGCCGCTGGAGATGTTTTCAGCTTTAGGAAAAAACATACCATGGCGTCCTGTCCTCGATCGCGAAAGTGACATCGCCAACGTCAAAAGGACGGAGCATCTCGCCCAGCACAAACGCTTACACGTACACATGCAGCTGGTACGGGAAGACATCCCCAACAACATTCGACGGGACGTTCCCCGGGTCACATCTCACAGGCAAGAGCTGAAAGCAAGTTTTCACCACGACGACACCCTCAACCAACGCAAAGAAGAAAAG
>JGI24023J19991_10000638_pt1 | contig 27341 bp, 28 predicted proteins | sample Cruoilmetagenom1_FD_19991 | JGI IMG/M metagenome (IMG submission 19991) | reverse complement strand
CCGGCGAAAGAAGTTTGCACTCCTCAGTATGGCAGGTTCTCAATAACCTCGTGAATTGTTTGAATCCCGGCAGGATCGGGGCCAGCATTTCAGGGACGCGTGAATACAGCCCGAAAGACAAATCCCAACCCAGCTTCCCTGCACGGAGTTAATGAGATATTACTCCGTATGCAGTTGGCGGCAATACGACCTGGGTTCCTGCAAACGGTGAACGATGCGGTTCACCTACGGGGATGTTGGCGGTAAAGACTGCGGTATATTGAGATTTTTTTACTGCGAAGCCAAATACTCATTCATGATGCGGTACTGTTTTTCACTCTCATCATTGCTTGAATCATCGTCAGCGGCAATCAGTGCGCAATTACGTGCCATACGGCAGCTCATCACCACTTGCCAGGGAGGATCAGCAGCCTTGCACATCCCTTCAGGCGCCACCATGGCGGCCGAGGCACGCGCCACGAAGTGCGCCGCCTGCTCTTCCCAGTTGCAGTCTGCGCCGCAGCGGGTACGGCTGTCAACCGTCGCCACTCTGGCCGCCTTGTAGGCCGCCAGCAACTCATCATCAGAAGCTTCACTATTCCTTGCAACTTCGACCGCATGCATCACGCGTTGATCCTTATTCAAACGCAGCACACCCTCGACAAAACCAGCGCCTATCTCACGCAGCTGCTTCAAATCCAGTTTTTTCAGCGCCTGCCTGAATTCAGTATCATTAGTGATTGTGGTCATCGTCACCTCCCCTCAAGCTGCTTTTATTCCTGATATACGCGGCTATCCCGGCGGCCACACCAATCCCCGCCAGTAACAGCAGATGATCTGCTTGTGTCAACAGGTGCGCAAGATTAGCCAGCAGGTCTCCGTTGAAGAACGCCGCATGCGCCCATGCTGCAGGGGCCGCCGTAAGCAGGACTGTGGAAAGTATAACTCTGGATAAAGTGCTTTGCATGGTGGCTTCTCCTACTTGATTTTGACTTTGACCAGCTCTTCACCATCCGGATCCGTGACATGCACCGCACAGGCGATGCAGGGATCGAAACTGTGGATGGTGCGTAAAATCTCGANCGGCTGCTNNGGGTCATACATTTCGTGATTATCTTCGAGTGCTGCTTCATAGGCGCCTGGTTGTCCGGACGGGTCTCTCGGACCTGCGTTCCAGGTNCTGGGAACCACTGCCTGGTAGTTNTCGATTTTCTGATCCTTGATCACTATGTAGTGGGCCAGTGCGCCTCTGGGCGCCTCCATGTAGCCGACACCCTGGGCAGTGGATGGCCAGGAAGATGGCTCCCACAGGGTTTCGTTAAAAGTCTTTGTGTCTCCACTACGGATATTGGCCACCAGGTTGTCGTACCAGGTCTGCATGTTATCGGCTACGATCTTGGTCTCCAGGGTGCGGGCGGCCGTGCGGCCCAGGGTGGAGAACAGCGCCTCGACAGGCACATCAAGGGTTCTCAGGGTCATATCCACAAGCTCCTTGGTTTGCTCATGACCCCTGGCGTATAGCATCAGCACCCGTGCAAGCGGCCCCACCTCCATGGCATGGCCTTTCCAGCGCGGAGATTTCATCCAGGAGTATGATTGCTCCACATCCAGCTGCTCGTAGGGAGGCTTGGGACCTGTGTAGTTTAGATTGGTCTCTCCATCATAGGGATGCAGGCCAGCCTCCTTGCCTCCGCTGTAGTCATAATAGGAGTGGGCTACGAACTCCTGGATCTGATCCTGCGCATTCATATCCACCTCATGGATAGTGCTCAAATCGCGGTTGAGGATAGCCCCGGGTGGAATCAGGAAACTGGTTGGGTCATCCATGCCTTTTTCCGGGAAGTCGCCAAAGGTGAGAAAGTTGCCCAGCCCCTCCCCTCTGGAACCCCAGTCCTTGTAAAAGCCGGCGATTGCCAGGGTATCAGGCACATAGACCTGATCCACGAAGCTCTTCATCTGCTTGATCAATTCCTGCACCTGGGCCAGCTTCTTGGCGTTGATAGCGGAATCAGACTCCAGATCGATGGGACTGGGTACGCCACCCACCACGAAGTTGGGATGCGGATTCTTGCCACCGAAGATAGTATGCAATTTTGCTGCGTCGCGCTGCCAGGCCAACGCCTCGAGATAGTGCGAGACCGCCATCAGGTTAGCTTCGGGAGGCAGTTTATAGGCAGGATGCCCCCAGTAGGCCTTGGCGAAAATCCCCAACTGACCCGCTTCCACGAACTTCTTGAGCTTTTTCTGCATATCGGAGAAGTAGCCCGGGGAAGATTTGGGATAACTGCTGATGGACTGCGCCAGGGTTGAAGTCGCGGCGGGGTCTGCACTGAGCGCCGAGACCACATCCACCCAGTCGAGCGCGTGCAGATGATAGAAGTGCATCACATGATCGTGGATATACTGGGCGCCGATCATGAGATTACGGATCAGCTGCGCGTTGGGCGGTACCGGATAATTCAGAGCATTCTCCACCGAGCGCACCGAGGCGATGCCATGCACCAGGGTGCAGACACCGCAGATACGCTGGGCGAAGGCCCATGCATCTCTCGGATCCCTGCCTTTCAGAATCAGTTCGATGCCTCGCACCATGGTGCCGGAGGAGTAGGCCCGGGCGATCCTGCTGCCTTCCATTTGCGCCTCGATGCGCAGATGACCTTCGATACGGGTAATGGGATCAACTACAATGCGTTCGCTCATGCTCGCACTCTCTGATTTGGGATTTGATTAGAACAACTCACTTATCTTCCACCAGGTGATCGGCCAGCATCTCTGTCAGACCGACGACCGGGATATCCATCTCATTCATTTCCAGCCCTTCCTCCAGCTGGATACGGCAGTTGGCGCAGGCGGTCACGAGGGTGTCCACCTGCAGTTGCTCCAGCTGCGATTTCTTGCGGTTGAATGCCTTGAGCCTGATATCTTCCGCCTCTTCGATGGCGCTGACGCCGCCGCCGGCGCCGCAGCACCAGTTCATCTTGCCGTGATCTTCCATCTCGACACAATTGGTTGCGACCATCTTCAACAGGTTGCGCGGCTGCTCGATCACGCCGCCCTTGCGCACCAGCTGGCAGGGATCGTGGAAGGTCATACGGCTCTCTTCGACACCCTCGATCTTCAGCAATCCCTCCTCACGCAGTTCGTCCAGCACCTCGATGATATGCTTCACCTTGAAGGAGAAACGCCGTCCCATCAGGTTGGGCCCATCCCAGCGAATAGCTGTATAAGCGTGGCCGCATTCAGGGCTGACGACTGTTTTGACTTTGAGTTTTTCGGCAGCATCCACCACCCGGCTGACCAGCTCCCTGGCGATATCGGACGTGCCGATCTGAATCCCCGAGTTGGTGGCTTCGAAGGCTTCGGACGAGATGGTCCAGCTTTTTCCAGCCTGCTTGAAGATCCTGGCGATGGCCTCGAGATATTCAGGGAAGTTAATCACCTCCATGGACGACAGCAGCACCAGGTATCCACTCCCTCCTGATCGAATGGAATCTCCAGCCCGGAGCTCTCCTTGATATTCCGTGCCTGGGTCTGCAGGGCATGCAGGCGGATGCCCATCGGACTGCCGATCTTCACAGCCCGGGTGGTGGCACCGATGAGTCCCTCGGGCGCATGTCCGGCGGCCGAGATGCCTTCGCGTATCTTGCGGATCATGTAGCTGATGTCGTTACCCACGGGGCACACCATGCTGCAGCGTCCGCACAGGGAGCAGGCATGATAGACCATGTCGCTCCATTCACCCAGCTCTTCATCGGTAATGGGTTTGGAGAGGCCGATGAGTTTTTTGATGCGGCCCACCAGTGTGTACTCCTGCTCCCACAAACGACGCATGGGTTCCAGCTTGTTGATGGGAGTGTAGGCCGGATCACCGGTCTCAGTGTAGAAGAGGCATGCATCGGCACACATACCGCAGTGCACGCAGCTGCTGAAGAAGGCGGCGGTCGGTGCATCGATCTGCTCCTTGAGGATTTGTACACCCCGTTCCAGTGTTGCCGTGGTCATGATGCGACTCCTTTCTCTCCGGCCATCATGCCTGTGTACCAGCGGGAGATGAACAGGGTGAATGCATGTGTGAGTTTGCTGAACGGGAACAGAATCAGCAGGAACTCAACACTGAGAATGTGCACACCCAGCAGCCAGCTGTAGGGGAACCACAGGTGGTGGTAACTCATGTAACCCGTCAGCAGCGGTAGGAATGTTGCCGCCCACACCAGGTAATCCTGGGGAGTGGAGAGATACCTGACGACCGGATGGGTGAGTCTGCGCCACAACAGAGCCATGAGGCTGATCAGCGCAATGACAGTGAAGAGATCAACCACCGGAGTGGGCAGCGCCGGCCATCCGAACCCCAACAGTGATTGCAGCAGCTGGATATGCGGCGTCAGCAGAAAGATCGCCACGAACAGCCCGATATGGAATCCATATCCGGCGACAAAGGTAAACATGGACCTCCGCATGCTGTTTTTGTCCGCCGGCATGGAGCGGGTGAAGATGGTGCGCAAGCCTGCACTGACCCCATTCGACCTGAGTTCGGCAAGGTTCTGTTTACGTCCCAGCATGAAGATCTCCAGCAGACGTATCAGCATGCCGATGGTAAAGATGGCAAGCGCAATATTCAGTCCGGGGCCGCGCACCCACAGCAGGAATTCAGCCGAGTTCATGATTTCTCCTCCCGTTGCAGATCATTCACGGTCACTGTTTCATGGGCTGTAACAGCCTGGCTTTTCTTCCGCCTGTTAAGCAGGCCGCTGGCAGCACCTGCGACTGCTCCCGCAGCGATGCCCACGGCGGCAGTCCTGCTGAGGTCCATGGTGGATTCAGAAAGAGCGTTATAAAAACCACCCATATCCCAGAAATTCGGCTCAGAACAGCCCAGGCAACCATGGCCAGCCTCGATGGGGAAGCTGGTACCGTCATTCCACTTGGTGGTGGCGCAGGCGTTATAGGTGACAGGTCCCTTGCATCCCAGTTTAAACAAACACCAACCCTTTCTGGCTCCTTCGTCATCAAATGTGTTGGCGAACAGACCCTTGTCATAAAAAGGTCTGCGATAGCAGCGGTCATGAATATTGTTGCCATAAAAAGCCAGCGGCCGGCCCAAATGATCCAGTTCCGGGAGTTTCCCAAAGGTGAGAAAATGCGCCAGCACCCCGGTAATCACGACCGGAATCGGCGGGCAGCCCGGCACATTCACAATCGGTTTGTCTTTGATAATCTCCTCTACAGAGACTGCGCCGGTCGGGTTTGGGTTGGCATGTGGCAGACCGCCATAGGCGGCGCAGGTACCTACAGCGATAATCGCTGCCGCATGTTCGGCCACCTCCTTGAGCATCTCCAGATTGCTGATACCGGCGATGGTGGAGTAGCCGGGATTACCCAGTGGTATGGAGCCATCGACCACCAGCAGGTACTTGCCTTTATTCTCCTCCATGGCCGCCTCCCTGGCTGCTTCCGCCGCGTGGCCAGCCGCTGCCTGCAGGGTGTGGTGATAATCCAGCGAGATGTTGTCGAAGATCAGCCCCTCCACAGTTGGAGCGTGGGAGCGGGTCAGAGATTCGGTACAGCCGGTGCACTCCTGAAACGAGAGCCAGATCACCGATGGACGCCTGGCACTCTCCAGTGCTTTGGCAATGGCGGGAACCATCGACGCCGGCAGCGCCATCAAAGATGCCGTGGTGGCGCAGAACTTGAGGAATCCGCGCCGACTGACACCCTGCTCCCTTAAAGCTTCTCCCAGGGTTTTGTCATTATTCATAATGTCAGATCTCCTCCAACTTCGTTTGGGAAGCTCTGATCGAATCGCTTCGCGCCTCAATCAGAATTCCTTTCAAGTTCTTATATGGCGAAAGGGATGACTATCAATAAGCTGCAGCTTATTTTCGCTACTCCCTTCCCCCAAACCCCCATCCCTTCGATTGATTCAGAGTTTCCTTATCAATGCAGCCAGCGACTCTTCCATATCAGCGGTCTGGGCTTTCAGTATGTCAGGCATGCGGGTGATTTCGATAAATTTCCCCATCACCTCCTTGTTACTATTATAGTGGACGATCAGCCACACGCCGGCGAAGCTTGATTCGGTGATTTCACTCCTGCCCAGCGCATCCAGGTGAACGCTGATTTCACCCTTACCCAGAAACCCCAGCAACTGCTCCTGTTCGCCGGGTGCCATCGGCAGTCCGCGCAGGTCGATGGTGGTGGTTTCACCGTTTTCCAGCAGGTTGCGCAAAGCGTGACGGATTTCATGCAGCAGGGGCGGAACATTGCCGCTGTTATAGCTGCCAATCTCTACCTTCAGGCTGCTTTGCATGGAGTTCATGTGACCTCCTGAGATTGCTGATCCTGGCGGCAGGGCTGATGCCAGGCTGCAATGAGGTCGTTGATATGTTTTGCTGCGACAGGGATGGAGGATGATACTGCGGTCGTGGGCTGCTCGCCCCAATCGATGATGTCCGGTTGAATGCCGACCAGGGCGCGGTTTTCAGGCAGGGTCTCGGTAAGCCTGGCGATATCCAGCAGATCCAGCAGGCCGACTTCGTGTACGCTGCGTTTGGCGATGCCGAGAAAGTGATCCATGCCGGCACCTGTCATGCATTGCACGGCGCCAGGCTGAGCCCCCAGCTGAGCAGCATCCACCACGATGAGGTTGTCGGTATCTTCGATCTCGCCAGCAAGGGTGAAACTCAGTGTACCGCCATCCAGATAGGTAACCCCTGTAGCGGGCGGATGCTGTCGCTGCAGGTAATCGATCACATGGATACCAACACCTTCGTCAGAAAGCAGGGTATTCCCAATGCCGAGTACCAGCGTGCGTGTCATGGTGGGCAGCAGTCCAAATCAGATGGATGTGCTGAAAAGTATCACACAAAGGCGTACAACTTACAATTGAGAATTCACGGATTCAAATAGTCATTCATGATGCGATATTGGTTCTCGCTCTCGTCATTGATCGAGTCATCGTCTGCGGCAATCAGCGCACAATTTCGCGCCATGCGGCAGCTCATCACCACCTGCCACGGTGGGTCCGCCGCCTTGCACACTCCTTCCGGCGCTACCATGGCGGCTGATCCACGCGCCACGAAGTGCGCCGCCTGCTCGTCCCAGTTGCAGTCGGCACCGCAGCGGGTACGGCTGTCAACTGTCGCCACCCTGGCAGACTTGTAAGCAGCCAGCAGTTCATCATCGGAAGCATTGCTGTTTCTGGCCACGTCAACCGCATGCGACACGCGATTATCACTGCATAAATGCAACACACTATCCACGAATTCAGCGCCTGTTTCACGCAGTTGCTTGTGATCCAGTTGTTTCAGTGCCTGTCGCAGTTGAGTGTCATTATTGATATTCGGCATGATCATCTCACCTCAGGTTGCTCTTTCGCATCAGTAACAAGATAGTCGGCAATCAGCTCGGTCAGCCCGATAACCGTCGTCTCCATCTCATTTTCCTCGATTCCGTCCTCCAGCATCATACGGCAGTTGGCGCAGGCTGTTACAACAGTATCTACTCCGGTCTCTTCAATCTGTTTGCGCTTTCGATCAAATGCTTTGGATCGCAACTCATCGGCGCGCTCATTGGCGCTGACGCCACCGCCACCGCCGCAACACCAGTTCATGACGCCGTGATCCGCCATCTCCACGAAATTTTCAGCGACGCCGTTGAGCAGGTCACGCTGCGGCTCCACGACTCCGCCGCGGCGTACAATCTGACAGGGGTCATGAAATGTCACCGGCTCGCCAGTTTTACCATCGAACTTGATGCGCCCCTGCCGCTTCAACTGCTCCAGCAACTCCAGAATGTGGATCACTTTAAACGTATAGGGGCGGCCGATAAGATTCGGCCCGGCCCAGCGAATCGAGGTATAGGCGTGTCCACACTCGGGGCTGATGACATATTTGACACCCAGATCCTCTGCTGCAGTGACGACACGACCCACAATTTCAGCAGCATTATCACTGTTGCCAATCTGGATGCCGCTGTTGGTCGCCTCGAATGCTTTGCTGCTAATCGTCCATGAAACCCCCGCCACCTCAAAGATACGGGCGATGCTCTCGATATATTCGGGGAAGTTGACCACCTCCATCGATGAGAAGAGCGTCATATAATCAGCACCCTGCTGATCAACCGGAACACTCAGACCGGTATTCTTCTCCACATGCGCCAGTGTAGCCAGAACGGTTTTCAGGGTCACTCCCATGGGGCTGCCGATTTCGAGCGCGCGTTGCGTGGCGCCTTTGAGGCCTTCAGGGGCATAACCTGCCCTGGAAAATCCCTCTCGCTCCTTGCTGATCATGTAGGTGATATCGTTGCCCACCGGGCACACCATCGAACAGCGCCCGCACAGGGTGCAGCTGTCGTAAACAAGCTCCTCCCAATCGGCAAAGTCCTGCTCCTGCAGTGGTTTCGACAACCCAAGCATCTTTGCCAGTTTGCCCCGGATTGTATGCTCCTGACGCCACAGTTTTTTCATCGGTTCGAGCTTGTAGATAGGCGTGTAACGCGGATCGCCGGTTTCAGTGTAGAAGAGACACGCCTCGGCGCACAGGCCGCAGTGAACGCAACTCGAGAAATAGGAGGAGATTTTTGCATCGATCTGCTTGCCAAGCTCCGCTACACCCTGTTTAAATTGTTCGCTCATCACCTCTTCTCCCGGCTCATGCCCTGACTCCCTTTCGTCCCATCGTTGCCCCGGTGTACCCACGGCTGAAGGCGAAGGTAAATGCGTGCATCAGGTTGCTGAACGGAAAATAGATCAGCAGCAACTCGGCCAGAAACAGGTGAAGCAGGCGTAGAGCCTCGACCGACTGCGCCAGCGCCAGGCAACCGCTCAACATCACCAGAAACACCAGAACCGTCCCTGTGTAATCATCCGCACTGGAGAGCAGTCGGGTGACGGGGTTCAGCAGGCGAAAGAGCCACAGCATGATCAAACCGGCAAAAGCAACCTCTGCGGCAACGATAAACGCCCAGTAAGGCATCGACCACCACCCAAAACCCGTGATGCGCTCCGTGAAAAAATCGACATGAGGCCTCGCCAGAAAAAGCAGCGCAAACAACCCCAGGTGAAACATGTAACCTGCGATCAGCTGAACCCTGCCATGACGGCGGACTGTGCGTTCAGGCACAAAACGGCTGAAAATCGCACGCAAGGCCCCGACTCTCCCGCCATCTCTGGGCACAGCCAGATCCTTTTTGACGCCAGCGTGCAGAATCATAAAGAGTCTCCACAGCACACCCAGCACAAACAGTGTCAACGAGAAATACCAAAGCGGGCCTTCAATCAGTTGCGCTATCATTTTTCAGCCTCCCTGGAAGCGGAACCCTGATTGCCGCCATCTCCATCGACTCCCTGCTGCTTCAGCACAACCTTACCCTCATCGACGCATCGCTGCGCCCACCATGAGTGATGGTGCCTGGCCCAGTTGAGATCGCAGTAGCCGCTGGTCATCCCCTCGATAGCACCATCCATACCAACAGAACCTATATAGATATGCCCGATAATGGCCACTATCATAATAACTGCGGTAATTGCATGGACGGCATGTGAGAGCTCCATGATGTTGCGATCCAGTCCTAGTACAGGAAACAGCAACACAAGCCCGGAGAGAGCGAGCAACCCGCCTACGATGATCAGCAGCCAGAAAAGCGTCTTCTCACCCATGTTGAAGAAATTTGACGGAACATGATGCTCACCGATAATCCCGCCACCTTTCAGCAGCCAGGTCAGATCGCCTCTCTGATAGATATTCCTGACCACGAACTTCAGAAAAACCAGCACCAGAGCCAACAGAAAAAGGGGGCCAAACAGGTTATGCCCCTCCTTGGCTGCAGACGCCAGTCCGGAGAAGAACTCCGACCCCATCCAGGGCAGCAGCAGCGGGCGCCCGAACAGAAGAATCAACCCGCTGAACCCCAGGAAAAGAAAGACGATTGCCATGAACCAGTGAATCATGCGTTCATAGATGGAAAAACGCAGTATTTTATTACAGCAATCCCCATCAAGTATGTGAACCTTTCCNCGGATAAAATAGAATAACAGCAACGCCAACAAGGTTCCTGCAAACAGAANACCAGCCACAGGTATGAGTTGCCCCATACGGAAGTGCCGCCACCGCTGGCCCTGCTGATTGATCAGTACNCCACTCTGCACACCCTGAATTTGAGTAGCACCACGAGGGAGTAACGACTCAGCCGGCGAGAGTTGCTGTGGATTCACTGCACGCCACAGATCCGAGGCTGGATTCGGTACGGATACCGGTTTGTGAGAGGAGACGGCATCTTCTGCGCACACAGGGGAAACTGAGAACATCAGAAATATGAGAGCTGGAACCAGGCGCAGACCTGGAAAGCGGAATACCAATCTATGGATGATCAACATATCGGCCTTGAATGGTTGCCTGCAAAAATCCTGCTGCGCCGAATAGATCCGGCGCAGCATCGAGAGGAACGGAGAANCATATTACTCTTCCATAGTGGCCTTGCCCTTCACNCCCTTACCACTTCTCAAAGATGCATTCTGATAGGAGACCCCCCAGTCGAGCACACTGGCGCCGCGGTTGACGACACGCTTACGNTAGATATCGGAGATGACATTCGCATCACCGGCAAGCAGCGACTTGGTTGCGCACATCTCTGCACACAACGGCAACTTGCCTTCTGCCAGGCGGTTGGAGCCATATTTGCGTCTCTCCTCAGCGCTATTGTCCTCCTCGGGGCCGCCGGCACAGAAAGTGCATTTATCCATCTTGCCGCGGCTGGCAAATGCACCGTCCTCCGGAAACTGCGGGGCGCCGAACGGACAGGCGTAGAAGCAGTAGCCGCAGCCGATGCAGATATCCTTGTCATGCAGCACCAGGCCGTCATCTGTTGTGTAGAAACAGTTGACGGGACAGACGGCCGCACAGGGAGCATCGGAACAGTGCATACAGGCCACGGAGAGAGAACGCTCGCCTGCTTCACCATCCTTGATGGTCACAACCCTGCGGCGATTTACACCCCATGGAACATCATTTTCATTTTTACATGCAGTAACGCAACCGTTGCATTCGATGCAACGCTCGGCATCACAGTAGAATTTCATACGCGCCATTGTATCAATCTCCTATCAAGCTTTTGCGATACGGCACAGACTGCATTTTGATTCCTGCATCTGTGTCACCGAGTCATAACCATAGGTCATCGCCGTATTGGCGGCCTCCCCCAGAACATAGGGATCCGAGCCTGGCGGATATTTGTCGCGCAGATCCTTGCCTTCGAAATGGCCGCCGAAATGGAATGGCATGAAGGCCACGCCCGATCCCACACGCCGTGTCACCTGCGCCTTGATCTTGATGCGTGCACCCTCGGGGCTCTCCAGCCACACATCATCGCCATCCTTGACGCCCGCATTGTTGGCATCACGTGGGTGCAGTTCGACAAACATATCCTGCTGCAGTTCAGCCAGCCACGGATTGGAGCGCGACTCATCGCCACCGCCCTCGTACTCCACCAGTCTGCCTGTCGTGAGGATGATTGGAAATTCCTTCGAATAATCCTTTGCCTGAATAGAGGCATAGCGTGTCGGCAGACGATAGAATGATTTACGATCCTCGTAGGTTGGATACTTCTCCACCAGGTCGCGACGACTGGTATAGAGCGGCTCTCGATGAATAGGAACCGGATCCGGGAAGGTCCACACCACGGCGCGCGCCCTGGCATTGCCAAACGGCGCGCAACCATGCTTGATGGCTACCCGCTGAATACCTCCCGAACGATCTGTTTTCCAGTTCTTGCCCTCTGCCAGTGTTTTCTCTTCCGGCGTCAAATCATCCCACCAGCCGAGTTTCTGCAGCAGTTCGGCAGAAAACTCCGGATGGCCGTCTTTCAACTCATTGCCCAGCGGATAGGAGCCGCTTGCCAGCAAGCTCTCGCCGTTGCGCTCCACGCCAAAACGCGCACGGAAATTCAAACCGCCTTTGGCGACAGATTTGCTCGTATCATACAGATTGGGCGTACCCGGATGCGCCATCTCGGCTGTTCCCCAGCATGGCCATGGTAATCCATAGTACTCACCGTCGCAGGGACCACCCTCCGCCTCCAGGCTCGTGTAGTCAAAAGTTCCCCAGTTCTGCTGCTGTTTCTTCATCCTTTCCGGAGTTTGTCCTGTATAGCCGATGGTCCACATCCCCTTGTTGAACTCNCGCGTGATATCCTCGATCAGCGGCTCNTCATTCTCCACCTTGATATGCTTGAACAGATTGTCGGAGATTCCAAGCTTTTTCGTCAGCTTGTACATGATGGTCTGATCAGGCAGTGATTCGAACAGCGGCTCGATCACCTTGTCGCGCCACTGCAGCGAGCGGTTGGATGCCGTCACGGATCCGTAGGTTTCAAACTGCGTACAGGCCGGCAGCAGATAGACACCGTCGGTGCGATCATGCATGACCGCCGATACCGTCGGATAGGGATCAATGATCACCATCATATCCAGCTTCTCCATAGCCGTTTTCATCTCCTTGCCGCGCGTCTGACTGTTTGGCGCATGCCCCCAGAAGACCATTGCCCGCAGATTATCTTTTTGTGCAATATTTCCTTTATCTTCGAGTACGCCGTCGATCCAGCGCGACACGGGAATCCCCTTGGTGTGCATCGGGCTGACATCCTTGCCTTTGCTCTGCTCATAGCTGCCGGCGTCAAACCGGCCCTTGATCCACTCAAAATCCAGGTCCCACACCTTCGCCCAGTGCTTCCATGAACCCGAGGAGAGGCCGTAATAGCCCGGCAGTGAGTGCGAGAGAATACAGAAGTCCGTGGCGCCCTGGACATTGTCGTGGCCACGAAAAATGTTGGTGCCTCCGCCGGAGACACCCATATTCCCCAGAGCCAGCTGGAAGATGCAGTAGGCGCGGGTATTGTTATTGCCGATGGTGTGCTGGGTTCCTCCCATGCACCAGATAAAGGTGCCCGGACGGTGATCCGCCATCGCTTTCGCCGCAGCGTGAATCTGATTTTCAGGTATCCCTGAAACCCTCTCGACTTCCTCAGGCGTCCATTTCGCCACCTCGGCCTTCACCTCATCCATGCCGTAAACGCGCTGATCTATGAAATTTTGATCTTCCCAGCCATTTTTAAAGATATGCCACAGCATGCCCCAGATGACGGGCACATCGGTGCCCGGACGTATGCGCAGGAAAATATCCGCGTGTGCGGCTGTTCGGGTAAAGCGTGGATCTATGACGATTATCGGCGCATTATTCTCCTCTTTCGCCTTGAAGATATGCTGCAGGGAGACAGGATGCGCTTCCGCCGGATTGCTGCCGATGAGCAGTATCGCTTTGGAGTTGTGGATGTCGTTGTAGGAGTTGGTCATGGCGCCGTAACCCCAGGTATTCGCAACGCCCGCCACGGTTGTAGAGTGACAGATGCGTGCCTGGTGATCGACGTTGTTAGTACCCCACATCGCCGCCAGTTTGCGGAACAGGTAGGCCTGTTCATTGTTGAATTTGGCGGATCCCAGCCAGTAGACAGAATCGGGGCCAGACTCTTTTCGGATCGCCAGCATCTTGTCGCCAACTTCATTGATCGCCTCGTCCCAGGAGATTTTTTTCCATTTGCCGTCGACCAGTTTGGTCGGATACTTCAGGCGACGTTCACCATGGCCATGCTCCCGTACGGAAGCTCCTTTGGCGCAATGCGCACCACGATTGAATGGATGGTCAAATGCCGGCTCCTGCGCAGTCCATACTCCGTTTTCAACTTCAGCAATAATGCCGCAGCCAACCGAACAGTGTGTGCAGATCGTTTTGACTTGCGCCGCTTTTTTGGCGTCCGCTGCCTGCGCTCTCTTCATCATGGCCGGGCTCAGGGTGGTTGCCAGTGCTGCGCCCCCTGCCATAAGGCTCGAGTTTCTCAAAAACGTCCGGCGATTCATGGTCTCACCGGTGCCGCAGGCTCCAGCCTTCGGATTTTCCTGTGGTGTGGCCGTTACCTGATCCGAGATCTTTTTCAGTTTCATTCTCTATCCCCTGTTAAGGTGTGGCGGCAAGGATGTTACTCCGCAGCGCTCTTGTAGTAATCGAGCACATGCTCTGTCAACTGATATCCCTTGTCTGCCGGTTCCTCATCTGCCGCTTCGGCATCCGCAGAGACCACCGCTGCAGGAACAATTGCGGCCAGTGCCACTCCTGCCCCTGCGGTTACCGTTCCACCGATGAATGCCCTGCGGCTCTTGAGTGAATCATGCTTTTGTTCGTGTTTCACTAGTCTCTCCTCCCGGAAAATCGCCGTTGTATCATGAAGGGGCGCCACTTCATTCAAACCGGCATATTCAGATAACGCCTCTCCAGCGCCGTAAACATGGCACCGAATCGCCCTACCGCTCTATAAAAAACAGCTGATTTCGCTTCACTCAAATCATTGAAGAAGCGTTCAAACCAACTACAGACATGTGCTTCAAAAAAAGCTTTCTGCGATGATTCATTCCCACCTTCACCAATCAGCATGACCATCACTTCGCACAGGGCGGCCACATGATCCTCCGGCTCGGAGATATCACCGGCGCGTTCAAATCCAAGTAGCACCAGATCATCCCGCAGTCGACTCAATGGCTTCTCCATGAGAAAGCCGGTGAGATACCAGGAGCCATATGGCACCAGTTCTCCACGACCCAGCCCGATGAAGAGATCATGAAACTCATCATCCACCTGCTGAACATTGCTCGTCGAAGCTGCAAGCCCCAGCATCGACATGGATAACCCCAACTCATCGGCGGAGACATCAACCTGTGAAAAACCGGCCACCTGCGTCAATAAACCCGCATCAGGAGGGTTTCTCAACAAGGCCGCCAGCAGACTGTATGCCGCCGCCCGGTACTGCTGCTCTTCATTGAGCATCCTGTTGCTTTCAGCGTCGAGGGCAATAACATCAGGCTGTTGCTCGAGTGCAGTCGTCTGGCTTCTCATTTTTTGTTTCTCATGTAGCTTATATTGCAAGGTATGTACCAATTTAATTCGGAAAATAATGACCAATAGGGAGCTAAATTACCCAATGGGGTCGGAAATGTTGCGCTATTTAGAAAAACCCTTAGTGCCAACTGCATAAGGTGCCAAGGAAAGGCCCGAAGCACAAAAAGCACAAAAAGCACAAAATTATATTTTTTTTATTTTCGTGACTTTCGTGGTTAATGTTTAAAAAAGTGTCTCTCAGTCGAGGCACAAATTCAATCAATGCTGCCGCGACCCCATATCCGCACCCATCGCATCGGCATCCTGCACCACATCCACAACCCGGCAATCATCACACATCAGCAGGCGCTCACGCGACCGCTGACTCTGAAACATCGGATGCTGACCCAGTTTTTTCTGCATATTCTCGATCATAGAACGGCTTGCAAACGGTTTTCCGCAGGAAACACAGCAGAATGGCTCTTCTTCATGCAACAGCCGTGCTGTCGATCTCGCCTCCCTCTCAAACAACAGCCTCGGTGAGATCCAGATCGCATCTTCCGGGCACGTCCGGGTNCAGATTCCACACTGAAGGCAGTTGCTCTCGATAAAGTGAATTTGCGGCGCAGCATGGCCACTCTGCAAAGCCTTTCCGGGACAGGCGCTGACGCAGGATAGGCACAGGGTGCAGCGCTCTGCATCAACTGTCGCCGAACCAAACGGCGCCCCGGCGGCAAGATTGGTCATCGGCTTTTTATGCAGCGACTGCGCATAGAGATGATCGATCGCCATGAACAGTGTTTGCCGTTTACCACCGGCAGCAGAAAAAGCTGCCGCCTCGATCACCGGCATAGAAATCTCAGAGTGCTGCTCCCCACTGTTGAATGGCTGCAGTTGAATGGCTTCGACCGGATATCCCATGCCCTGCAGGATCTCCTGTGCAATTGATATCTGCTGCTGCAGCGCCGTACGCACTTGCTCCACCATCGAGCCGCGATCAACCAGCACGACGCGACCGGCTCCGTAAGCCAATGCGGAAAACCACACTTCCAGCCCGGTACTGGCCAACTCCTCAACTACAAGCTGCAGCGTAGTTTCAGCACTGCCCGGCGCAGCAACCCGCTCCTCCTCAGACAGCTCATTTTCAGCAAATAAAGCCAACACGGGATGTTCGCCGCCAGACTCTTTATAAACATGCAAGAGTGTACGCACCTGCTCCAGCGTATCCTGCATCGACGGATAGACGTAGGTCAGCGCCCCGCCCGGACAGACAGCCGTGCATGCACCACCGCCCTGACAAAGATAAGGGTCAACCTCTATTGCCTCTTCAAGCGAGCTGATTGCCTGCGCCGGGCAGGCATCGATACAGCGCGTGCAGGCTGTTATGCCGGAGCGGGCATGTGCGCAAATCGATGCGTCGTAGTTGAAATATTTGGGCTTCTGGAAGGTTCCGACAAGATTTGACAGCGCTTCAACTGCCTCTGGCACATGCTCTTCAGATCCATCGCTGCAGATGTAGCCTGGTGGTTTCATGGACATCTCCAGCAGCGGTTTGCTGCCGAGATCCCAGATCAAGTCAACCTTGATACTCTCCCTGTTCGGTTTTCCTGCTTCTCCCAGATGAATAGTAAAGTTCCCCAGATAACCCTCTATAACGAGGCTTCTTCCGCCTACGGAGATCAAAGGCACGCCAGGCTCCTCCACGCCGCCGGTCAAGATCACCTGGGGATGAANCGCTCCACTCAATCGCGGTGCCAGCTCAATCGCCTGTTCACCGCCAATCACGGCAACACGGCCGGCAGATTGGTACTCAAGCAGGCTGGTAGGCTGGACCTTCAGCTTTTCCAGTGCGATCTGCGCCGCCTCTCTGGCGCGCAGATTTTGTATCGATATGGTATTCAATTGACTCTCACTCAGATTTCAGTATTGATTTCGTCTTCATCTTCCACGGATGTCGTTTCATCAATGGGATTGGATCCCTCATCGATGGATGCACCCATACTCTGGTGCGCATCACCGGGAGATGCATCTTCAACAGCCCGCGGCTCTCTCTCTTCCTGTTGCTGCAGTTTTCTCAACGCTTCCAGTTCAGCGCGCTGGCGCATCTCTGCGGTAATGACATCACCCAGCTTGGCGAACTTGGTGAAATCCTCATCATAGTCATCCAAACCGTCACAGATATTGAATTGCGGGCCGTGAAACAGTTTTCTCAGCGCCAGTTTGCGCAGCTCATCACTCACTTTCGGNGAGAGNAATCCGGTGTAGTCGGAATCTTCGGTAAGCGTTTCCAGCGACGGCATATCTTCATCAGCGAGAGGCGGCAGGTCGTCAATTTCTGCNGCCATATCGACAGCGGTGTCAGNAGCACCCGGTTCGCTCTGCACCTCTCCCGCTGCCAGCTTTCGCCGCGACCATCTGGAGAGACGGCTTTCGGCATCGACAATCACCTCTTCAGACGCGCGCCCTTCAACCGGGTCAACCTGTTTCATGACGCCTCCCGGACTCTTTTTTCCAGTTGTCCAGCTTGCGTTTCCTCTTCTTCTGAGGCACATAGTGGCTGAGCACATAGGCCTCACTCCAACGATAGAGCTCAGGAGGAATATCCACTGCATATACCTCCTGATCTCCCTCCAGGTAGGCGTGCGCCTCGTCGAAACTCAATGTCACCAGGAACGGAACCGGCTGGCTCCTCTCATCGATATCAGCAACCACATAACAACTTGGATGAGGCGCCATCAGGTTATGGTAATAGCTCTCACACTCATCCACATGCAGCATGATGCGGAATCCGGGGTAGAGCAGGCGTCTGGCATCTTTTTCATGAAGGATCTCCTGCGCCTCCTCATACCCATCGAATAGCGCGCCAACGCTCACTCCCACTGCACTCCACTCCTCATCGACCCAGGCGCTGTGGCTGCACTTCGCCTCCATGATCACACTGATATCAAAGTGATCGGGAGCAGCAGTATCACCGGGCAGGCTGGTTGTATTCATCGACTCTCCGCTATCTGGTTAAGTGATTTGCATCATCACTGAGTTGATATATCAGCAAATTACATACCAATTCCGTAACTTATTGATTACCTCGTGTACAAATGTAGTCTGCAGTCTCTTTTCAATCGTGGCCAGAGGGCCACTCCTACGTTTGGGATTTACACATATCGTAGGAGCTGCCTTCTGACTGCGAAATGCGCGGGATTATCGAGATGTTACCCAACTCCCAATTAGCCATCACAATCAGAATGAAAGGCCGCAAACCACAGAAATGTGCGACATATCGACCCACACTCAACGCATCAAACGGACAAAACACCCCGATCTCTCCAGAACCACCCCGAGAACTGCCGTTAAAGAACGAATCCCCACTACGGTACAAAAATTGCTTGCAGTTTTAGACAGGTTTTAGATTAGAAAATTTATTGCAGAGCGGCAACAGGAACTCCTTCATGAACAGCATCCCTCCTCTCTACCAGCCGGAAATGACCAATGCGGGACTGCAGGCCACATCCTCCGTTACTGCAGTCGATGAGTTTGGAGCTGTGAGGAACGGATATGTCGCCGCCGAGCGCGCCTTGACTCTCTATATAGACAAGCGTGAGGTCGTCACCCTAATGTCTCTGGGAACCCACCCCGAACTGCTGATCCTGGGATGGCTGCGCAATCAGCGCCTGGTTTTCGACATTGAATCCATCAGGGCTGTGCAAATTGACTGGGAGACGGATTCTGCAGTGATCACTACCTTCGACGGCGTTGAGGGACTCGACGAGAAACTTGGTCGCAAGACCGTCACTACCGGATGCGGCCAGGGAACTGTTTTCGGCAGCCTCATGGATGACCTGGAGAAGATCAGACTGCCCAAAATCAGGATTCGCCAGTCGCGTATCTACGCCATGCTGAAGAGTCTCTCGGATCACAATGCCGTCTACAAGCGCGCTGGCGCTGTACATGGCTGCGCACTGTGCCAGGATGATCGCATTCAACTCTTTGTCGAGGATGTGGGGCGGCACAATGCGGTGGACGCCATCGCCGGTCACATGTGGCTCAACAGGACAGCGGGAGCCGACAAGTTTTTCTATACGACAGGAAGACTCACATCGGAAATGGTCATCAAGGTGGCTCAGATGGGCATACCGTTGCTGCTGTCGCGCTCCGGCGTCACCCGCATGGGGCTGGATCTAGCCAAAAAGGTTGGCGTAACACTGATTGCACGTGCCAAAGGACGCCACTTTCTGATCTATAACGGTGCTGAAAACATCCTCTTTGACGCCGCGCCAAAGAGTCCGGGAGAAGCCGGATGATATCGACAACCACACTCTCTTCGCAGGAAAATTTCATGAGTGTGAAACAGGTTGCCTCCTACCTGCACCTGAATGAGAAAAAGATCTACACACTGGTCAATGATGGGCAAATTCCAGCGACCAAAGTTACAGGAAAATGGATGTTTCCACGTGAACTGGTCGACCGCTGGGTACTCGACTCATCTCATGGCGGGCTGCTCTCCGACCGCCTGGTGATCGCCGGCAGCGATGATCCGCTGCTGTACCGCATCATCATGCAGTTCGCCAGGGACAGCGGCTCTCACGCACTCATCAGCTACACACCGACCGGTGCCAGACCCGGGCTCGACCTGCTGCAGGCCAGCCGCGTAGATGCTTGCGGGATCCACTGGGGTCCCGACGGGGAGAGTCATCTCCGCCACCCCGCACTGCTGCAGCAATATGCGCAACACCGTCGGTGGGTGCTGATACGACTATTCCGCAGAGAGCAGGGAGTCATGCTCAATACGCAGGCATACGATGAGATCACGGATACACCGGAGCTCTTTGATCATCGCTTTCACTGGGCGCTTCGCCAGAATGGTGCCGGCGCGCAACGCTTCCTCATGGAGATGCTCAGCCGCCACAACATGAACGTCGATCAACTCAATTCAGAGTTCACCGCNCTCTCCGAACGCGATGCNGCAGCTGCCATCACCATGAATATCGTTGATGCCGCACCCGGCGCACGCGCCGCNGCAAGGGAATTCGGACTGAAGTTTATCCCTGGAGGATGGGAGTCTTTCGATCTTGCCCTGCCCCGCAGCATCTGGTTTCGACGCCTCTTCCAGGATCTGCTGTCGCGTCTGAAATCGAGAGCGTGCATGACGCTGGCAGAGTCGTTAACAGGCTATGATCTCGATCAATCAGGCGAACTGGTATGGGGAGATGATTAAGGTTGCTGTTGAGCCCAGGCGCGGACTTTCCTCTCCAGGGTCTTGCGCGCGATACCCAGGCGGCGTGCGGCTGCAGATTTATTTCCACCCTCCATCTCCAGCACCCTGAGGATATGTTTTTTCTCGACGCAGGCAAGTGACATATCATCCTCCGGGATAGCTGCATCAGACACGGTGGACACCCCCCTTCCGATACACAGGCTCGGCTTGCTGTTCAACAACAGGCAACGCTCGATGACATTTTTTAGTTCACGTACATTTCCAGGCCAGTCATGAGAACGCAGATAGCGCATCTCGACATCGCCCAGCTCCGGTGGATCCACCCCCAGATCCCTGGCAATGGTGCGTACAAAATGCCTCGTCAAAATGACGATGTCATCCTCTATTTCACGCAGAGCAGGCATGCGTATCGAGAGCACGTTGAGCCGGAAATAGAGATCTGCGCGGAAATCTCCCATCTTGACTTCAGCATCCAGATCACGATTGGTCGCAGCGACAATACGCACATCGACGGCGACTTCACGATTTGAACCGACAGGCCGGATGGTACGCTCCTCAAGAACCCGCAGCAGGTGAGCCTGCATCGAAAGCGGCATTTCACCGATCTCATCCAGAAAAAGAGTGCCGCCATCGGCGTATGTGAAGAGCCCCTTTCGTATCTGATGGGCGCCTGTGAATGCACCCTTGGCATGGCCAAAGAATTCACTCTCAATCAGTTCGGAAGAGATAGCGCCACAGTTTACCGGCACGAAGGCGCCGCTACGTTCGCTCCACTGGTGGATAGCGCGGGCGGCCAGCTCCTTTCCTGTACCCGATTCCCCTTCTATCATGACTGTCGAAGGCATGGGCGCGACCCGTCTGATGACTTCGCCGACGCTCTTGATCAGATCCCCCTCACCCACAAATCCCAACTGCGCAGAGAGATTTTCGTTAACTGCAGGCGTCGTCCGGCACTCGACGCTGGCCTGCTCTCTTCCCATACAATGCAGCACAGATGCAACCATCTGTTCGATTTCGAATGGCTTGATGATGAGATCCGCCGCGCCAGCCCGAAGAGCAGCAATCGATGTATCCACATCACTCCCGGCCACCATAAAGATCACGACTGTATTGCACCCCTGCTCCCGCAGTTTGGAGACCCATTCAATAGCGCTGCTCCCTGGCAGTTGAATATCGGCAATAATCAGATTGAAGTGGCATTTTTCACGCAGGATCTCCGCTGAAACAGTGTCCTCGGCAACCTCGATCAAGCCGCAATGGGTTTGCAGACCGTGCTGCAATTGATGACTATGCTGTGCATCGGAGTCAACAATCAATACAGACATCATCCGTGGCGACACTTCATTGCGTTCAGCAGCGACTGGCTGCGGTCGGTAGTTCTCTACTAACATCGTGTTTCGACCATTCTGATCCCTGTTTCAGGATTGCTGATTCTAATTTATGGCTGCTGACTTTAGCATTAGAGGGACATTTTGTCTCAACAACTGACGCTTTAGTCGGGTCAATTAGATACAAATCATCCCGGGTAGAGAAAAAAATCCCTCTTGCTGCTCCATGCAACTCCATTTTCTCTATAAACAAGCTAATGAAGAGTGATTTCAACAATAGAGTGGAAAAAATAGATGTAACTATTCAGCTGCTTGTTAAATTTACCAACCAAGTCAGTGATTGCGGGCATATCTTCAGGAAACGTAGGGGACAGGGTTGCCGACTCGAACATACAGAGATGTATTTACGGCGTTTTGCGGAAGATATGCCCGCAATCAGTGGTGATCTAACAGGTACTGAATAGTTACAAACAGATCAGCTAATCATCAAGTTGGCATCAGATTTGCGTATGATCTATTTACCCTGCTTTTCAACATATGCAAATCATGCACCTGACTATACAAAAACAGATACAGGCGCTGCTCCTCAGCCTGCTGATCCTGATTTCACTGCCGGCTGCTGCAGGCAACAACAGCATAACTGCCCCGCTGATTCGACTGGCGACAACCACCAGCACAGAGAATTCAGGCCTGCTCGATTACCTGCTTCCAGTTTTCCACTCTGCTACCGGTTACAAGGTGCATGTCATCGCGGTGGGCACCGGTAAAGCACTGCGCATGGGGGAGGATGGCGACGTCGATATCGTACTGGTGCATGCCCCGGAGGCAGAAACCAGATTCGTCAATGCAGGGTATGGCGAGCGTCGCCACGCTGTCATGTACAACGACTTTGTTCTGGTGGGACCGGTCAATGACCCTGCGAAAATCGGCACAGCAGCCAACGTCACCGCCGCAATGAAAAGATTGGCTGCGATGCAGCCACTTTTTATCTCACGCGGAGATGACTCAGGCACCCACAAAAAAGAGCTTACTCTGTGGAAAGCCGCCGGCATTCAACCACACGACAAGTGGCATCGGGAAGCGGGGCAGGGCATGGGCAAGGTGATACAAATTGCAACCGAACTGGGCGCCTACACTCTCACCGACCGCGGCACCTGGCTGGCTTACCGCGACAAATCCACTCTAAAACTTCTTTTCGAAGGCGATGAAACACTGCACAATCCTTACGGCATCATCGCTGTCAGCAAGTCCCGCTATGCGGACATCAATCACGTCGGCGCACTTGCGCTGATCAAATGGATAACNTCGAGGGAGGTGCAACAATTGATTGGCGACTATCGTATTGGCGNAACCCGCCTNTTCTCACCGACAGCGGAGAGTAATCAAATAGCGGCATCAACAGAGTCATCCGCCAAGCATCGATAAAATAGACACAATCACATGGAGACACTTGGCCAGGCCACCTTAAATGCACTGTTTCTGCTCATCAGCGGAGACGCTGAACTGTGGCGGATCGTTGCAATCTCATTCCAGGTGTCGATTACAGCAATTCTGCTCGCCACTCCACCCGCCCTGCTCACTGCATTTGTGCTCGCCTATGGAAGATTCCCCGGCCGCAGAGTGCTGATCTCGCTGTTCAGCACACTGCTCTCGATCCCAGCGGTCGTGGTTGGTTTGACACTATATCTACTGCTCTCGCGCCAGGGTCCCCTGGGAGAGTGGCGACTGCTGTTCACCCAAACAGCGATGATTCTGGGGCAGATCGCCCTGAGCTTTCCCATTCTGGTGGCGATGGGACACTCGGCTCTGCAATCCGCTGACCGGCGCGCCTGGGAAACTGCCCTGACGCTGGGAGCAAATCCACTACGCGCTATAGCCACAGTGATGTGGGAAGTCCGCTTCGGTCTGCTTGCCGCACTGCTCGCCGCTTTTGGCCGCATCGTGGCGGAGGTAGGCGCATCCATGATGCTGGGNGGCAACATTCTCAATTACACACGCAATATCCCGACGGCCATTGCGCTCGAAACCAGTAAAGGCGAGTTCGCCCAGGGAATCGCNCTNGGCATAGTACTGCTGGCACTGGCGTTTACGCTCAATGCACTCTTTTATCACCTGCGGGGCGGAGGACAACCGGCATGACGCATACTCCCCTGAAGCTTCACTTCAACGACATTCACAAACGTTTTGGCAGACGCCCGGTGCTCATAAACGTCAATATTCAGCTCAATGGCGGCGAATGCACTGTAATAACCGGTGCGAATGGCGCCGGAAAAACAACCCTGCTGCGCATTATGGCCGGCCTTGAAAAGCCAGATTCGGCTTCGGTCGATATGGGACTGGGAGACACCCGCTGGCGGCGCTGCCATGCGGCCCTTCGCACCAAAATACTCTATCTTCACCAGCACCCCTATCTGTTTGACTGCAGTGTCAGCAGCAATCTGGCGTATGCCATCTCTGACAAACATGATCGCTCTCTGCGGCAGCAGCGCATCTCGGAGGCGCTGGAGTGGGCAGGCCTCACCGCAATCGCAGAAAACCACGCCAAAACGGTCTCTGGAGGCGAACGTCAACGCCTTGCCCTGGCGCGCGCATGGCTGCGTGAACCACGTGCGCTGCTGCTGGATGAACCAACCGCAAACCTGGATCCCGATGCCCGTACGCGCACCCTGGAACTGCTCTATCGGCTCAAAGAATCCGGCATCGCATTACTGATCGCCAGTCACGACCCTCACCACTTTACATCTCTGGCGGATAAACAGCTGCAATTGACACAGGGCATACTCGCAGAAACCTTCCAGGACACCTCCAATGTCACCCCGTTCAGGAGAGCCAATCCATGAGCCTTCAACCGACAGAGATTACCGTCGTTATCCTTGCAGGCGGCCGTGGTCGGCGCATGGGCGGCAAAGACAAGGGCCTGGTGAAGTTCAATGGATCACCATTGATCGAGCATGTTCTATCCGCAGTGAGCACACAGGCAGGCCAGCTGATCATCAACGCAAATCGAAATCTCGAAGAGTACCGGCACTACGGCTTCCCGGTGGTTAGCGATACCATGGCGGATTACCAGGGGCCTCTGGCTGGATTCGCCAGCAGCATGGCGGCTGCAAATACGGACTTTATCGTTACCATTCCCTGCGACAGCCCGCTGCCGCCAGCCGACCTGGTGCAACGCCTCGTCGATGCTTTGCAGGACGAGGATGCAGAGTTGGCGGTCGCCCACGATGGGAATCGCCTGCAGCCGGTATTCGCCCTGATAAAGGTCAGCCTGTTGCCCTCTCTGCAGGAGTTTTTACGGCGCGGCGATCGAAAAATAGACCTCTGGTACGCTCAACACAAGATGGCGAAGGCCGACTTCTCCGACATCCCGGAAACCTTCCTGAATATCAACACCCCCGGGGATCAACAGCAGTTACAACAACATGAGAAGCTCAAATGATCAGCTATTCTCATCCCATGCTCGGGTTCTGCGCCTTCAGCGGCGCCGGCAAAACCACACTGCTGACACATCTTCTCCCCCTGCTGCAGAGTGCTGGCCTGCATATCGGCGTGGTCAAACACGCTCATCACGACTTCGACATCGATTATCCCGGCAAGGACAGCTATGAGCTGCGCAAGGCCGGCGCCGAACAGATGGTGGTCGCATCGCGCAAGCGCATGGCATGGATCAGGGAGTTTGGCGATCATCGCTCCGAACCCTCTCTTCAGGAAGCCCTGAATGCACTGAACACTGCTTCGCTGGACCTGGTGCTGGTGGAGGGATTCAAAACCGAACAGATTCCAAAAATCGAGGTTCATCGGGCTGACCTCGGCAAACCACCGCTGTTCCCTGATGATCCTGATATCATTGCTATAGCAACGGATAGTGAACTCCCTGTACAGATGTGCCAACTCCCGCAACTGAATCTGAACCTGCCTGCAGAGATCGCCGACTTTATTCTGCACGATTGGCTGAAACCGGACCAATAAACCACATGAAAAAGCCAATCACCGTACCTGTCATAGCCAGCTGCGCCGACGATCACGAACCCGGCGTCCTCTCGGTTGAAGCTGCCAGGAAGCACATCCTCTCCAGCCTGCCGTCACTGCATGGCCATGAAAAACTGGCGCTGCGAACTGCGCTGAACAGGGTTCTGTCTGAAGCCATCATCTCCCCGCTAGATGTCCCCGGACATACCAACTCCGCAATGGACGGTTATGCCTTCATCGGCAGTGACCTGCCGACTGACGAGGCGCGCTCATACAGAGTCATCGGCAGCGTCTACGCCGGCAATGTTTTCAACGGCAAGTGCCAGCCTGGAGAGTGCATTCGCATCATGACAGGTGCACCGATGCCCGCCAATACCGACACCGTGGTCATGCAGGAACACACAATGAGCCATGGCGAGGATCAGATACGCATCTCCAGCGAGCACCATAGCGGTCAGAATGTCAGGCAGGCCGGCGAGGATATTGCTGCAGGCAGTGTGGTGCTGAATAGCGGACGCCGATTGATACCCGCAGACCTCGGCATCCTCGCATCGTTTGGAGTCGGCGAGGTGCGGGTGCGCAGACGTCCACGGGTGGCATTCTTCTCCACCGGCGATGAACTGCGCTGCATCGGTGAACCGCTGAATGAAGGCGACGTCTATGACAGCAATCGTTACACTCTCTANGGCATGCTCACACGCCTCGATGTGGAGTTGCTTGATCTTGGTGTCATTGGAGATTCCGAAGATGCGCTAAGAGAAGCCTTTGAATCTGCAGCAGGGATGGCCGATATCGTCATCACCTCTGGAGGTGTCTCCGTCGGCGAGGCTGATTACACCAAGATCGTCCTCGAACATCTGGGAGAGATGAATTTCTGGAAAATCGCTATGAAGCCCGGTCGCCCGCTTACCTACGGAAAACTCAGGGATGCCTGCTTTTTCGGTCTTCCGGGCAACCCGGTAGCAGTCATGGTGACCTTCTACCAGTTCGTACTACCCGCCCTGCACTACCTCACATCTGGAGAACCTTACGTTCCCTTCGTCCTGCAGGCAACATGCAATGAAGAGCTCCGAAAACGCCCCGGGCGTTATGAATTCCTGCGAGGTATCCTAAGCCAAAATGGAGAGGGTGGTCTGAGCGTCGTCAGCACCGGCCGTCAAGGCTCGGGCATCCTCACCTCGATGAGCCGGGGAAACTGCTTCATACTGCTCGATGAAGAGTGCACCGGTATCAAGAAAGGTGAAGCAGTGACGGTTCAACCTTTCGACGCACTGGTGTAAATACAAGACTGTTTGTAACTATTCAGCATCTTGTGAAAACTGCCAGGACGAGTCACTGTTTCCAGGTGTATCTACAGGAAACGTAGGAGGCAGGACGCCGACTCGAGCCTACGCCATACATGGATGTATCAGTGTCGCATGAGGCAGGATGCCGGAAGCGACCATGGATGTATTAACGGCGTTTTCCGGAAGATACACCTGGAAACAGTGACGATCCAGGTGGTACTGAATAGTTGCAACTGTTTTAGCCCTGCTTTCTCAGCTGCTGCCCTGGCGTTGATTCCCGGAATCGAGTAGAGTAAACAGATTCCATCTACCCCCCGCCACAACCAGGATAATGAGAGCTGATCTCGCAAAATAATTCCAAACAGGCTTGCCCCACATTTTTTAGCCTATTTGTTGCCCAGGAGAAAACATGACGATCACCCGTATAGGCACAGAACGCCGTCGCATGAGCAAAATTGTCATACACAATGAGACGATTTACCTGTGTGGCCAGGTCGCAAAAGAGTCCGATGCCGGCATTAAAGAGCAAACCCGCACTATGCTCGAGAAAGTGGATGAATTACTGATGCAGGCAGGCAGCGACCGCAAGCATATATTGTCCGCCACTATCTACATCAAAGAGATGAAATATTTTGCCGAAATGAACGAAGTC
>JGI24023J19991_10000635_pt1 | contig 27362 bp, 18 predicted proteins | sample Cruoilmetagenom1_FD_19991 | JGI IMG/M metagenome (IMG submission 19991) | reverse complement strand
TTTCGGACCTTGTGGCCGAGCCAATGCAATTGATCGAACATGGCGTGTTCGGCCCGGTTGCGAACCCCATAGAACAACCAGATTTCACGGGTGGACTTGGTTGCGACCAACCATTTCAACATGCTGAAGAGTGGCGTCAGGCCAACGCCACCCGCGATCAATACCACCGGGCGCTCGGACTCTTCATCGAGATAAAATTCTCCGGCAGGCGCATAGGCTTCGACAATTGCGCCTTCCCGCAAGTGGTCGTGAAAATGGTTGGACGACAAACCGGCGGGCGTTCCGGGTGCGGCACCTTCTGGGGGAACCAACCGCTTCACCGTGACCCGGTAATAGCCCTGCTCCGTGGGACTGTTGGAGATCGAATAGCAACGCATAACCGGCTGGTCCTGGCCCGGCACTGCCAGCTCGAATGTCAGGAACTGACCTGGCCGGAATGCGGGAACCGGCCCCCCGTCATAGGGCGCCAGATAGAATGAACATATGTCCCGTGCCTGGTTTTCATGGACCCGCGCCGCAACCCGGAACTTTCTCTTGCCAATCCAAGGCCGCTCGGCGGCCGGGTATTGTGAATCTGATTTCCCGAGCGCTCCGGCGGCATATTTCCGGTATTCGGCGATATCTCGCTGCTCCTGACGGACGAACTCCATCCGGCGGCTGGCGAAGGAATAGACGCCGAACATCGCGCGCACAGAGGCCGCAGTAACAATCCCGACACCGGCTATCTCGATCAGATGCGCTATTTCCATTCAGACCTCGCCGATCGCTGTTTGAAATCTCGGTTCAATAAACAACTTGGATCTCCGCACGCGCGCCCGAGCCATTGTCCCGGCCTTCGTTGAAGGCATAGAAAGTCTCGAAGGTGAGCTGAACGTGCCGCCCGATCGCTTGCTGGAGCTGGGCGCCGATTCCGATGCTGTCGAAGCCATCGCCGCTCAAGTCATGGCGGCCGGCGACCTCCATGATCAGGTTGCGCCGCTTGTTGTCCCAGAAGGCCTGGTAGCCCACCGCACCGCCGATCACGCTGTCGGTTGTGAAGGGATCGAGCTCGGCGCCATAGGTGCTGAGATTGGGTGACGCGAACAGGATGCCGGTATTGGCGAGCGGTCCGCCGACAACCGCTTCGCGCCCGGCCTGGGTGAAATTGCCCAGCCCCAGAAACGAGTTCAAGTAGACGATATCGTCGGAGCCCTTCACATTCTGGGAGAGTTCCGCGGTGAGCAGGGTTCCCGTACCGACTACGTTTCCGGGAACCTCGTCTTCCAGCGCATAGGAGGTATTCACCCGGAAGGCGGTGCTAATTCCGCCGAAATGGGGCAACCGCTGGATCGCGGCAAAGCCGCCATAGAGGCCATCGCCACCGTCGGAGTCGTCGACATAGATCAGGTCAAAGTTGAAGGTGCTGAGCTGGGTGTCGGCGGCGGCGAACAGGCCGTACATGTTCTCGTCACGGGGGTCAGCGAAGTCGTTGCGGTCCAGCCGGTTCCAGCCCCACATGCCCGAGACTCGGAAGTTCGAAGTGCCGGGAAAGGGAATGTTGTTGCGGATAAAGCCAACCGCATCGATCGTGTCGTTTATTAGAATGCCCTCCTGGAATATGATGGGTTGGCGGCCAACGGTGAAGCCCAAGTCGAGCGGCCGCGTGCCCTTCTGATCCAGGAACGGGAACAGGCTGCCGAGATCGCCTTCGAAGAACAGGGTCTCGACGTTGAAGTCCAGCTCGTCATTGAAGCCCTCATTCTGGCCCTCGAAGGTGTAGCGGGTAAACCGGTTGGGCCGGTTGTTGTCGGTCAGGCGGACGCCCAGCAGAACCTTCTCGGTTCCAGTGAGCTGCAGGTTGACGAAGCCATCGAACCGGTTGGCAATCTCGGTCTCGCGCTCGTTGCCGGAGCGGCCATCCTCGAAGGTCTGCACCGCGGTGCGATTGATGAAATAAGCCCACAGCCGCGGCTGCCAAACGGCGCCGATCATCGGGATTTCGTAGCCTTCATGAAGGTTGCCGGTGTCCAAGAAACCATTGCCGACTTCCAGGGCCAACTTCGGGCGCTCGGGCAACCGGCCAGTCTCGGGATCGGTCTTTTCGGTCTGGAACGGAACGTATTCTTCCCTTAGGGCCTCGACATGCACCTTCTCGCCAATCGGCCAAAAGGCGCTGTACCATTTGCGCTCTTCGTGCGCATACGGCTCGTCCTCCGCCTTGAGATCGGCAGGCGTTGTTAAGAGTCCCTCCTTGTTATCGCCCGCCGACCTCTGGGGGTGAAGCTCGTCGACTCGCGCCGCGCTCAGCGTTGAAGCCCAGCCGACCGACGCCAGCAAAAGGGCGGCGAGCCCCATCGCGACCGCCGGCCGGCTCTTAAGGCGCCTGGCCCAATTCTGCATTGATGATTCGCCGCCGGCGCCCGGATCGTTGCGGTCCAGCCACACCGCGTCCGCCGCACGGCAGACATGCGCGGGCAAGGATTTTGCTTGGCTGCCACCGTCTTCCAGCCACGCGGCGTCCGCCGCGCGTAGCACGTGCGCCGGCAAGGGCGATGGTGTCATGCCGGGTGCCGCCATCAGTTACCCGACCGGCCCCAGGGCAGACGGAAACTCCGTCGAGCCTGTCGTTGCGGCGTGAGCGAAATCGGCGCTGAAGGATCCCTAACCTGTCCGGTCCTTGTGCCATCGACGTCAAACGTCAATTTGCGCTCCCACAGGACTTGCGTTCCCGCAATCAACTCGTCGCCAATCTCTCGGGGCGTCATGTCGAAGTCGAACCCGACGCTTTGAATCGCGGTCAGCAGATTCACCGGGACCGCCTGCGCCTTGAGCATGATGGTCGCCGTGTAGGGCCCGCGTCCCGTCAGCGCATTGCCTGCGACCTTATATTTGGCCCAGCGATGGCCGTTGGGTTCGATGCCCTTCTTGTGGTTCCGTTCGGTGGCGGGTTCGCCGGTGAAGACCAGCGAGGTGGTCGAGGGCAGCACGCGCGGCAGGGCGAAGGACGGGAACGGAATTGGAATAATGTGTTCGATCTCGCCGCCGCGCCCGTTCTGGGTCACGAAGATCGACTGCAGGCTGAAAAGATAGGCGTCGCGGTCGACCCGGCCCGCATGGACGTAGGCCGAGTGGCCGTCTCTCACATCGCCATTGGGGTCGCGGTCGCCTGACTGGAACACGACCGTTCCGTTGCGGTCCCTCACCTTGACGTCCAGCCAGACCAGCCGCTCACCGGTAAATCCGGTCGGCACGTTATGACCGTCGGTGGCGTTTCTAACCTGGACGCGGAATGCGATGCCCCGTCGGTCGGCCCGGTCCACGACCGCCTCGCCGATCACAAAGCCGTTCTGCAGAACCTCCAGGCGTTTGCGCTTGGCGAATTCCAGCAGTTCGAACTGGTCGTTGAGGATTTCGCGCGCGTCATATCTGTCGTCGACCGACTCCCAGGACTTCGGGAACTTGTAGCCCTCGGGCAGGTTGTCCTCGAATTCATCCTTGCCCCAGCCTTCCTTGTGCTTGAACTGCAACCATTCGCGCATGGTCTTGAAGGCAGCCGCCTTCTCATTGTGGGGGAAGATGCCGGGATGGATCACCGGATAGTCGGGGCCGGAGAACAGATGGCTTGTGAGCTTCCTTGTCTTGGTCGGGACATCGCCGACCACCGCCGCCGGACCCTCGTCATAGCCCGAGACCTTGCCCTGGATCTTGCCCATATGGCAGTCCTGGCAGGTGATCCCCTTTGCCGCTGCGGGCGAGAGACGGTATTCGCTAAAGGCCTCTTCGAGCCGGAAGCCATTGAACAGCGTGACATCGTGGCAGGAACCGCAAAATGTCGACGACTTTATCGGATCGAATACCTTGGCCTCGTTGTGGATCTTGCGTCCCGGCTTCTCCGGATCGGTCTCCACGCGAAACTTCTCGGGCTGTTCGAGAACCTGTTCGACGCCTTGGTTGCCCTCGGGCCCGAACACCGGGTCCGTCAAGCCGCCCTCGACCAGCGCCAGCCGGCCACTGACCTTGTTGTAGGTCATGTTGATCCGGTGACAGGCGATGCAGGTGATACCTTCACGCGAAGTGGGATGCCGGTCGATATTCGATTCGAACGTGCTCTCGCCGAGATTGGCGCCCACCGGATTGTGGCAACGCAGACAAAAATCGCCGTTCGAGCCGTTGCTCAGCTCGTTGATCTTGTTGTTGAGCGAGAGGTAAATCGGGCTGAGCTGGGCATAGGCATGCTGCGAGACAGACCACTCCTTATAGTGCTTGGGATGGCAGGTCGCGCAGGTCGCGGCCGCTGGATAACGGTTCTCGACAAATAGCTGCAAGTGCTGCTCGCTCGCCGAAGCGGTCCCGTCGCCGCCGGTTTCCGAGCGCGATCGGCCAGGCTTCTTAGTCTTGTCGGCCTCGGCGTCCTCGCCCCGCAGCAACAGATCGTCGCTGCGGGGCGCGGCCGGGATTTGGGCGACTTGACCGGTCTGCTTCTCGGTTTTCTTTGCGCCCTGCGAATTCTGTTTGGTCTTTTGCGCCGCATTTCTGCTCGCCTTATTCGCCTTATTGGAATCAGGCGATAGGTCGACTGGTTGATCGATGGTTTGTTCTTCGGCCCGCTCGGTTTTCGTCGTCGCCGCCCACAGATTCAAAGGTGCATCACTTTCCCGCTCTGCGAGTTGGGTCTCGTTCTGGGCAATCCGAACCGGGTCCTGGGGTGTCGCCGCGGACAGATACCGTTCAAGCCGACGGACACTCACCATGGCGTCTCTGACCATCACATCGTGATTGGTGGGACGCTGCCGGTTGATGTCCGCCTGGGCATCGGCAGCGATCGGCAACAGCTCGAAACCATGAAGCGCGGCCGCGGCGGCGAATATCAGGCATGAGAAAAGTAGACTTCCGGCCAGGCGTATCACGTCAACACCCCTAGTTTGTCCAACTGCCGGCATTTGTGTTTGAGGCGGGTCTTCGCAGCAGCAAACACGGATTCCGGCGTCTCCCAATCAGAGGGCGACAAGGGGCCCGCAGCCGGATGCGCATGGCATCCCTGCCATCCGGCCAGCACAAGGCACAGCCGGAATGCGGCTCGTCGCCCGCCAGTTCAGGTGGGCTGGTCCGCTAGTCTGCTAATGGAAAAGCGCGGCTAAGGCCGACCCGTCCCTCGATATCAGACGGATGCTGTCCTTCGACCACTTGATGGCCTGGAAGATCGACATGCCCGGGTCTTTCCCGCTCTCTGCAAGGCCCGGTGGCAGTGTCTTCTTTATCGATGCGATAGTGCCCATGATTACATTCCCTCGTTATCTAGGCTTTTTTGTCTATCGCCCCTGCACTTAGTTTTTTTGTTGCACGAGTCGGATATTAGGGAAAATTCGTGACGAGAATTAGGCGGTTAGCGCATTTCGAAACGTTGACGTAACCGTCATGTCAGTCCCGGACGCAAAAAAAACCGTGTGAAAGAACATCTTCGCCAGCCCTGACTTATCCTTGTGGTGAGCTGAAGCGGCGGTTAGGCTTTGCGTGCAGGCTGCCGCGTTTGACGCGTTGGGACGATATCAGGCACGGGAGCGGCATTGTGGAATTTTCGAAAATTGTTGCCATCGCGGCGGTGCTCGTGATGGGAATTTTCATCTGGCGAGCTGACGAGGCGCGAGCCAGGCCCGGCGACTATGTCTATGTGCCAGTCTCCATGGCGGTGAGTTCCGCCACCGGCGGGGTGCTGGCCCAAAGCCGATTCAGCCAGCAGAATTGGTTACGCGGCGAATTAGGGCCCCATCACTACGCAGTTTTCTACCGCCCCTACCGGTATTATGCGCCGCGCCGCGCCCGATATCGGGCCAAGCGCAGATATCGGCGCCGGTACTGAGCGCCGCGCGGCGGTCGCTGCGATACCCATTTGGCTTGCATCTTTGCCTCTCAAATTGAGGCAAGCGCCGATCAGGGCGTGGCGCCCAGGGCTTCCAGGTTGCTTCGCGCCAACTTATCCGAGGGGCTGAGTGAGAGCGCCTTGCGGTAGTTGGCGATGGCCTGCTTCTTGTCGCCCTTCATGCGATAGGCGGTGGCGAGATTATAGTAGGCGCCGGCGTCCTTCGAATTGAGCTTGATCGCCTTGCCGTAGTCCCGGATTGCGAGATCGACCTTCCCCGTCTTACGGAACACGACGCCCCGGTTGATATAGGCCCAGGCATCTTTCGGGTTCAGCCGGATCGCTTTGCTGTAATCACGGACTGCCCTGCTGAACTGACCCTTGTCGTCATAGGCGGTTGCCCGATTATAAAAGGCATTGGCGTATCGGGGATTGAGCTTAATCGCCGCGTCATAGTCCTTTATGGCCTTGTCGAAATTGCCCTTATTGCCATAGGCGACACCCCGGTTGTTATAGGCGTTGGCGTCCTTGGGGTTCAGCTTGATCGCCTTGGTGAAGTCGGCAATGGCCCGGTCATTATCACCCTTGTCCGCATGTGCGAATGCCCGGTTGTAATAGGCGTTGGCATGTTTTGGATTGAGCTTGATTGCGGAATCGAGGTCCGCAATGGCCCGGTCGACGTCACCCTTGCTGGCATAGGTAATCGCCCGGTTGGAATAATCGGCGGCGTCCTTTGGGTTTAGCTTGATGGCGGCATCGAAGTCGGCGATTGCCTTGTCGTAGTCGCCCTTGATCCGGTGGGCGACGCCGCGGTTTGAATAAGCGCTGGCGAGGTTCCTACCCTTCAGCCGCTTACCATCGATGAGCTTTGTACAGCCCCTGACCGCGCGTTGCGGATCCGCTGACTGATTGCAGTCCGCAACGTTGTCGGCACGGGCCGGCCCAATTTGACCTATAAGCAATGACAGAGAGACGGCAAATACGAGACGCAACATCGTCCGCTCCTTAAGAAACCTGCCCCGGCCGGATGATAATAGCATCCTCGGGGCGGCGGGATGCAAATCAATACATCAATCCGCGAGGCACAATAAGCATGGTCGTCGGACCGACCTGTCTGGTAGCTGTGGGATATCGGATTACCGCGACCCGACCCCGTGCTACGATTTTCCGGACCTTACCCCGAAGGATTTTGCCATGCCGAATATGCAGCCCAAGGCTCGCGAAGACTTGAGCGAATTAGAGGACATTTTCGCGCGCCGAAACCGCGATGGGTTTCGTCCCCACCAGCTTTTTCATGATGGGCCGCAAGCCCGAAATCCTGCGCGCCTTTTCCCGGTTATCGCGCGAAGTTTTGGGCGTGCCGGGCGAAGTGCCCCATGATCTGAAGTGGCTGGTCGCCCATGTCGCGAGCAGGGTGGCAGGCTGCCAGTACTGCAGCGCCCATAGCGGGGCGGCCGCAGCCTTCAAGAATGGCGTGCCCGCGGAAAAGGTAGCAGCAGCCTTGGAATACGCGACCAGCCCGCACTTCAGCGGGCCGGAGCGCGCCGCGCTCGCCTTCGCCCAGGCCGCCGGCACCCAGCCCAACACCGTTACACTTGCGCATTTCGACGAGTTGCTGAAGCATTTCAACGAAGATCAGATCGTAGAAATAACCGCCGTCGTCTGCCTGTTCGGTTGGCTGAACCGCTGGAACGACACCATGGCCACGGCGCTCGAAGACGAGCCGCTCAGTTTTGGCGAGACGCATTTGGCCTCGTCGGGCTGGGACGTCGGCCGTCACACTGAAGAACCCAGCGCCTAAGCTCTCGGCGGCCTGCACTCCTTCGCAAAGCTGAAAAGGACAGACTATGTGGCGGGAGGCATCAAGCCGTCTCGACCGCGGTTTGATCGACCTGACCGATACGCGGGTATCCCATTCCGAGCCAGGGATTCGGGCGTGGCTGCGTGGACATAGGTCGTCAGCGTCTCATCATAGGCAGCCGCATTAAAAGCCTGCACGTCGTATTGAATGCCCAATTCTTCACTGACCTTGTTCAGCTAGGCTTCCAAATCTTCGACGGCAATCACCAGATCGAATGCGGCGCCACCCACGTTGCGCATTTGCGGCTTGAGATGATGCTGGAAGGCAAGGCCCTGTTCGGCGAGATCCTCCAATATTGCGAGGAACTGAGAAAACGATTTGCCCCACAGACCGCATTTCTCTTCGTCGTCAGCGAAGCACCAGCCGCTGTCGTTGCGAACCACCCAATGACAGTAGGAGCTTACAAGGCGCCGAAATGGGTTCTAGTGCGCGATCTGTCTGTCGAATCTGCTTTTCGGCCGGTCGAGCAGCCACTACCCGCAAAAAAAATGGACCGCGTCGGGCGTTGATCGCGATTGCTTGATGCGGCCCGCACCAGGGGAAAACCCGTCGATACCCATTCTGCTGCTCGCCATTTCGGCAATTGTTCCGCACCTATTCGAGAGCCAACATCATGCCTACTTGGCTCGCCGTCATTCTTTGGTGGCGACGCGTGTCACGAATGGCGATTGAGATCGTCAATTTCTGCGACACAATTCGCATTTCTATTTTTAGTTTTCTCCCATTCCAATCACACAATCAAAACAAATTTCGGCTATATTTAGATAGACTCACCACATCTAATATAACTATATTATGTAGCAGCCACTATTCTGGATATATTCGTCCAGATTATCAAATAATTCGCGCCTCGAGGGGAGTTCGTCGCTGTGTGTTTTGCGGTTCGGTCACAGAATCCACACGGATATCAGTTGTCTTGGAAGGATCGCAGAGCGCCAAAAGACCAAGGTTTTGCAAGTATTCTTGGGGAAAACATGGATTAAGAATGCAGGTTTTGGAGTCCTGTCCTGTGCGCGCGGATGGATTGCACCGCCGGGCCAGGCCTTAGGTGCACTTCATCCAGGCAAATTTGCTAAGGTGTGTGTTTGCTGCGCTGTTCATGTTCATTCATCAAACCGATGCATCTATTCGCTCACGATTCCAGGAGTACTTATTGCAACTTCCGACTGCTTCCGCCTTCGGCGTCGCTGATGCTAAGTTCTGGCATCGTCGCAGATGCTGATTTCGCCGCGGCTAGATGGGCCATGATTACTAAGATTTAATTCAATGTTGCGGACGTGACGCGCTATATGGGAGCGCGCGTGTCGTAAACCGGGGGGCATGGGTTGATCATGTTAATGGTAGTTGATTCCCAACACACATCTAAAGAGATCGGCGCCAGGCTGCGGCGCGAACGCCAGCAGCAACGGATTAGTGTGCGTGAGCTCGCCCGCCGGATCGGTTCCGACCCCAACACTGTGTCGCGTCTGGAGACCGGCAAGCGGCGGATGTCGGTCGAGTGGCTCTCAACGCTCTCCGACGCGCTCGGCCTTAGGGCCTCCGAGTTACTGGAGACCGTGCGGCCCGAGGAGCACGTTGTGGTGAGAGCGGCAGCTTGTGCTAATCGCTGGCTAGAGGATTGCTGGTACCCGGCCGACCAACGCTATACGGTTCAAGTCCCCGCCGATCCCCGTTATCCAGGTGTCGAGAGATTTGCGGTCGATGGGCAGTGTCCCGCCATGAACCTGCGCTATCCGGAAGGATCACTTTTGATATGCATCCCCTTCGAGGCCGTCGATGGCGGCATCGAAATCGACAAGCGCTATCTGATCCAGACGACGCGTGATCGCGACGGTGTGCGGGAGTACGAACTCTCGGTCAAGACGCTCGTCATGGACGATGATAATCGGTTGCGGTTTGTGAGCGAGTCCAGCGATCCCGACTACCAGCTATCGGTTCCAGTATTTGGCGCGGGCGACAGCGAGGTCCAGCCGATCGCACTCGTGATCGGCTCAGTCCAACCGGAATAGCCGAGCCCAGCTAACCAACCGCGCAGGCACGTCCCCGCCGTTAATCGTCATTCCAAGTTTGGGACCGGTCGAGCAAATATTCCACCGCCCGCCTGGCGCGGGTTGGAAGATAAATCCGGCTCGGATAGACGATCCATGCGGTGAAGCCCCGCCGCGCCCAATATGGTTCGAGTGTCGTGACCAGCGAGCCATCTTCGAGGGCGCCGCCATAGCCGGCCCGCGTCATATAGGCGATCCCCAGCCCACGCAGGCACGCCTCCAGGCGGGATTGTGGGCTGTTCGATCGCCAGTGGTTTGAGACCTGCACCACTTTAGAGCCGTACGGCGTGTCGAAGTGCCAGCGGTCGGACGCCGCTGGCAAACAGCGATGGCCAAGTAGATCGTCAGGGCGCTCCGGATGGCCGTATTGCGCAAAATATTCAGGGCTCGCAGCCGCCACCAAGGTGCGCTCGACAAGCTTTCGCGCCACCATGCCGGAATCGGATAGGGGTGCTGTTCGAATTGCAAAGTCGAATCCCTCTCCGACCAAGTCGACGACGCGCGCCGTCAAGTCGATCTCGATGCTGAGCCTGGGATGTTCCCGAGCGAAATCGGCGAGCGTCGGCACAACATGCCGCTCTGCGAATTGTCTTGCCATAGAAACCCGCAAGCGCCCTTCCAACTCGGCCGTTTCTCCCGACAACAGCTGATTGGCTTCGTCCAAGCGCCCCATCATTTCCGCGCAACGCTGGTGGTATTCGCGCCCCGCATCGGTCAGCCGCACCCGGCGCGTGGTGCGGGCAACAAGCTGCACGCCGAGACGGCTCTCCAATGCCGAGACACGCCGACTGACATGGGCGGGCGAAACGCCAAGCTTCCGTGCTGCGGCCGAAAAGCCAAGGGTTTCTGCCACCGCGAGATACTCGGTTATGCCTTCAAATGCATCCATTATTACCGCTCTGAAATAAACTTTTTATATTTCGGTAGATTATCACATCAACAGAAAAGGTGTAGGGTCGATTCGATCGACGATTTTCTGATTGTTGTATTTCCCAACTCGGCCAACACCTGGGAGGGCGATATGTGTGCAGAAAGTTGGGTCGTGATGACACCATCGCGAATGGCCCGATGATTATCCCCCCAAAGTCGATGATGGACTCCATTGCCGTCGAAACGCCCGGCCAACGGGTCAACGTCCTGATCAAGGGTGAAGCCCGCTGTAACGGCTGGCAGCAAGACTGCTGGTACAAGGCGGATCAACGCTACGCGGTCTCCGTTCCCCCTGATCCCCGCTTTCCGGATGCTGACAGATTTGGGATTGAACTGCGCTGTCCCGATATGAATCTGCACTATCCCGAGGGATCGCTCCTGCTATGCGTGCCACTTGATGCTGTTGAAGGGGGGATCGAGGTCGATCAGCGCTACCTGATCGAGTGCCGGCGCAGACGAGGACGCAATCAGGAGACCGAACTCACCGTCAAGACGCTGACAACGGAGAGCGGAAACAGGCCCAAATTCGTGACCGAGTCCAGCGAGCCGGGCCACCAGATGTCCGTTCCCCTGTTCGGCGATGGCGGTGGCAGGATCAGGCCCATCGCCCTGGTCACCGGCTTCGTGGAGCCGGAATAGCCGCTCTATCGCGCAGGCAGATCTGAGACGGCTTGGCTGCCGGTCGCACCGGGCACGTAGGCGACGCCCAAGCCCGATTAACGAATTCCTTTGGCCTCTCTGGAACGAAATTGTTGGCCGCGGCCCGCAACGCCGATGGGCATAGGCCTGCCATTGGATCGTTGGCTGGTGCCAGGCGCATCTTTAGAGTTGTGTTGCCAGGATGCAGGTTGCGCTCGAATGAGGGACCGTGGAACAGCCCGTCAAGACAGTGGGACGACGCGCCCTAGCGGGCATTCTTTTCGCCGGCTGGATCGGGTCCGCCCTCGCCCAGGCGCCGGACTTCGCCTATTGGGAAGTCGACTCCGCCGGAAATGGGCGCGTCGCGATCGGCGATATTGATGCTGACGGCCGCAATGATATCGCGCTTCATACCTGGAACGGCGATATCAGCTGGTACAAATATCCCGCGTGGGACCGCCATCAAATCGCATCGGGCGTCGACGAAGGTGGCGACGAAATTCAGCTCGCGGATATCGACGGCGATGGGGACCTCGACCTCGTCGGACCTTGGAAAGATCGGACCCGGCTTTACTGGTTCGAAAATCCGGGCAAAGCGGCTGCTGCCTCGGCCCAGAGCTGGCGAGACCACGCCATCGACGAGCCTGGATCGCTCGGAAAGAGAGTGAAGGACCTGCGGATCTTGGATCTCGATGGCGATGGCCGGCTGGATGCGGTTGCACGGCGCCACGACCAGCTCACGATCCATTTCCAGATCACGCCGGCGCAATGGGCTTCCCGAACCATAGATATCGTCGAACGGGAAGGCATGGATCTCGGCGACATCGATGGCGACGGCGATCAGGATGTGCTGCTGAACGGCTTCTGGCTTGAGCATCCCCAAGACCCGCGCACAGGGACGTGGCAGCGGCACAATATCGATTCCACTTGGTACACCATGGGTAAGGCTGCAGAGGACTCTTCGGATGTATCACCATCGAAACCGGAGTGGCGTGACAATGCCGCCAAGGTCGTGGTCACCGACATCGACAAGGATGGCCGGGCCGACGTCGTAGTATCGGCAGCGGAGCGGACCGAACCCGACTGGCCGATCGCCTGGTACCGAACCACCGATCCGAAGGCCGGTCCGGACGCCTGGACTCGGGAGATCATCGGCTATCTGCCAAACGCCCACACGCTGCAGGTCGCCGATTTCGATTTGGACGGCGACTTGGACGTTCTTGCTTGCAGGCTACGGGATGGCGACAAGCTGCCCCTATACGTCTTCGCGAATGAGGGCAATGACTGGCGGAAACTGCAAATCCATGAAGGCGGTTGCTATAGCGGCAAGGTCGGAGATATCGACAATGACGGCAACACCGATTTCGTGAGTTCTCGCCACTGGCGGGAGCCTCCACTCTACCTGATGCGCAACCAGCGCGATCCGGGCACGACGCGGTCGTTTGCTCTGGTCACCCGGCACTTGATCAATGCCCTGCCCTACCGTTCTGTTTTCGTAGAGTCCGGCGATCTCGACGGCGACGGTCTCACGGATTTGATCGCGGCCGGCCATTGGTGGAAGAACCCTGGTGCCCTGGATGGGAAGTGGCGGCGGTTCGAAATCGGCGCGCCATTCGCTAATGTTATTCTCGTGCGCGATTTCGACGGCGACGGCCATCTGGACGTTCTGGGAACTCAAGAGAATATCAAAGGACGCAGCCCCCAATTCGCATGGACCCATAATGATGGATTCGGACGGTTTCGGGTGTTCACCAATCTGGAGTCGGCCGGCACTGGCAGTTTCTTGCAGGGCAGGGCCATTGCAGATTTCGGGAAGGGGAGAGAAATCGCATTGGCCTGGAACAATGGCGGCGGAGGCGTCTATGCGCTGCGCGTACCGCAGGATCCCGTGAGCGAAACCTGGCGCTTGCGCCTGCTGAGCGAGACGACGCAGGGCGTTGAACCTCGACTAGATCAAGCGTCGATGGTGGACGGTGCATTACCTTTGGCAGCGTGAATCTTTTGGCCTGTTCAACCCATGCGTCTTGCGACATTCAACCTCGAAAGCCTGGATATGCCGCCCAAGGCATCGGTGCCGCTTGAGCAGCGGATCGAGCTTCTGCGGCCCCAGCTTGACCGTCTCGCGGCAGATATCCTTTGCCTGCAGGAGGTCAATGGTCAGCGACCAAAGGGCGGCCGCGAGCGCCGGCTGCTGGCGCTGGAGCGGCTGCTCGAAACAACTCCCTATGCGGACTACGCCCGCGCCTGCACCACCGGCCCCGAGGGCAAGGGCGTGGCCGACGTCCACAATCTCGTGATTCTGTCGCGTTTTCCCATTCTCGAGACCCAACAAGTCCGTCACGATTTGGTTCAAGCGCCGAGTTACAGGCGCGCCACAGCAAAGCCGCAAGATGCGGCTGCGGTCGATGTAGGCTGGGACCGGCCGATTCTGCAGGCCACGGTCGAACTTCCCGGCGGCCGGCCATTGCACGTCTTCAATGTGCATCTGCGGGCGCCATTGGCCGCCACGGTACCCGGCCAAAAAAGCGCGCCCTTCGTCTGGAAGTCGACGACTGGCTGGGCCGAGGGATACTTCCTGGCCGCTATCAAGCGCACGGGTCAGGCGCTAGAGCTGCGCTTGGCGGTCGACCGGATCTTGGACGCCAATGCAAAGGCCTTGATCGCGGTTTGCGGCGACCTGAACGCCGAGGATCACGATACCCCGCTGCGGATTGTCATTGCGGCCGAAGAGGACACCGGCAGTGGTGCCCTGGCGGCACGGGCGATGGTTCCCCTCGAGCGCTCGCTGGCGAAGGAGCGGCGCTTTACGGTGCTGCATCACGGCCGGCCGCAGATGCTCGATCACATATTGGTGAGCCGCCAATTGCTCGGCCATTTCCAGGCGCTCAAGATTCATAATGAAACGCTAGAGGACGAGCTGGTGGGTTATGCAAAGGTGGACCGACCGCCGGAATCATTTCATGCCCCGGTGGTCGCCGAGTTTGCTGTCGGCGAGAAGGGGTCCGGCTGACGCTGCAGCACGATCGACGCAAGGATGCATTAGGCGCCGGCGAAGCTAGATCTCTGAAAGTAGATCAAAACTGCGATGGATGGCTAAGCGATGAACGACACCTTGAAGCCCGAAGTTTCCAAGCAGATGGAACCTTATGCCCTCGAAGTGATTCCCCCCGCCCGCATCGCGCGGTTGGTCGAGGAGGTGGGCATCAAGAAGTGCGCTTTGCCGCTGATTCCGACGCTTACGCTGGGCGTCTTGGCGGGCGCGTTCATCGCGTTTGGAGGAATGTTTTATACGCTTGTCGTCACTGGCAGCGAGATGGGCTTTGGACCGACCCGGCTGGTCGGTGGGTTGGCGTTCTCGCTGGGCCTGGTTCTGGTTGTCATTGGCGGCGCAGAGCTGTTCACGGGCAACAGCTTGATCGTTCTGGCCTGGGCGGACCGGCGCGTCGGGACTGCGGCACTCTTGCGCAACTGGTCTCTTGTCTATCTGGGCAACTTGATCGGCGCGTTGGGGACGGTGGCCCTGGTACACATCTCAGGCATTCTCACACTCGGCGATGGCGCCGTGGCGGCGAGCGCGCAGGCGATCGCGGAGGCCAAGGTAGCGCTCGGGCCGCTTCAGGCCTTTGTCCGGGGTATTCTCTGCAACACGCTTGTCTGCTTGGCCATCTGGATGTGCTTCGCGGCCTATACTGTCACCGGCAAGGTGCTCGCCATCCTGTTTCCGATCACAGCCTTCGTGGCCTTGGGCTTCGAGCACTCGGTCGCGAACATGTATCTGATCCCTATCGGCGCGCTTCAATTGAACGGAGCGATCGGGCTCGGAGGGTTTCTCGGGAATCTAATCCCTGTGACCCTGGGCAATATTGTCGGGGGCGGCATTTTGGTCGCGCTGGTCTACTGGCTGATCTACCTTCGACAGAACTGAATTTGCCGCTCGTAGCCTCGATCGAGCTCTAGCGGCAGACCAGTACGGGAAGCGTGCTGTGGGTGAGAACCTTGAGCGTCTCGCTTCCCAGCAGAACCGCCGAGATGCCGCTATGGCCATGTGAAGCCATGACGATCAGATCGCAGCCCCGATCGGTGGCGGTCTCCAGTATTCCCTCATAGACCTGGTCGTGCTCGACCTCGACGGTCTCGCATGGTACGCCGCCACGCTTGGCAATGGCTTCCGCCGCGGCGAGCCGTTTGGTCGCATCGGCGGCCACATAGTCGCGAACGTAGCCCTTCAATTCGTCCGGCATGTAAAGCACCATCTGAGGTTGGCCCCGCAGAGCGAAGAACGGGTGCCGCACCGTGACCACTGTGATCTTCGCGCCGAGCGCCTTTGCAAGTGAGACGCCCTGCTCGATTGCTTTTTCGGATAATTCCGAGCCGTCGGTCGGGATCAGCATGTTTTGGTACATGAGCATTTCCTGGAGCCGCTCAGCACGTCTGAGGTGCCACCTTGTTGCGCACGGTATTGCAGCGGTCTAGGCGGGTTTTGACATGGCTCAATGCCGGTCTTGCGGCTGACGGAAACCATGGCGATATCCAAGGTAGGGCGGGCCGGCGGCACGCCGCGGAGCAATGGATTGGCAACGCAAGCGATAAAGAGGCGCGCGGGCACAAGAAAACAGACGTCGGAGAAACAGATTGCCGGTGTGCTGCTCCAGATCGTCCGCGATCTGGCGCTTGAACTTCGCCCACATACGCGGGGCAGGTTGGCTGTCGACTTGGACAGTAACCTTGAGCGTGACCTTGGCTTCGACAGCCTCGGACTGGCCGAATTGCTGCTGCGGGTCGACAAGACGTTCAAAGTCCGATTGCCGGATCATCTCATAGCCGAAGCTGCAACACCTCGCGATTTTCTGGAAGCCATCCAACAGGCCTCACCCAAAATTGACCGGGCGTTGGCGAAGACTGCGGCTGCCACAGCAGTGCTGCCGGAGACCTCTGCGCCGGATCACGCCACCAATCTGATCGAAGTTCTCAACTGGCATTCGGCGGCCCATAGCGACCGGCCGCATCTGCGGGTCTGGCACGGTCCGGGCGATGAGGAGCTCATTACCTATGGCGATTTGGATCGGGCCGCGCGCGAAATAGCACATGGCCTCCGCGAAAAAGGACTCAATGCCGGGGAGCGCGTCGCCATCATGCTGCCCACCCAGGTCGAATACTTCTTCGCGTTCTGCGGCGTGTTGTTCGCGGGCGGCGTGCCGGTTCCAATTTATCCACCGTTTCGGCGCGCCCAAGTCGCGGACCATTTGCGCCGCCAAGCGGGGATTTTGCGAAATGCGCAGGCGAGCTATTTGATTACGGGCGAAGAAATCCGGAATGTGGGCGTGCTGCTTTATAGCCTCGTCGAAGACCTCCGCAGTATCGCGACCGTGGGCGAACTGCGCAAAAGCGGCTTGATGGACGAAGCCGGATCCGCCGCGGCCGCCGACACGGCGCTCATCCAGTACACGTCGGGCAGCACGGGCGACCCCAAAGGCGTGGTCCTCTCCCACCACAACCTGCTCTCAAACATCCGCGCGATGGGCGAGACCATAGAAGCGAGTTCGGCCGACACCTTCGTTAGCTGGTTGCCGCTCTATCACGACATGGGCCTGATCGGGGCCTGGCTTGGCAGCCTGTACTATGGTGCTCAGCTCGTCATCATGTCGCCGTTAGCCTTTCTCGCCGATCCCGCCCGCTGGCTGCGCACCATTCACAGCCACGGCGCGACGCTTTCGGCCGCCCCCAATTTTGCCTTCGAGCTTTGCCTAAAAAACATCCATGATGAAGACATCGAGGGGCTCGATCTGAGTTCGCTCCGCATGGTGGTGAATGGCGCCGAGCCAGTGAGCCCCAGCACAATCACTCGGTTCACCGAGAGATTCTTGCCCTACAAGTTTCGCCCGGAGGCCTTCGCGCCGGTCTATGGCCTCGCCGAAAGCTCAGTCGGCCTGGCTTTTCCACCGGTGGGCCGTTTGCCGATTGTCGATCGTGTCGACAGGTCGTCGTTGTCGAGCCGCGGGATTGCTGAACCTGCTAATCCGGCAAGCCTCACGGCGTTGGAATTTGTAGCCTGTGGCAGACCGCTTCCTGCCCACGAGGTGCGGATCGTGGACGATGACGGTCATGAAGTGCCGAACCGCTATCAAGGACGCCTGCAATTCAAAGGTCCCTCGACCACCAGCGGCTATTTCCGCGACCCGGATAAGACGCGCGCGCTGTTCGACGGCGACTGGCTGGAGAGCGGAGATTTGGCCTATATCCACGAGGGCGACATCTTCATTACCGGTCGGGTTAAGGACGTCATCATCAAGGGTGGGCGCAATATCTATCCCCACGAGCTCGAGGAGACCGTCGGTAATGTCGAGGGTGCGCGCAAGGGCTGCGTGGCTGTATTTCCCGGCTACGACCAGCGCACCGGCACCGAGCAGCTGATCGTACTTGCCGAGACTCGACTCACCGAACCCGAGGAGCACGAGCATCTGCGCCAGGCGATAATGGATGCCTCCATTGAATTGCTCGACATGCCGCCTGACGACATCGTGATCGCGCCGCCCCATACGGTGCCAAAGACCTCAAGTGGGAAGCTGCGGCGCTCTGCGGCACGCGAAATCTATGAAACGGGCAAGGTCGGCCGCAAACAGACGGCGCTATGGCGACAGCTGGTCAGCTTGAGCTTGGCCGGAGTTCCCCATCTCGCCCGCCGAGCCGTAAGGACAGGCCTCGGCCATGCGTTCGCTGTCTATTGGTGGGGCGTCCTGGGAATGGTGAGCGTGCTCGCTTGGCCGTTGGTTGTCCTGCTGCCGCGACGCAATTGGCGGCACGGTGCGTTGCGGGCGCTCTGCCGGCTATTTTTCCGGCTCACGTCCCGGTCCTTCGAGGTCGACGCGGACGAACCGTTGCCGGAAGCGGAGGGCATCGTGGTCGCCAACCATTCAAGTTATCTTGACGGCATGGCCCTGGTGGCGGCGCTGCCCGGGGAACTCGCATTCGTTGCCAAGGAGGAACTCAGGACCCAAGCCGTGGCCGGGATCTTTCTGCGCCGCTTGGGCATGATTTTCGTGCGGCGCGCGGATCCCAAGGGCGGCATTGAGGACACCGGCGAAATGTCCAGGGCCGCCAAGGCTGGCGAGCGGCTGGTGTCGTTTCCCGAGGGCACGCTGACGCGCATGCCGGGGCTTCTGCCGTTTCGGCTGGGCGCGTTTCTAGTTGCAGCCGAGTCCTTGCGGCCTGTCGTTCCGGTCACCATCCGTGGGACGCGCACAGTTTTGCGGGGCGGACAATGGTTCCCAAGGTATGGGGACATCTCAGTTCAGGTAGCCAAACCCATCGTGCCCGACGGCACGGATTTCGAGGCCGCGATTCGGCTCCGCGACGCCGCGCGCCAGGACATCTTGGCGCGTTGCGGCGAGCCGGATCTCAGCGCCGAACGCGTGACGTTTTAGGCAGCGGGCCGCATCGGTGGGAACTGGCAGCGGTCCTTGATTAAAGTCATTGCACCGAATTCACGACTGTCATGGACTGATCCGACCACCGGTTGCGCAACGCGGCGCACCCAAGCAACTCATGGTCTGATGAAGAAGAAAATTGGAAAAGTCGTCGATATCCACACGACCGATTGGAAGCTAGGCCTCCAATCCGGTTTGCTGCTTTTCACCACCGTACTAGCCGTCGGCGGGGGGATCGCGCTTGTTGTCATGTACACCATTTCCGAGTTCCACTCCGCGATAATGGCGGTCGCGGTGGCGCTAATATTGACCGGCGCGATCTGCTTTGCGGCATGGAAAAGAAAGGTATGGGACACCTTCGCGCATCACCTTTCCGATCTATCCTGAGCGGCTGGTGAACTGCCGCGACGATGCCAGTCGCTGCCAAGCAAAAGACGGCGAGAGCGAGAAGCGTCGGGCACGGAGGCGATGACGTCGACCCAATACCACACCGACGCAAAAGTCCTCGCTGATGCGATCATTGCAGAGGTGGGCAAGGACATCGTACTGGGCCTGCCTCTCGGGCTGGGTAAGGCGAACCACATCGCCAACGCGCTCTTCGCCCGCGCCGCCGTCGATCCTTCCATCTCTTTGAAGATATTTACAGCGCTCACGTTGGAGCTGCCGCGTCCCACCACGGAGCTGCACCGCCGCTTCATCGAACCGGTCGTGGATCGGCTGTTCGGCGCCTATCCGTCTCTGGCCTACGCGGACGCGATCAGGGATGGCCAACTGCCGCCCAATGTCGAGGTCAACGAGTTCTACTTTACGCCGGGCCGATGGCTCGGCGTTGCCGAGGCGCAACAGCATTACATCTCGGCAAACTATACGCACGCGGCTCGCTACGTCCTTGAGCGCGGCGTCAATGTCGTCGCTCAGTTGGTTGCGAGACAACAGGATGACGCGGGCAACACGCGATACAGCATGAGCTGCAACGCGGACATCACGCCAGATCTGCTGGAAGCGCGTCGGTCGGGCTCGGCGGACTTCGTGCTTGCCGGTGAAATCAATGACGAACTGCCCTTCATGTTCGGAGACGCGGACGTCCCGGCATCGGAATTCGCTCACATCCTGCAGGGCCCGGGTTGCCAGTTTCCGCTCTATGCGCCGCCGAAACTGCCCGTGACTATCGCCGATTATGCCGCGGGCTTGAACGTTGCACGGCTGGTCCGCGATGGCGGCACCCTGCAAATCGGGATCGGTTCGATCGGCGATGCGGTGGCGCATAGCCTGATCCTGCGGCACCGGAACGGCCGGATCTTTCGCCAAATCATCCAGCGCCTGGCTGCGGATCAGGCAACCATCGAGCCCTTCGAGGGAGAACCTTTTGAGATCGGTCTTTACGGTTGCTCCGAAATGTTTGTGGACAGTTTCCTCAATCTCATCGACGCCGGCGTCGTAAAGCGTGAAGCAGACGGCGTATTGCTTCACGGCTCGTTTTTTCTGGGTCCGAAGAATTTTTACAAAGCGCTGCGGGAAATGCCGCAAGCCGAGCGCGCCCGCATCGTCATGAAGTCGGTGTCTTTCGTAAACTCACTGCTCGGCCAGGAAGAGGAGAAGCGGCGTGCCCGGGTCAAGGCGAGCTTCGTCAACAACGCCATGATGGCCACGCTGCTTGGCGCGGTGATCTCCGATGGTCTTGAGGACGGCCAAGTGGTCAGCGGTGTGGGGGGTCAGCACGATTTCGTCACCCAGGCCTTTGGCCTGGAGGACGCGCGCTCGATTATCACGCTCAATGCGACCCGCGAGCATGGCGGCAAGACGATCTCAAACATCCGCTGGTCCTACGGCAATCAGACGATTCCCCGTCATCTCCGCGACATCGTGGTCACGGAATACGGCGTCGCCGACCTGCGGGGGCGGACGGATGCGGTTGTGATCCAAAGCATGCTGGCGGTGGCAGATTCCCGCTTTCAGGACGATCTGCTTCACCGGGCCAAGGACGCCGGCAAGATCCCGAAGGACTACGAAATTCCGGCCGCCCATCGCGAGAATACGCCAGAACGGATTGAGGTCGCGCTGGCCCCGGCCCGCCAGGAAGGTCTACTGCCGACCTTTCCCTTTGGGACCGATTTGACGGAAGAGGAACAGCGTCTGGTGCTGGCGCTCGGCCGGGTCAGAAGCGCGTCCGCCTCCAAGTGGCAGCTTGCCCGCCTGTTGCTACGGGGTCTCCGAGCGGGACCGGTATCGGATGGCGACACGGCCAGCTTGGCGCGCATGGGGCTCGCAGCCCCGCAAAGCCTCCGCGACCGGGTGTATCGCGCCCTGGTTCGGGCCGCGCTGGAGGGCGTAGCCGAGTAGGGATGCACTCATAGGAACTGGGCTGCAACATCGGCAGCCTCCATATCCAGAAAACGCAAGCTCGATCCGCGTCACCGTATCTAATCGACCTCGGGCGGCTCTCTGATCGCAAATATGAAGGCGACGATATTGTCGATGTCGGACTCAGACATGGTGAATTGGCGCATCGGGAAATGGGGTTTGCGCAGAAATGTCCTGAGCCGTTCGGCCGTGTAGGTCTTGCGGTCCCGCGCGATCTCCCCGAAGTCCGGCGCGCCAATCTCGGGGCTGCGGGCCGTGTCCAGAAGCCCCGGTACACGATGGCACTCGATGCAGTGCTCGGCGATCAAACCGCGCGGAGCTCTGGGGTCCCCCGCCCAGGCCGGCCCCGCTAATATTGCCAGGGCCAGCAATGCCGCCGGAACGCAACGCACTAGGCCCATTTGCCGTCCAATCGCATCAACGCCGCTAACAATGTTCAGTCGACTCAATCAGTTCATACCGCTCGAAGTGTCACGCCGCAGCGCGCCCAAGGCGCCGCAACGTCTCGAAATGGGCAAGGATCACGGCACTTCCGATCGCCGCGAAAAAACACCAGACAGAAATGAATGCCTCCCAATAGAAGGCATAGGTCACGAAAGTTCCCAGCACGACAATTGTGCCGAACAGCGACACGATGAGATGCGAGGAGAGCAGCGGTGGCACCCCCGTGACCAGCAAGTACAATAGGACGATCTCGTGGGACAGGCCGGGCTTGCCGCTGTAGACGATGTGTCCGCCTGCAATGGAGGCCGCAGGCGAACCGGTGAGCCCATACCAAAGCGTGTAGCCCGCCACGCCCAAACCGATGGCGAGACAGCTCTGCAGCAGCCGCCTGCGCATCGGATCCGGCTCGATCAGCAGCACGGCGATCGGCGCGAAGACGGGCCAGAATACTGTTGCAATCAAGAGGAACAGTTGGGTCAGCAATGTGGAAGNGGGCCCCTCAGGCGCAATTGGCANGGTCAACCAGAGCAAGCCCTCGATGCCCTGCTGAACTGCGAAAATGAGCGGTATGGCCGCGAGCGGAAGTTCGTTCGTGCTGCGTGCCCTCACAATGGTGACAAGCCCGACGGTGCCGGTGACACCACATGCAACGAAGCTCGCGGTAGCCGAGAAACACATGCAGAAAGTCCTAGTGAGCGGCTCATTCCTGCACGATTACAACTCCGCCTAGGAGCGCTGTCGGGCTGTTGCGGGTACCAGCATGGCAGATTTTTGAGCGGCCATTCCGTGCAAATCTACAAGGACGAACGTACAGATTTCGTGACGTGGATCAACTGGCTCGCAGTGCCGGTTGCCTGATCCGAACGGCCGTTGCATGGCGGCAGTGGAAGAAAACCGATTGCGTTAAATCAAGGTGGGCCATGGCCCACCCAGCCACAGTTTCGGTCTGATCAACCGGCTGGGTTGCAATAACAAGAATGAATGTAGCAAAGGCGGTTTCCGCCGCTATGTCGCACGGACCATTCGTCCCGATGGCGATGACTAAGGCTCCAAGGGTTTTTCTTGTCGTCGGAATCTGCCTGGTTCTGAATGTCTTGCTTACTTTGTCGGTTGGTGCACAGCAGGCGCTGCAGCCGGGCGAGGCCTATGTCACCCGCTTTTCGGGTTCCGCCACCCAAGACGGCCGCGCCATCATCGACCCCGAAGGGACCGTCGGCGGCATCATCGACATAAGGCGGCCGGGCGGACCGCCGCGCGGCGCGCATTGGTGGAATGCGCCGCGGCGCCTGCCTGTGACGGCAGAGGAAGTTGGCCAGGTGTTCGGCGTGGCGCTGGACGACGGCGGTCCCGCCAATATCTACCTCACGGCCACATCGGCCTTCGGACTGCACCGCAACGCCGACAATTCGGACTGGATGGCCGGCATGTGGGGCTCGGGCGTCAGCACATTTTGGGACTGGATTCCAGGAATGGCAGCGGAGCCCGGCGGCCCCGGCACGGTTTGGAAGCTGAACGCCGAGAACGGCTATCGCCCGGAGGTTTTCGCGCACATCAGACTAGAAGATAGAGCCAATAGCGGCGCGGCACTCGGGAACATCGCCTTCGACCGCTGGAACCGGCAGCTCTACGTCTCCGACCTCGAGACCGGCATGATCCACCGGTTGGCGCTCTCCGACGGCGCCGATCTCGGCCACTTCGATCACGGTCAGACGGGGCGCGCCAACTTCACCGATGCGCAGAGCGGCGCGCGCCAATCACTCCCCACTGTCGCCTTCGAGCCCACCACCAGTGCCCGCATAACCGATTGTCCGGACGGCGACTTTTCACGCACGCCGTCGTGCTGGAACGTGGCCGATTTTCGCCGCCGTGTCTGGGGAGTTGGTGTGCGGCGCGAGCCCGTGAGCGGCGAAGTGCGTTTGTACTACGCTGTCTGGGGCTCTCAAGGCTTCGGCAATGCCGATTACGCCGGCGCCGGCAATGATCAGCGCAATTCGGTCTGGTCGGTGCGGATCGGGCCGAACGGTGCCTTCGATCCATCCGGCGTGCGCCGCGAGTTCTTGCTGCCCGATTTCTCCCCCTCCCCGGAAGCGATCGCCCGTGCCGGCCGCAGCCATCCCGTGGCTGACATCGCGTTTCCGAGCTTCGGCAGCCAAAAGGTCATGTTGCTGGCCGAGCGCGGGGGGATGCGCAATCTGGGTCTAGCGGCCGACAACGCCTTTGCTTCGCCCCATGAGGCTCGGGTACTGCGCTACGAGTTCGATGGGCAAGGCCTCTGGCAGCCGGTAGGCCGTTATGACGTGGGCTTCTACGACCGCAAGGATGAGGGTCCACCCTATCTGCGTGCCGGCAGCTCGGGCGGCGCCGCCTTTGGCATGGGCTATGACGAGGATTGGTCGATCGACCCGAGTGAGGTCGACGCGTTTGTTTGGGTCACCGGGCATACGCTCTGCTCGCCCAAGGGGCCCTGCCTCGATGCCGCGACAGGCGAGCAAGCGGACACTTCCCAAGTTCACGGCTTGCAGGGGCGCGATCAGGCGGCCTATGAGGCGCTGGTGCCCGAAGCCGCCTTCCGGACCTACCCCGCGACCGGGTCGGCCTATTCGGCCACCGGCCCCGATCGCTCCTACATGATCGACTTGGACGTCAATGCGGACGACGCCGGCAACCCCATAGAGGCGGCGCGGGCCCGCAACGACGCCACCAAGGTCGGCGACGTCGCGATCTACCAGCCGGCCGCGAGCCCGGAGCAGCGGCCCGATGAGGGCCCATGGTACGGCCCATGGGAGGAGTCCTGGCCCTGGCCGATACCCGAGGACGACTATCCGCCGCTGCCGCCGCCGGCCGCGGGCGAGCAGTGGCCCGAGCTTGGCCTCGCCAAGACCGCGCCCGCCGAGTGCGAGCGGGGCCTCGAATGCGTCTACACCATCACGGTAACCAATAACGGTCCGGGCATCTATGCGGGTCCGCTCTATCTGTTGGACACGCCGCCAGAGAATGCCGTCTATGTCGGCGCCTCGGGAGGATGGACCTGCGAGCAGCGGCCGCCGGGCGGCATCGGCTGCCGGCACGAGCCCACCACGCTGGAGGCCGGCCAAAGCGTTGAGCTGACGCTGACCGTGCAACTGCCCGCCGGCATCCCTGAAGCGGTGGAGGCGGTCTGGAATTGCGCTTTCATCGTCTGGCCGCGGGCGCTGGAGGGGCCGGCGCAGATCCGCGCCGTAGAAGCCGCGCTGCTGCTCAACGGCTTTGATCCGGGCCCGGTCGACGGTGTGGCTGACGCCGATACCCAGGCCGCCATCGACGATTACCGGGACGCCAATGATCTGCCGGAGGGCGATATCGACGAAACCCTGTTGGAGGCGCTGTTCCCCGGCTCATCCGGCATGACCGGCGACGGCACGCCCGGCAATGATTGGGACTGCGCCCAAACCCAGGTCACGGGCCCCGTGATCGAACCCGTGCCCGAGCCGCCGCCGCTGCCGGAGCCGCCAGTGCTCGAGCCCGACGTCGAACCCGTGCCCGAGCCGCCGCCGCTGCCGGAGCCGCCGCCCCCGCCCGGGCCCGGGGTTGAGCCTGTGCCGGAACCGGAGCCCGGTGTTGAGCCCGTGCCGGAAGCGCAGAATGTCGATCTCGTCGTCGAAAAGGCCGCTCTGAATGAATGTCCTGAGGAGATAGATCCAGACAGCATATGCGAGTTCGAGGTCACGATCACCAATAGGGGGAGCGAGGATTTTCGTGGGCCTCTGAGCTTTACGGACCAGATGAAGGATGCCGCTTGGCTCTACCAAACCAATGACCCTCTCGGTCATGGATGGAGTTGCGGCCCAGCCGGAGGGCCCCGCGGCCAGCTGCTTACCTGCGAGGTCACGGAAGTCGATCTGGCGGCGGGAGGCGGGCAGACCCGGGTCATATTGCGAATCGGTGTTGCGCGTTATGCCGATCTGGCAGGGCTTGGGGAAAACTGCGCCGAACTCGCCTTGCCAGCCGAAGATCCGAACGGGAATAACCGCGGCTGCGCTCCCTTCCCGGGCGCAGGGGAGCCACAGTTCGACCCGCAGCACATCAACTTGTCGATCGAAAAGACCTTGATCAGTACATCGCCCTGCCGTCCCGGCGATCACTGTGTCTTTGCTGTCCATTTGAAAAACCAGGGAACGGAGGAGTTCACCGGAACGGTTGTCTTTGACGACGATGCCAATATCAGCGGCAACTATTTCGTCGTCGCGACGGACATCTGGCATACCGGCGATTGGGACTGCACGGATTTCGGCGCGACGGCAAACATCCGACGCTGTTCCTGGAGGGGAACGATTCCCGCCGCGGGCGAGAAGACGGCGACGATTTACATCAATGTGAGAGACGAGATCGTCGAGGGCCAGCTTGAAAACTGTGCCGAGATCGCCTGGGACGCGATGAACTTCCCGGGCGGGCGCGACAATTGGCCCGACGAGGAGCGCGAATGCGAGAGCGTGCGCGTTGAAGGCGCGACGCCAGACGCCGGTCCGGCTGAAAGGCCACGTGACCTCGATCTCAGGGTCGAGAAAAGCGGGCCCCAAACCTGCGTGCGCGGCGGCCTTTGCGAATTTTCGGTCAGGATCTTCAATAACGGTCCTGGCGACTACGTTGGGACGCTCGAGGTCTGGGACTCTGTTAGGCCAGCGGAGGAAGGTGTTACACCAGCCGAGCCATCGTTTCTATCCATTGACTGGGACTGTCGAGCGCTGGGGAACAACTATACTTTCACGTGCGTGCGTGAGTTCACTTCGCTGGAATACCCAGACTCTACAGTGCTGGGTATTCGGTGGACGGTTCCTGAAAACCAGCCGCTTGGCGACCTCCAAAACTGCGCCGGTGTTTCTTGGCAAGGGCCCGATTCAATTCCGGCATTTCGTCTTGAAGTTATGCTCCAAAGAGCCGGATTTTCGCCGGGCGAGATTGACAATCAAATTACCGATCAAACCCGCACCGCGATCCAGGCCTACCGCGACCGCGAGGGCCTCACTCCGGGCGACGCGATTGATGAGGAACTGATCAGGTCCCTGTTCCCGGGCACAGCAAGCCTTGGAGGCGACAACTACGACCGAAATGACGAAGACTGTGTCATGGTCCAGATCGTTGACCGCGGCCAAGACGCAAACATCCGCGTCGGTGGGGGCACGGAGTGCAAGCGGGGCGAAAACTGCACGCTGGATGTGTGGATGGAGAATGCCGGCGCCAAGCAATTCGAAGGTAGCGCGGGGCTGCGCGGCGCGCTCTCGCCGGCGGTGCGGATTGTCAGCGTCAAGGGTGAGGCACCCGGTATCAGCTGCAAGGTGACGGGCGACGGCGTCTACGAATGTTTGGGCGAGAAGCTCAGCATCAAGCCGGGCGCTGACGGCGCCGCGCATATGACGGTCGTGGTCGCGATCCCCGCCGACTTCGCCCATGACGAGATCACCCACACGAAGGACATGGTATGGCCCGACCCGGACGTGAAGGACCAGAGACCTGGCGACGACCAGCATGTCAGCACCATCATTATTGAAGGGCCCATAGCGCCTGCGCCAGCGCCGCCGCCGGGACCGCAATGCGACACCGGTTGGTCCGAGGTGAGCCAAAACAGGGCTAATACCCTGCGGGCCAGGGGTTGGGAAATCACGCAGGTCCGAAAGTCCGGCAAGAGCGTCCTTTGCGCAAAGGCCCCGCCTGAGTGTACCGGCGGGCGCGTTTGGAACGCTAAGAAGAAGGCCTGCGTCTGTCCCGGAAATCTGCAATGGGATGCCAAGGGCAAGGCCTGCGTCAACCCTCCCCCGCCTCTGACGTGCAAGCGGGGCTGGTCT